>Ga0100377_1002108_pt1 | contig 16842 bp, 13 predicted proteins | sample CryGeymeta201501_FD_83664 | JGI IMG/M metagenome (GOLD analysis project Ga0100377, IMG submission 83664) | Groundwater microbial communities from Crystal Geyser aquifers in Utah, USA - Crystal Geyser metaG 2015-01 | ecosystem: Environmental > Aquatic > Deep subsurface > Groundwater | place: USA... | reverse complement strand
ATGAAACAATCGGGCGATCGTGGTCTTCTCCCCTCGAAGATAGAACGTATCCATGGCAGTTGCGCATACCCAGCCAATGGAAAGGGCCGCCCACAGATCGAATGGATTGATGAACATTCCGGACATCGTGAAAAGCGACAGAACGAGTGGAACAACCCCTATCGCAGCCGGGATGACCCAAAAGATTGCCCGCTCGGGCTTGCGCCAACCGGAAAAAACCGCGATGGCCGCAGTCAGGCCCACAATCGTCAACCACCATGTCGGACCGGCCCATTCGTAGGGAATTCCGCCGGTGAACAGGCTGTGAAGCACCTGAGCGTGCAGCTCCACTCCCGGTAAATCACCTTTTGGCGAGAATGGTGTGTGAAAGCTGTCGCGAAACTCTTCAGCGACACCGCCCACCAGGATGATCTTGTCCCGAATTTTATCGACGGGGAAATCCGGCTCGAGAACATCGCAGACCGAAACCGATGCGATGGTTCCAGGCCCACCCACAAATCCGATCAGCGATCGGCCTATGTAATCGAGCGGAAGATTTAATGGGGAAACGCCCTTCACCCGCGGAAGAAGGAGAAAACTTCTATGGTATTCCACCTCGGACGGAACTCGCTCGCATGCCGCCAGAAACAGCGCCAAAGAGAGGGAAACGTGAGTCGGAAGATCATCGGGAGAATAAAGTCGGGTGCGTCTGATGAAATGGTCGCCGTCGAGGGGCTGGTCGACAAACCCTTCCGCAAAAGCCTTTCCGTGAAAGAAAGCCCGCCCTTCGACCCAAACCTTTGAGAATACCTCATCGTTCATCAGGAAGCAGTTCGTGACGACCCGCCCCGATCTGATGACTGCCTCAAGGATGGCTCTGTCTTCCGCGGGGTCGCCAGAATTGTCGAATGTGATATCGAATCCAATGAACCTTGCGCCCAACTCAGTCAAACGGTCGATCAGTCTGGCGTAGACTTCACGGCTCAGACGGAGTTTATCGCCCCGCAATTTGCGCAAAGTCCTATTGTCGACTGCGGCGACCACGACCTGACTATCAAGGCGGGCTGATGAGCCCATGGCGGCCTTGATCGGACCGTTGATTCGCCAAAGCCAGTCGAGCGACCAGGAGTTGAGAATACCGCCCCAGGAGATTATCAGAATAACAACCATCGAAACAGCTCCGATGAATCCCATCATCAGAAGCTGGCGGAGCGAACGTCTCATTCAATCATCTCAATCCTGCCTTTGGCGTGTGCCCGCGGATCATTTGAGCTTTCGTTCGAGTTCGAACATTGAGTCCTTGATATCCATGACCTGCTGAATGAGGCCGGTAAAGCCCGTGGATCCACCGAAATATGCTTCCAGGCTGTCCAGGGAACGACAGATTCCTGCTTCTTGTACAAGATAGTCCACAAAAACCGGTTGGAGGCCCCTGAATGAATCGTTGAAGGCACTGATTCTGTTTTGAAGCTGGGTGAGCGAGTCTCCGAGGTCTCCGGAGCCCTTGAGAATGATAACCCCGATCTTTTCGATGTCGAGGATCCGCCGGATGGTCAGGGTGACCTTTCTCTCAGGGTAATCAGCCTTGTAAGGATTTTCCTGAAGTTTTAAATACTCATCTTCGGCAGCGGCAAAACTGTTCTGGATTTCCTCAATGTTCAAATTCACAGACCAGCACCTGCCTCGAAGATTGTTACGAGCTTGGAAAATTTTGGGTCCAAGGGTGGACTCACTCAGCGGGGCTTCCAGCAGGAACTGGACCGAAGAGCGGATCCTGGCAGCGGTTCCGAACAACTCGGCCGCTTTCTGCTCGTAGAGCTGCCCGATGCGCTCCTGGTATAACGCGGCTCTTTTCTTGTCATCACTGGCTGAGGCGAGGCATTGGTCACGTTTGGTCCGCGCGTCCTGAAGGTAATTTCCATAGGTGAGCCCGATCTTGCGGGCAAACAAGGAGAAATATAAAACATCTCCGACTGCCTTGACCACCTTGGGGTCTCCACCGTCATTGTAGGACATGAAAGAAGAAAATGTAGGCGGTGTTGGGACGCTTCCCGAAGCCAGCCACCACCACAAACCCCAAGCCGCATCGGCCTCCTTATAGGGCTCCAGTTGCGGGGAACTCAGGTTCTCGAAGGTGAGTTTGCTGACCCCATGAAGGTACTGCGAGACCGAGTATTTTTGGTTCCCGCTGACATCGTTCCAGAACACCGTGACGATCACCTCGATCAGGTCGCGGAAGGGCTGTCCGGTAACCGGGTCAGCAGGGACATCCAAGCGGCACTCGACCTGAACCTTGAAATCTTTTAACTGGCGGTATGCGGCTTCGTACCGGGAATCAATCGCCCTGTCTTCAGCCGGATCGAGATAACTGAAGTTGATGGTGTTTTCGAGGAGGTCGAAATAGGCGCTCTTGCCGTCAACGACCTGATCGACTTCACCGGAGGCAGAAGCGACGAGTTGGTCGAAAAAATGTGGATTTTCCTGAACGCGGGTGTTGATGTCCTCGAGGACTTTCTGACAGATGAACATCGCGGTGAAATGCTCGGAACTGAAGTTCTCCCCGCGAATGCCGCTTTGCCGGAAAACCTGGATAATCCCAAACGCGAAAACCGCGAGAATCGAAAGCGCTATGATCGTTTCAAGAAGGGAAACGCCGGCTTTTCGGCCTCCAGGGCTGTGCTGCCATGGGTCAGGCTTATGCCTCGGCAGAGGGAATTTGGGGCCATCAATGCCCGCTTTTCTTCGTTTTGCCATCTTTTTTTTTATTTCTTTTATTTTCATCACCGAAGTCCAAAAGATCATCCCAGTCGAAATCTTCCCCGTCCTGGTCATCGTCATCCCCCATCCGGGTTTCTTCGCCTCCGAAGTCGTCGTTGATCTTGGTGAGCGTTTGGGTCAGCTTCTTCATCGCTTCATCGAACTTTTTCTCCCCAACGAGCTTCACGTATTCAGCGAATCCGGAGTTGAAAATTCCCGTCAACGAAGTTAGAAGAGCGGAGTCGATTTTGTTTTCCTTCAGCCATTCTTTAAATTTCTTTTCCACTTTCTTGGTTCCTGGGCGGAAGATCGAGGGAACGGGAGAAAGCGAGAGAACCGGGAGTGTCAGAGAGGCCAAGATTAGCGGAGGCGAAACGGAAGTGGGAGTTTCCACAGTGAAGGGTGAATTTTGAACCCGACCCGGGTTCTGTTTTCCGATGGTGGTAAGGATCTGGTTGGTCGGGACGACTTGGCGAATGTTACTGACGAGTTGATTGGATCCATTTTTTTTGGAATTACGCTCGGTAATAATTTGAGCGATTTGCTCGGTGAATGGCGTCGTGAAAGTAGTTCCGGTCGGGGGCGCCTGATCGGGTTCGAGTTCGAAACGATTGACTGCAATGCCCTGAGCCAGGCCGCCGAGAAGGCCGTGGTCAAACTTGACCCGCCAGAAAAAGCATCGTTTGGCGGTCTTAAATGTCGTGCGGATCCAAAGGTCGACGTAGTACGGCTTGCTCGCGGTATCCATGATGAAGTAGTCGTAGTTCCCGTCCCCGTACGGGATAGCGGAGGCCGAATCGGGCCCGGCCTGAAACCAGCGCTGCTCCCAAGGTCTGGCGAGAAGTCGCGTCAGAAGAAGGTTCATGCCAGCCTCGCCGATATATTGGCATCGAATCTGGGCGTCAGAAAACTCGAGTTGCCGCTGAACCCCGCGCATCAACTGCGAAAGGGTCATCCCTCCCACGAACAGGACGATAAGAACCGCGAAAACCAACCCAATGGCCATCCCTCGTCTTTTTATCATATCACCAACCTCCGCGATCGACGGAGCGGGGGATCCTTGAAGCCCTCGCCCCGGCCCTCTTCCACCAAACTTTGGGGGAGAGGGAGAGCTGATATTTCCTCAACAATTCCGGGTTTTTGTTCGAAAAGAGGGAATTCGTCTCCATAATGCGCTTACTCACATCTTGTCGTCGTGCAGATCTGTCATGGATCCCAGGTTCATTTCCCCACTGCGTTGAAAAATGATGGGGGGGGCGCATCGGTCAGGAAGCTGTCGGTCATGAAGTTTGCCTTGGAAGGCCCATTGATGCCGTCAGGACCGATGGTAGCTTCCTGAAAAGCCTCGACATCAAGGGTTTTTCCCTCAGATTTCTGCAAGAACTGGACTTTTCCCTCGCTAACCGTCAACGTGGTTTTATCTTTGTCCTGGGCCAACTTGAAGATCGTGCCCTTGATGCTCGCGATAGCCCGCTCAGTCTCGACTTCGAACTTCTTTGCGCCTTCCTTGGTCTTCTCGACGTAAAAGTAGGCGATTCCTTGAACAAGCCGGGTGTAGACAATTTTCTGATCGGTCTGGGCAATCTTGAGCGGCTTCATCTCGAACTGCGTGTTGGGCATCAACCTGGTTACGGCGCCCGTCGCAAAGCGGATGAGAGCCTCACTTGAATCGGAGGTTTTTACCGTATCACCCTCGAAAAGCGCGAGCCTGCCATCGACTTTGGTGAAATCAGTTGCCGCCGCCTTCTTTACGAAAGCCTCGCCTTTCTCTACTTTTTCCACGAATGCGAGCGGATCGTTAGCCGTCTGATTCCCGCAGCCTACGGTGATGGCCACAGCAACACCTAACAGGATCAATACCTTTACCCTCTTCATGTTCTAACCTCCTTGAGAAATTTGAAATTTTTCGACTACAACTCATCTTCTACGCTCACATTCTGCAAGCGTACGAAGTTCATCAGGGTGAAATCGCTCTTGCCCCCACGAAGCTGGGCGGAAATAAGCACCGACCCGCGGCTGTAAGTAGTGAAATTGAGCTTCACCACGTTCTCCATGAGCTGCTTCGGTTCTTCCGGGGAATTTTCCAGGGGATCTTTCAGAATCGTAAGCACCCGAAAGACCGTTCTTTCTTCTTCTTTGGATTTAACAGGGTCTTCTTCAAGATAAACCATTCTAATATTGTTCACGCAGTCTTTGAAGACCAGGTAGGGCATGGTGGTCCCGGGCGGAGGCGAGACTACCTCGATACCCTCCTGGAGGTAGCGGTAGAGGTTCACGATTCCCTTGCGGGCCTCCATTTGCAAGACAAGGCGTTTCGAAAGACTTTCTGAGGCTTTGCCGGTGAATGTCCGGAACCCCACCAATGCGACAGACATGATCACCGTGAAAATAGTGGTTGCGATCATGATTTCCACCATTGTAACACCCTTATTCACAGACGATTTATTAAGACAACAGCGCTTTGAAATTTGCCGCGGAGGGGCAGAGCCCAGGGCGCGGGTTTGAAAAAAATAATGGGTAATCTGACTCATGGTTTTAACGCTCACCAATCCAGATTTGGGACGGGGGAATTCCCAGTTGTGGATCTACGAATGGATTGAACGCCTCAGGAGGGGAAACCTCACCGGCAGCGGAGATACGGACTTTCTGGAGCCCGGAAACATCGATTGACTTGGCGACCAAAGTTCCGACAGGCTTGCCGACGGGCTTGCCGACAAGCTTGCCGACAGGGGAAACGCGGACCTTTCCTTCGGCCACCTCGAGTTGGGCATTTCCTGTCGGTTCGAGAGACAAACGCCAAGTCGTGCCCACAATTTCAAGCTGAGAAGCGCCAAATGCGAGTCTGAATGGAACGGATCCACGGGCTTCCCAGTTGCAGCAGACCCGGCCGCTTTTCATTGTCAGTGCTACATTGTTGCTTGAAAACTCATCAAGTGTCAGTTCCGCTGGGCCGCCCCAGAGGCGCAGGTTTCCGGAGGAAGGAAGGCTGAAGGCGGCTTCCCCTGTGGCTTGGAGAGTGAGAAGATTTGCGTTCATGGCGGCCTTCTGGGAATGCTTCAAAATGGGTGGAGTCTGATTTCCAAAGTTTCTGAGCGAGAGCGCCGCGCCTACGAGTGCAACCAGGAGAAGCATGGCGATGGCGGGTTGAAAGATGCCACTTTCCGTCAGGGTTTTCATCATCTGTTCGAGCAGGGTGGGGCCTGGTTTTCTCGTAAGGGGAATTGAATTCAGACGGTCGCGAAGGGTTGAGGGAATCGGCATATCCCGACTCTTTAGCAATGGCTGATGGAGGCATTCGAGAATCTGCCGGAAGGCCTTGCAGTCATCGCACGAATTTCCGTGGCCATCTAAAGCAGATGGATGCGCGAAATCCCCGGCGGTTTTTTCCCCGTCGAAGGCTGCGCTGAGGGCCATCTGGAAAGTAGCGCAAGGGCCATCGTGTTCATGGGGATTCAAGGTGCTCATGTTCGGACATACTCCCTCAGGAGTTGTCGGGCCCGATAGATTTCCGCGGCCACCTGATTGACCGATTTGTCCGTCAGCTCGGCGATCTGCTCGTAGGTCAATTCGAGACATTCCCGCATCAGGAAAGGCATTTTCAGCTCGACCGGGACGGATTCCAATGCGTGGTCCACATCTTCGAGGAGAAGCGCTCGGTCAAGGGCTTGGGCTGGGTTGGGCGGAGAGCTTTGCGGGGCCGGGATCTTGCGACTGTCGGACTGTCTATGGCGCAGGATCTGAAGCCCATGGTTCCTAGCGATCTTGTAGGCCCACCCTTTTACCGAACCGATCTCGGAGTTCTGCTGGGAAGCCTTTCCGCAAATTGTGATGAAGGTCTCCTGAAGGGCATCCTCTGCATCAGCCGCGCTTCCGAGAAGGCTTTTCAGAAAGCTGAACATGCGTGGCCCCAGACAGTCAACGAGCCGTCGCAGTCCGTGCGGCGATCCAGATTGAAGCTGACGAATAGCATCCTGGGCCTCCCGTTCGATCTTATCGGATGTCTCCACAGAATAGGATGCTCATCGGGTTCGATTTATTTGGAAAATTTCGCGTCGGGCGAAACTAAACTGAAAATACCCAAAACAGCACCCGTAGCCCCCTAACAGTTATTTCGGACATTGCTTGTAAAATCCAGGTTGTACGATTTCGGTTGGTTAGCCCATCAAAACCTTGATGCGTGCCCTGAATTTTTCATTAAAAACGCCCCAGACCGCCTTTCCATCGATCTCCGCCACCGGGACGACGTCAATACCGCCGGTAAGGGAAAGGGCGGTCTTCCAGTCGAGGTCGTTTTGGTCAACATCGTGGTTGGTATAGCCGATCCCTTCCTGGTCAAGCCAAGCCAGCAGATTGAGACAGTGCGGGCACCAGGTGGTCGTGAAAAGATTGAGATTTTTCGCTCCGGACACGATATCATCCTCAAATGGAATTGCCTCTTATCTTTTGATACCACAGAGACCCGGCGGCAGGCAAGCCGCAACTCAATCTGAGCTTCTACTTTAAAGATCGCTGCAATAGTTTCCAGGAGAGGATTCCTTTCCGATGGAGAAAATAGCGGCATCCCACTCCCAAACAACCGATGGCGTAATGAATTCCCGGAATAAGACTGATTGTTGAGGCCTCAGGAAAATAACGGGTTTCCACTCCAATTTGGCAAAACCGGGCGTGCAACTCGGTAAAAACCGCAATGATTTGGTTGTCGAAAAGGAAATCATCGGAAAGGGACGTAAAATCGATTTTGGAAAGGATACTGCGACTGAATGCCCTGTAACCGGTATGAAATTCGCTAAAATACGTTCCCATCAGGAGGTTTTGCAGAGAGGACAACGCCCGGTTCACAAAATACTTATGGATAGGCATCCCGCCGACAATTGGCCCACCCTTCAGAGGATCCTGGATGAACCTGCTTGCGAGAACCACATCGGCCTGTCCTAAGTAAATTGGTAAAACCATATTGGGAATAATACCTGGATTGTACTGATTATCGGGATGAAGCAAAACCACAATATCTGCATTTCGCTCCAGTGCGGCCTTATAGCAGGTTTTCTGGTTCGCCCCATACCCAAGGTTTTGGGAATGTTTAAGAACTTCAATTCCCAAATGGTTTGCCGTCGAAACGGTTTCATCGGTGCTTCCATCGTCAACTAAAATGATCTGGTCAAAACTAAACCTGGGCATTTCGTTCAAAGTGGCTGACAATGTTTTAGCCGCATTAAAAGCGGGCATAACCACGATGACCTTTTTTTCGGAAGATTCAAAGGTAAATTTCACGTTATGTTTTCTTTCGAAACCAGAGAGTAACTGTTTCTCCGCAATGAAAAAGTTGAAAGAAGGGCGCACAAAGAGGAAAGGTCAGAAAACCGAGGAAAAGAAAAGGCGCTTGAAAGATTCCCGCCAAAATCAGAGAAACACTTTTCGCCTTTCCCTGGAGAAGCAAAAAGAAAGAGTTCTGAAACCTTTTTGGAAACGCCAGGTTGGCAATAGATTGGCCAAGATGGAATGGCCCATGTTCCAGGGAGATTTCATCCTGTCTGAGCAGAGCAAATCCATATTTTTCCACAAACTTGATTAAACTTGGAGGGAAAAAACCAAATCGATGGTGCTCTGGATCCAATCCAAGCCACTTTTCACCACTTACCCGAAATCCAATTCCGGAGAGGCTGGGAATCTCAATAATCAGCCATCCGCGGTCTTCAAGCAAATCAGCCAATCGGCGAAAAACTGAATCCAAATGTTCGAGGTGCTCCAAAACATGAAACAAGGAGATTCCCTGAAAAATTTTGGGTAAATCAAGATTTCTAAAATCTCCGAAATGAATGCGAATTCCTCGTTTTCGAGCTGTTTTAACGGCGATTTCCGAAATTTGCGTCCCTTCCCCATTAAAACCTTTTTTTTGGAGAAATTCCGGAATCAGCCCACGTCCACAGCCAATATCCAGGAACGAGGCTCCCGGTGAGAGTTTTTGTCCTATGCGTGTTGAACGCAACCGTCGGAAAAATCTGATCGCAAGCTCGACAACAAATGGGAATCGGCTTCCATCGCGGGCTGAATAATACTTTTCTTCATAAACCGGAAGACTCTTTTTGGAAAATTGCTGAATGGTCCCGCAGTTTTTGCAGATGAGGGCAAGGGACTCGTCGAATACGGCAAAATTTTGAAGATCGGAATGGGAGCAGATTTCACAGGAATAATTCATCTTACGATCGTCTCAAGCTCTTCCAGATCGGCCGCAGCTTCACGAGTTCTTCCCATTTTTTCGTAAATTTTTGCCCGGGTCTTGTACAAAATTGGGATTTTAGGGAACAATTGAATAGCCAGAGTCACATCGCGAAGTGATCCTTCCAAATCTCCCCGTTCCATCAAGAAAATCGCACGAGTATTCAACGCACCTTTGCTTCGAGGATCCATGGATAGGGCTTTTTCAAAAAATATCGCAGCACTCTGCGGATTTTTCAAAGCATTTTCGGCTATTCCCGCGTTCAGATAATAGGCCGATTCCGTGGAGTTTTTTTTGATGGCTTTCAAGAATTCCTCAAGGGCTTCCTTTGGGTTTCCCTGTCTCAATTTTACGATTCCGCGGAGGTTGAAGCTTGGACCGCAATCGGGATCAAGCCGCAAAGCATTCCCGGCATCTACCAGCGCCTCTTCATCGTTTCCTTCCTTAAAGAAAGCAAAAGCTCTGTTACTCAAGGGCATAGGATGAGCCGGATTTGAAAGAATCGCATCAGACCACAAGGAAATGCTGTCTTTCCAAATCCAGCAACGCGCATGGGTAGCTTGAAAAAAAAAGGCCGCAATCACCAGGGGGATGGTCCAAACAATATTCACATTTATTGACGGAAAACGCTTCGCCCAAGAAGACACTATTTCCACCCACCATTTGCTGAAAAAAATGGTGAGCCCTACGCCGGGAATATACGTATACCGATCGGCCGCAAAGCATCGCCCAATGGAAATAAACTGAGCAACCGGTAAAATGTTGGTAAGGAATAGCAACATTCCAAAGCCGTAAAGCCTACTTCCCCTGGAAAACCGTAAAGTTACGTATCCCAGAAAAAGCAAAAAGAAGGGGCCCGTGAAAAAAGGCCATGATAGTCCGCTCCAACCATCCAGAGGATGGAGATAGACAGGGGAAAGATCGAAAGGGAAGACCGTTTTCCAACAATAAAATTGAAAACTATGAAAACCGATGAACGCATGATATTTCAAATCAGACGTGTAAATTCCCATTCCGGCATGAACATTCTGGCTCTTGAGTGCGAGGATTCCAAAAACCAGAGACAGCAGGAAAAAGGGAATTTTTTCCAGAACCGCTTTCTGATTTAATCGTTGTTTCAGCCAGTCCATCCCGATCAGAATGATTGGGAGAGTGACCGCTTGACTTTTAGAACACAGGGCCATGGAAAAAAGCAAAAATGAGCCGGCCAACCGAATAAATGAGCCATGATTTTGATACCCAGCATAGGCAATCATGGAAAAGATGTAAAAAAAACCGAACATGACATCCTTGCGCTCTGAAATCCAGGTTACCGACTCCACCCTGAGGGGGTGAATCCCCCACAACAGGGCGGTAAAAAAGGCCATTGGAAGATTTTTTTCAAGCAACCAGACCAGGAAAAAGACTCCGAGCACCCCCCCCACATGCCAAATCATGCTCTGAAAATGGAAAAAAAACGGCTCCCAGCCAAAGCAACGAACATCAATGGCAAAGGAGAGGGTGGTCAGTGGGTGATAGTTGGAATTAAAAAACGAAGTAAAAATGGCGTAAATCGAAGATGGGCTTAATTCCTGAATATTGTAATTATCAAATAGGTATTTAGGATCGTCCCAATCAACAAACCCACAAGAAAGGCTGGGAAAGAAAGACCACAAACAGGAAATTACAAGCAACAGGCATCCAGCCATGACTTTCCAGCGAAATACGCTGTCAGCATAAGAGCCAGACCTCAGGGCCACACCATTGGATGAAACCGACTTGATAGGAAATTCCTTCTTTACGATAGGAAGCCAGGTCAGCGCAATCTGCGCCAGACGACGAGCAATAGGGAACCCACCGCCGCCAATACCCCGGCAGCCAGAGCGAGGGGCTGCCATAGCGGCAGGGTGAACTTCCGGTCGAGATCCGTGGAAATGACCGTATCGGGGGGGAAACGGCGCTGGAGGTCCCGGGGAAGAAATCTGGCCAGGATCATCGAACGGTCGTCTCCGTCGTATCGATTGGAGGCTCTTATGAAAAGGGCTTCGACAGAGTCATCGGGCTCCTCGGAGATGTAATCCGAGACCCTCCCGACTTCTTCGATCGGCTGCGAAACCAGAAGCCCCTCTGAAAAAAGCATTACCCAGTCACCCACGGTAACCGGGATTGGCCCATGAATAACCGGTTCACCGAGCGGGCAATGCTCCATTGAACGCTCGAAACCTTCTGCGGAGCGCTCGAAACCCTCGGTTTTGGTAATGTCTGAAAGGGCTGGAAGACCTTGAGGCTCGATCCCGTGAAGTTGTTTGCCGATCTTCGCCAGGATCCCGCAGGTGCCCGTGCTTGCAAGCAGAAGCTGACCTTCGACCAGTACCGCCGCCGAAACATCGACGCCGCTGGATGCCAACCCCGGCTGCGTGACCTGGCGTTCCTGAAGAACCCGCTCTGCAGACTTGAAAATTTCCCGGAGCCGCTCCGAAGCTTCATGCGAACGTCCGTAGTGCGGAAGACGAACGAGGCTTCGCTCGAGGTCCGGGGCGATGGCCTGAGAAAGCTCACGGCCACCCGAACCACGCCCGTCGAGCAGGAGAAGAACGCCCTCGTCCTCACGGACGATCACGGTGTCCTGGTTTTCCTCGCGAATCGAACCAGCGGCCGTTTTTTGCCAGACCAGCATGTGCTGCCTCCCTATTCCCTAATCTCTGTTTCCTGTTCCCTATGTAACTTCTCAAAAACGGGGGACACGCGCCCCCCTTCGCCTCGCGAAGTGAATTCGCGAGGCTCATCCCCCGCGGTCGGGCGCTTTGCGCCCTCCGGTCTGCCTTCACTCTTCCCCCGACTTACTGAGATGATATTTCCCTATTCCCTAAACCCCTTCTCCTAGGAATTGCTTCTGGCTGACGGAGCCTTTCGGTCCAGCATCCGCTCGAAGGAATTTTTGAGAGATCCGACCTTCTCGACGACATCGAGAAGGCCTTTGCTACGCAGGCCTGATATGAGCGATTCGGCAAAGACAAGCTTCACTTTGGGATGCGATGGCCCGATGTAACCCGCAGCCCGGTCGTCGCAGAGAACCCAGTAAAGAAGACGATCGCAGTAAGGAACCCAGTTCGAGAAATCCGAGAAATCGTCGTAGGCGCTGAGTTTGGCGACGACGATCTGAGGAACGTACTCAATCTGGTTTGCGGCGTTGTAATACATCCGGTCTGTTTCGGGGACGATCGGAGCAACCTTGAGATTCGGCATGGTCACCTTGAACTTCGCCTTCCCGAAATGCGTCAATGCAATCTTCTCGCTGAGAATCGCCCATTTGGCGACGATCTCGCACAACTCCTGAGCGAACGTGAAAAGTGTCTTTTGGAACACTTCATCGGATTTCACGCCTTCAAATGCGTTTTCGATGGCCATGAAAGGGGAATGATTGAACAACGTTCCGAGCATGAATCCAAGACCATTAGCAAGGAAGTGTCTTCTGGTGAGCTGAAACGGCGCCTGTCCCGGCTCCCACTGAAGCTTCTCGCTCACCAGCCACAGGGTGGCATCATGCGAAAGCGCCAGCGCATCAGGTTGCCGCCAAAGATCGATCATTTCCGCGAACTCCCATGGCCTGAACCTGCCTGGATAGGCATTTTCGAAAATCTGGAAAAGGTTCTGGCTGAAAAGATCGAGAAGTTTCGACAGCCCATAATGATGGAAATCCTGGAGACTGATTCTGCGCGGTATTTCCTCCACGAGAAGAGCAAGTCTGTTCTCCGCCATCCACTTCGTGGCCGTCTTCGCGGTCTCGTATCGATCGTCGCGAAACCAGATCAAGGATTCCTCGTCCGCGAATTGCCATGGCATGAAGGTATCCGGATAGACAGCGTTTACAAATTTGTAGATCGAGTTTCCGAATTTCTGAAGAAGCTGATCGAGACCGCATCCCCGAACTATCTCGGCGGAAAGGAGCTGGGGAAGATCACCCCGGCTGCACCCCAGGCTGCTCGTCATCAGCCAGTCGAGGGCTTCACGCGCCCGCTCTTCGATGGTTCCCGTTTTGATCCAGGCTTCGGTTTCACCGAACTGCCAAGGTCGATACCTGCCGGGCATGGCCAGCTCGACCATCTGGAATCGGCTTCCCTTGCACCATTCCACGGCTATATCGAGGCCAATCTGGGAGCAGAACTCGCTCGAAAAGCTCGATGGAAGTTTTTCGGGGGAAACCCCTTGTTTTGCGAGAGCTTTCAGGGCTTCGCCGACCATCACCTTGGCGAAAAGGCGTGCAGATGCTTCTTCGGCGAAAACGAAATCGGGCAACCGCCCCTGTTTGTCGAGGATCCATTTCAGAAGTTCGGCGACATCTTCCTCACCCATGTTTTCGGGAAGACGGCCGAAACGTTTCTGGAATGCATCGCGGGTTCGCTCAGCGCCGAGGAGCTGCAGACATTCCAGGATCTGAACGGTCGGCATCTGAAGGCGTTGTCCAAGTTCATCGTCATTGAAGAAAAGAAAATCCTCTTCGATGCTTTTCAGGATAGTCTTGATGACCGGGTCGTTTTGATCGATGCCGCCGACCGGCTGTTGAACCCTGGACGGGGGAGCTCCTTGAGGCGATTGGTTCGTTATGACAACCGGGACCGGACCCATCGCCTGGCTGAGTCCTGTGCGGGAAGCGAGTTCCGCGCCAACGGCGAAACGGCGGCCTTCGTCATCGGAGGGCGTTACGTAAAGAACTTCTTCGAGTGTGGTCAAGCCTTCGAAAGCCTTCTGAAGAGCAATATCCCGAAGTGTTTTCATGTTTTCAAGCCGTGCGACGCGTTTGATGACGACCTCGCCCGACCCATCCATGATGACATCGCGCAAGGAAGGTGTAACGATCATGGTTTCATAGACTCCCAACCTGCCGTAGGCTCCGCTCTGGTTGCAGTCGCGGCACCCGACACCCTTGTAGAATTTCGTGCTCATGACCTTTCCGGGGGAAAGCTTCAAGCGTTGAAGTGTTTTTTGGGAAGGGCGGTATTCGGTACGGCATTTGGGGCAGATGCGGTGTAGAAGCTTCTGCCCGATGACGACTTGCAGTGCGGCGCAGACAAGATATGGGGGCACTCCCATGTTTATGAGGCGGTTGATGCTGGCTGGAGCGTTGTTGGTATGAAGGGTCGAAAGAACTTTGTGGCCAGTCAGGGAAGCCCGGAAAGCGATCTCGGCAGTTTCGAGGTCGCGGACCTCGCCGACCAGGATGATGTCCGGATCTTGGCGCAGGGCGGCCCGCAGACCCCGGGCGAAGTCAAGGCCGACCTTTTCGTTGGTCTGTATCTGCGTGATCCCATCGATGCGGTATTCGATGGGGTTTTCGATGGTAAAGATGTTGATCTCGGTGTTGTTGAAATACTTCAACATTCCGAATAGGGTCGTGGTTTTTCCGGCGCCGGTGGGGCCGGTCACGAGAAGCAGCCCGTAAGGTTCGTCGAGGGCGACCTTCAGACGGTTGAGATCTTCTGGAAGGAAGCCGATGTTGTCGAGCTCGAACGCGGCCTCCCGCTGAAGGATGCGCAGGACGGCCTTTTCCCCAAGCAGGCTCGGGACCGTGCTTACGCGGAAATCGATTTCCTTGTTTTCCATGCGCACTTTGAGACGGCCATCCTGGGGAAGCCTGCGCTCGGCGATATCGAGATGCGAAAGTATCTTTATCCGGCTGATGAGCGGCGCCAGCAGGCTCTTGGGCCCGGTAAGTTCATCGTGCAGGGTGCCGTCGACGCGGAACCTGACCAACAGGATCTCCTCGCGCGGCTCGACGTGGATATCTGAAGCCCGTTTCAGGATCGCCTGCTTGAACACGGCGTTCAGGAACTGGACGACCGGCCCCTCTTCGGACGTGCGACGAACGACATCGACGCCATCTTCGCCGCCACCCGCGCTGACGAAACTTTCCTCGCCGGCGACCTGGAAGCCTTCCCAGGAATAAAGCTGTTTGATGGAAAGATCTATCTGGCTGCGCGGAGCGATCAGAACCTCGAGCTTGCACTGTGTCAGGAAGGCGATCATGTCCTTGGCCATGATGTCGAAGGGGTCGGCCATGACGATGGTAAGCTTGTTTCCCGACTTTTTGAAAGGGATTACCTTGTACTGTTTGGCTTGGTATTCCGGAATCATCCCGAGGATCTTGGCATCGACTTTGATGTTCGTCAGATCGATGACCGAAATTCCAAGAAATTCGGCCCAGAGATCGAGGCTGTCCTTCTCATTCAGGAACCCGAGTCGGATGAGGATGTCCTCCAGACGCTCGAGGGTCTGGGCCTGGATGTTTTGCGCCTTCTCGAGCTGCTCCTCGGTCAGGATGCCCTTTTTCAGCATCAGCTCTTCAATAGAGCGCTTGGCGGTAGGTGTGCTCATGGTTCCTCCGTTGTTGGATCAGTCTCCGGAAACAACCTCTACGCGATAGCTCCGTCGTTCGAGGCTACAGGTAACATCCTTGAAAAGCGGAAACGCATACAACCGCATCATCACATGACCGGGCCGTTCAGCATTAAAAACGTAGGTGACGGTATTGGAAGTCTGGCGCTGCCCGATCAACATCACGCGGTTGTCATTGTAGTCGAATTCGATTTTCCAGTTGATTGCTTCTCGATCGAAGAATGTCGGAAGATCCAGTTCGAACGCCTGCGCCAGTCTGACTTTTACCAACTTTCCGGGAACCAGTTTCGGTGGAAGAAGCCTGACGCGAGTGGTGTTACTGCACAGAAAACGCGGTTGGGTCATGACCATTCCGACGATCCGGTAATCGCCTTGGGGGAGCGCACAAGAGTTCCGGTCGATCGAGCGCCAGGCTAATTTGTAGGTTTCGTTGACCCCGGGGCGCACCGGAATGCTGTGAGGAGTCTCCGACCAATATTTTCCTTGGGACCATCGGTATATCTGTGTTTCGTAATGCCAGACCGCGAGATCCCAGCGTTGGCCTGTGGCAAAAGGGATGTTTACTGCCTTATCCGTCCGGTTGCGAATGGAGATGGTAAAGGTCGCGACTTCCCCCGCCGTAATTTCGGCCTTCTCAGGAGTAATGCGGATTTCGATTTCCTGGGGGTTGACGTATTCCCATTTTCGCATGGCCTCAGCGTGTGAGGGGGCGAGAAGGCAAAGCAGCAACAACAGAGGGAAAAACGCCCGTTTCATGCGAATGATGATACACCAGCACGCCAATGAACGCAAAGTTAAGCATTGACGCCCCCCCCATTCGATGCCTATAATAGGAACAAGTTGTACCGCTGATCGGCCGGAAACGGCGTCAGAAGATAAATTGGAGGTAGTATAATGTTATTCCGAAGCAGATCGCGGTTGCGCATAACCTCGCTTTTAACCGTGATGTTGTTCGTTCTGTCGACTCTTGGGGCATACGCCCAGGAGGTGCAGGCGGTTCCCCCGGTTCCCGCCGGCCAGGGAGTTGATTTGGCAGGGATGTTCCGATCCAACCCGCAGGTCAGCCAACTGAACGGCAATATCAGCACGCTTGAAAATTCCCTGCAGCAGATCCAGCAGGTCTCCAAGCCGCTCTACCAGCGATTGGCCCCCTCACATATGGAGACGATGTCGATCGGCGAGCGGGTCAGGGCAATTGTCGGCAACACCAAAGACCTCGTTCAACAGGGCGCTCAGGTCTATAAGGGCCAGGTGTCCGAATGGGATGCCGCTCACGGGATCACCCCCGACACCTCTTTCGAAAACGAGCTCGGGGTTGGCCTCAACCAACTCGGCGTCGAAGCCGGGAAAATGCCGCTCAACGGGAATGGCAACCTGCTCGCAGGGAAACTCAAGACTATCATTGATGCGATCAAGAGCAAGCTCGCGGCGATCATCAACATTCTAAAGGCCAAGATGGTTGCCATCGCCCAAGATCTGGGCATCCTGAAAAAGACCGACGGGAAGAAGGGGCCAGT
>Ga0100377_1002098_pt1 | contig 16870 bp, 8 predicted proteins | sample CryGeymeta201501_FD_83664 | JGI IMG/M metagenome (GOLD analysis project Ga0100377, IMG submission 83664) | Groundwater microbial communities from Crystal Geyser aquifers in Utah, USA - Crystal Geyser metaG 2015-01 | ecosystem: Environmental > Aquatic > Deep subsurface > Groundwater | place: USA... | reverse complement strand
TGCACTGCGCCCCCAACCTGGATGCAGGCTGAGCTGGGGCAGCGCCCCATGGGGACGACGATAAGCCGCAGATGGCGTGCATGGGGCTCGTCAACGACGGCCATAACTTTCCGGACGGCTTCTGAGGAGGGAGGCGTCGTTCAGGCTCGCCTGAACGACGCCCTGGAAGATCGTGCGGCGCCCGATGGGCGCCCTCGCCCGGCGGCCAGCGTCGTTCAGAAGCCATTCGGAAAATAGATGCCGATGGATCCGACGTAGACTCTGATTCCAGGTGGCGTCTGATGTGAGGGTGTGGGCCCAGAGGCCCATGACCGAGCAACCCAGCCTGAGTGGCAGTCCGACCCGCAGGGCAGGTGTTAGGTCGCCGGCCTTCGACGGGCCGGCGCAAGGCGAGGATCACTCCTCGGTGACGACGAACATCTCCGGCTGGCTCTCGGCGCGCTGGTCGGACTCGTAGTACAGATAGGCCGCGCTGGCGGGTGACTGGGCGCGCATGGGCTCGCCGGCCTTGAGACGGTAGCTGAAGGTGAAGGAGGCGCCGCCGTCGAGGCCGTAGAGGTAGACGAGGACCTGGCGGCCGGTGGTCTCGACCTTCTGGATCCTGCCGTCTTCGCCGGTGTATTCCGCAAAGTCGTCGAGGACGACATCGAAGCCGGGGGGGATGCCGAGATCGACGAGGATCATGTCGACGCGGGCCTCGGTGGTGTTGGTGACGGTGACCGTGGAGGTGACCAGCTCGTCGGTGGCGAGCTGGGTCTTGTCGTATTCCACGCTGATGGCCAGGGGGCCAGTCGGCTCGGTCGGGACCTCGCTCCAGGGGCGGTAGTAGGTGCCGGTGATCTGGAGCATGAAGTTGCCCGTGCCGGCGAACTCGACGCGGACCTGGTTGGCGCCCGCGTGCGCCACGTCGTTGAGGTCGATCTGGCGCAGGATGTCCGAGCTCTCGGTCGTGATGGCGAAGCGCTGGGCGAGCACGTCGTCGTGGAAGACCGCGACGTTGGCGTCAGCCTCCTGGGGGCCGCTGCCGGCCGTGGTCAGCAGGAAGCGCAGGGTGAGGATGGTCGCCTGGGTGTTCTCCCAGTTGCCAAAGCCGTCCTTGGCGCCGATGAGCCACGTGGTGCCCCTGTCGAGCACGCCCACATAGCCGCCGGCGTGGTAGAGGGCAAACAGCGACCAGACCGTCGTCTCGATCGTCATGGCCGAGCCGGAGCCGTAGGTGAAGGAGTTGGAGGCGCTGTCCCACCACACCGTGCCGGCGGCCTCGTCGGACTGCTTGAGGCCGTCGAGGCGGGCGGCGAGCGCCTGGCCGGTGGCGTCGGAGGGGTTGTTGATCAGCAGGGCGCTGGCGGCCAGGGCGAGGCTGTAGGGGTCGTCCACGCCGGTCGTGTTGGCGCGGATCCACGTGAGGGCCGAGTCCACCGCGCCGCTCTCGGTGCCGGAGGCCTGCAGGGCGTAGGCGATGTAGGCCGTGGCGCGCAGGTCGCTGTCGGTGAAGTTGTTGGTCGCGCCCTCGTGGATGCCCTCCGGGGCGGACTTCCAGCGGCCGTCGGACTCCTGCTGGCTGAGCAGCCAGGCCTGGGTGCGGGTCAGGATGGCCGGGTCGACGTAAGCGACCTGGGACATGTCCGTGAACTCGAGCAGGCCGTAGGCGGTCAGGATGCGGTGGGCGGGCGTCTGGCCGAACCACTCGAAGCCGCCGCCCGGCACCTCGAAGGTCAGCAGGCGCTGGTAGCCGAGGTTGATGTACTCGAGCGCCTTGAGCTCGACCTCGGGGTTGGCCTGCTCGACCAGCCGGAGGTACTGCAGCACGAGGATGTTCGGGTAGGTCGTGCTCGAGGTCTGCTCGAAGCAGCCCGACGGCATCCGCAGCAGGCTGTCTAGGCCCTCGATGGCCTGCGCCAGCACGCCGGGATAGACCTTGACCTGGAGCGAGAGCGCGCCGTCGATGGCCTCGGGCGGGAAGTTGACCTCGGTGGTCCCGTCACCGGACAGGCGGCTGGAGACGTCGATCAGCTGCGGCTGCCCGTCAGGCACGACGAGCACGCGGCGACGCACGGCGTCGCTGAGCACGTCGCCCAGCGCGGTGATCTGGAAGTCGTGCCAACCCGGCTTCGTCACACGCACCGTGAACCGGTCGCCCTTGACCTCGCCGGGGGCCAACGTGACCGTGCGGGTGCCGCCGTCGAGCAGCTCGTACCAGTCATCACCCGTGTCGTCCACGGCGAGTTGCACGGTCTGTTCGGTCTCGAGGTAGTTGTAGAGCGCCACCGGCACGGTGACCTCGTCGGCCGCCGTCAGCGTGGCCGGGAAGTTGATGTCGACGAAGAACGGCTGGAACACCCGCACGCCGCCGAGGAAGCTGCCGAGGCCGCCGTCCTGGCTGGAGGCCGTGGCGGTCACCCGCCACGTGGTGATCGAGTCGGCCATGGCGACCTCGACCTGGCCGTGGCCGTCGGCGTCGGTGATGACGCTCGGGTTGACGTACAGCGTCTCGGGGAAGTAGCTGCGGACCCGCGGCGCGTCGGTGTTACCGTTGTTACCGTTGTTGCCCGTCGGGTTGTTGGCGCCGTTGTTGGTAGCGTTGTTGCCGGCGCCGTTCCATTCGTCGTTGTTCCAGCAGCAGCCGTTGTTGGTGCCGTTGTTGCCGCCGCCGTTGTTCTGCCAGAACCAGTCGATGTCGACGGTGTAGTTGAAGTCGTCGGCGGTGTTGCCGCGCTCGTCGGGGCCGTTGCCCTTGAGGATGAACTGGTAGTACTCGCGCTCGATCCGGTAGGGCTGGCCCCACGGGTCGAGCCAGTGGCCCTGCTGCCCGGCAAGCCAGGCGTCGAGGGCCTGCTCGATGTCCGTGGCGGCGTCGGTGGCCGTGCGGGCGGCGGCGAGGAAGGCGGTGGCGTCCTCGACCTGGGCCTGGGTGGCCACGGTCGTGGCGGTCTGCTGGGCGACGGAGAAGGAGTCGAGGTTGACGCCGTAGGCGCTCATGCCCGCGCTGGACGCAAAGACCAGCTCGGCGATCTCGTCGCGGTCTTCGTCGGTGACGCTCGGGTCGTTGCGCAGGACCTCCTCGGCCGAATGGTTGTGGATCTCGTAGCGCGGCTCCAGAATCTCCTGCTCGAGCTGGAAGTAGACCTTCTCCATGCCCGGCCTGAAGTCGGACAGCGCGAAGACGGCCTCGTCCACGATCATCATGCCGACCGAAGAGACGACCCCGTCGCCCTCGGCGTCGCGGACGTCGATGTCCAACGTGGCGAGCTCGCCGGGCTTGTACTCCTCCTGGGCGGGCGTGATGGTCAGCAGCAGGTCGGTCGCCGCCTGGACGAAGACCAGCGAGTGGGTGCGGATGATGTTGCCGTCGGGCGCCACGGCGTAGGCCTCGAACTGGAGGTTGCCCACCAGGTCGCCGGGAAGATCGATGTCGATCTTCGCCACGCCGCCGTCCACGTCAGCCGCCGTCGACAGGACGATCTGGTTGTCCTTGAGCACGTCGAGGAAGACCCGCAGGATCGTCGGAGAGGCGTGGATGTCGAGCGTGGCGGTGTCGCCGGCCTCGTACAGGGCCTGATCGGCCCGAATGGAGATGGAGTGATCGTCCGCGATCCCGTAGCCCACCGTGAACGGCTCCACGATCGCCGGATCCTCGCCGCGGTCGATGCTGATCTGGCCGGTCATCTGCCGGCCCGTGACGGCGTTCGCCGGCAGGATGACCTTGCCGATGCCGCGGGCGTCGGTCTGGAAGGCCACCGCCTCCCCCCCTTCAGGGGTGGCGGTACCGGAGCTCTGGAGCGGACGCCCCGTCGGGTCGGCCACCAGCACGAACAGGTCGAGCGAGACGCCCGGCACGATGTCCGTCGCCGGGACGACCTGGACGAGCAGCTCGCGGTTGGTGATGGAGACGGTGCGGGTGAGCGTCTGCGTATGACCGGCGCCGTCGGTCACGGCGATGTCGAGCCGCACCAAGGCGTCGCCCTGCTCGAGCGGCTGCCCCACGAAGAAGGCCGGCAGGTCGAGGTCAAAGTCCCAGTTGCCGTCGGCGTCGAGGGTGCCCATCAGCTCGGCGAAGGACTCGAAGCCGATGTCGAACTTCCACGCCGTGACGGTGACCTGGCCGCCCGCGACGGGCTTGCCGAAGAAGTAGCCCGAGCGCACCGTGCCGTGCAGGTGGTCGCCGGGCCGGTAGAACGGTTGCTCGGTCTCGAGGGCGACCTTGAACTTCGGCAGCGCGTAGCGCTCGACGGTGACGGCGCGCTCGCTCGTCGTGTCGCCGACCGTGGCGAAGATGCGGTAGGTGCCGAAGGTGACCTCGCGGGCCAGCTTGAGCTGCGTGTAGGCGACGCCGAACTCGTCCGTCGTGTCGACCTGCCGCGCGAGCTTGTTGCCCTTCGGGTCCTGGATCTCGATGGTGACGGGCTCGCCCGCTTCAGGGATGAGCGCCGGACGACGCATCGCCAGCACGCGGACGTGGATGGTCTGGCCGGGCTGATAGAACGGCTTGTCCGTGGTCAGCAGCACGCGGCTCTCTCGCCGCATCGTCACGCTGGCCTGCATCTGGACCGGACCGGTGCGCGTGTCGACCGAGGCCGTCAGCGTCCACTGCCCCTCGGCGCTCTCGGGGATGTCCATCGGCAGGGCCAGGGTGCCAACCTCGTCGGTGACGCCCTCGGCGCGCAGCTCCGTGGTGCCGTCGGTGAGGGTGATCACGGCCGGACGCAGCGCGAGCACCTCGTGGGTGTCGGCGTCCTGGGCGATCAGCCGGACGTTGGCCCGCGAACCCGCGAACAGCGTGTCGGAGGACAGCAGGAAGATCTGGTCGTGGTCGAGGGCGCCGTACAGGCTGCGCCGCCCATTGGCCAGCCAACCCCGGGTGCTGTGGATCTGCCAGCGCAGGACGAACCCCATGCTGTCGCCGCCGCCCAGGTTGGCGTTGCTCGTCGGCACGGTGAAGGTCATCCGCCCGTCGCCGTTCAGGTTCAGCGTGCCCTCGCCCGTGCCCATGCTGTCGCCGTCGAGCGTGAGCAGGCTCAGGTTGCCCAGCAGCGGCACGTCGCCGCTGATCTTCGCATGGAGCGGGATCTCGACATCCAGCATCGCGCCGTTGAGCCGGGCAGTGATCCCCGCCTCATCGACGATGAAGGCGTCCGTCTCGGTGATGTCGCCGTTGTTGTGGACGGTGTCCGCCGGCGCCGGGCGCGCCGGATTTCCATCGCAGGCCGCCAACGGAATTCCGAGCAGGAGGAGGGCCAGCAGCCAGGAGCTGGCGCAAAATTTTCGTTCTCTTTGCAGGGTTCGCATCGTCTTCATCTCCGTGAAGTCGGGGGGGAAGTCTGCGTTGACCGCGCTGGCTTCGACCTCGAATGTTCCAACCGGCTGCCCGCTTGTGGTCCGGTACACGTCACTTGAGCCAGGAGGGACAGAATGTGACGCACATGGCGTCACTTTGATTGCAGGATGGGTGCCACGGGGGCCGTTCGCGCCCCGTTCCCACGCGCGTCGTTCTGGCGTATAGTGTGCGCCTGGTCCGACGGACCACAGCACGAGGCACCTGTCATGAAAACTCAATGGTTACAGGGTGTTGTTCTGTTTCTTGCGCTCTTGCCCGCCTGCGCCGAGGCGCCGACCGTGGCGGATGAGGTGCCATCAGCGGGGGATGTGCGGGCCTACCATCTACCGTTGCTGACGCTGGAGCTGGCGGGCACAGGGCTGCAGGACTACGAGGGCAAGACGGTGCATGTGCGGGTGGTGGACCCGGTCACCCAGGAGGTGAGGCGGGACACCATGACGGTGCAGGCTGGGGCCTTTGAGCGGCAGTGGGTGGAGTTCTACAAGCCCGACCGGACGGGGTATGTGGTGGATTGGTTCATCGACCTCGACGGGGACGGCCAGTGCGGTCAGGACACCGAGCCAATGTGGCGCGGCCTCGCCCAGAAGGACGTCGAGGCTCCTGACACCGAGACGATTCGTGTGGAGCTGGGCACGGGCACGCACCGGGCCGATCGCTGCGCCGAGTTCAACGCGCCCTGACGGCGCGCTTCCAGGAGAGTCCATGGATGTGCGGGGCAAGTCGGTCGCGCTGGTCGGCGGGTGGGTGACGTTGGACAAGGTCGAGCTGGTCGGGCTGCTGACGGCGGCCGGGGCGCTGCCTTCGAAGTCGCTCACGAAGAAGACCCAGCTCGTGGTGCTGGGGGACAAGCCTGGCAAGGCCGGCCAGCGGGCGGCGGATCGGGCTCGACTCGCCGGGATAGCGGTACATTCCGAGGCGGAGCTCGCAGCGTGGCTGGAGGCGTTGGGGTTTGTCCGGGCGCCCCGGAGGGACGGCGAGGGGACGGCGCTGCCGATCGTGCGTCGGTTGGGCGACGGGGCGTTCCTGCACCCACGGACGCTCGACGGGCTGAGCGCGGGCGAGACCTGGGTGGCCGGGTGCGGTGAGTCGGGCGTCCGGGTCTGGGACAAGCAGGGCGAGCTGCGCGGGACGTTCGAGACGCCGGCGAGGTACAGCGAGCGGGTGGACCTGTTCGCCACGACGCAGCCGGGGGAGTTGGTGTTGGGACCGGCCTCGGCTTGGTCGGAGGCCCCCTTTCGGCGGTTGCGCGTGGACGAGGCGGGCCTTGCGCTGCTGGCGGAGGTGAACATCCCGACCGCGCGCGGGGGCGGCTACCACCGCACGGCGCGGGCGGACGGCGACGGCCTGGTGGTGGGGGAGTCCTCGCGCGCCCTGGTGGTGGCCTGGGACGGCAGCGTGGAGCGCGAGATCCTCAGCGCGCTGGTGGGGCAGGCCGAGCATGGGGTGGCGCTGGGGGAGGCGCATGTCGCGTTCATCGCGCCCGCCGACGGTCGGGTGGCGATCCAGCGGTTGTCCGACGGCGAGGTGGTGACGCGCCTGTCGATGGAGAACGCGGTCGGCACGGAGGTGGCGGCGTTCCTGCCTGGCGACGTGGCCCTGGTGACGGCGCACTCGCGCATGTACCTGACGGAGCTGAGGGTGTGGGAGCTGCCCTCGGGCACGCTGCGCTCGACCATCAACAGCTACGTGGGGCCGGGCCAGGTGATGTCGCTGCATGTGGCGCCGAGCGGGCGGCGGGTCGTCTACCGGCAGACAGGGATCGACGTCGTGTGCGTGGACCTCGAGGCGGAGCGAGTGGTCTGGGCGCTGGACGATGTGGCGCTCAACGCGCCGGTGGCCTTCGACGGCGAGACGGTGTGGTTGGGCGATGCCCGGCGCGCGGTGCCGGTGGACTTCACGACGGGCGCGCGCCGTCCGACGGGCCTGCCGGACGACTGCGCGGCGGTGGAGGTGGTAGGCCACACGGTGCTGGCCCAGGCGGCCAAGGAGGTGATCCTGTTCGACGCGCGCGACGGCGCCTGGGCGGGCCGCGAGGCCTCCGAGACGCTGAGGGCGATCGAGGGACGGGGCGAGGTCTTGTTGCAGCGCCGGCCGGTGGCCCAGGGGTTCGCGCGGGAGGTGTCTCGGTACGACGTGGCGCAGGGCCTTCGCCAGCCCTTGTTCGACGGCGTCGTTCACGACGTGGACGAGGCCAGCGGCGTCCTCGCGGTGGGGAGCGCCTACTTCGCGCGGCCGCGGGAGGTGACGGTGCACGGCCGCTCCGGCCGGGTTCGTCGGCGACTGCGCAAGGGGGAGTCGGAGGGGGTGGCGGTGTCGCCAGACGGCTCGGTGGTGCTGGCCACGGCGCGCCTGGGCCTGGCGGCCTGGACCTCGGACGCGGGCAAGCTGCTCTGGAAGACGTCGCGGGCGCACGCGGGGCCGGTGACCTGGCTCGGCTGCTCGCCGGACGGCGCCCGGTGCTTCTCGGCGGACACGGCGGCGCTGGCGGTGCGGTCGCTCCGCAGCGGCGCCGTGGAGCTGTTCCTGTCGCTGGCGGCGATCCCGGCGGGGATCGGCTTCATCGACGCGGACGCGCTGTTCGTGGTCTATCGGGACGGCGGTGTGGAGCGGCTGGACCTGCCGTCGGGGACGGCGGCGAGGGTGGCGCACCTGGACCTGGAGGTGACGGCGGCGGGCCTCGGCGCAGGCGGGCTGCTCGCGCTGGGCACGACGGGCGGCGAGGTCGTGCTGGTGGACGCGGGCGCGGCGCTGGGGGTGGAGGGGGTGGTCGAGGTGGTGGGGGACTTCCTTCCGGCGGACGTGGAGAACACGGAGGCGGGCTGGCTGGCGGCGCTGGAGGGCGCGCGCTGGGAGGCGCTGGAGGTCGAGCGGGACGTGGCGCGGGTTCGCGAGGGGTTGGCAGCGCTGGAGGCGACGACGGGGATCGGCGCGGCGCACCGGAGCTGGACACAGGCGCTGTCGGAGCGGGGGGTGTTGCAGCTCGGCCATGGGCAGGGGCACACGGCGAGCGTGGTGGGCTTTGGCCTGTCGGGATGCGGGCGCTATCTGGCGACGGCCTCGTGGCTTCCGGAAGGCGAGTATGAGGCGGGCGGCTCCCTGGTGATCTGGGACGTCACGGCGGGGCGCGCGGTGAACACGCTGACGCCGATCGAGGGCGGCATCGGCTGGCCGGGGTACGGAGAGTGTGTGCAGTGGAGCCCGGACGGCCGCTTCGTGGGGCTGGCGTTCTCGACGAACGCGGTGGGGCACGTGCTGCCGTTCGGGGAGGTGGCGCAGCCACTGACGAACGCGATGGTGACGAACGGCTGGAGCCGTCCACCGGCGTTCTGCTGGTCACCGGACAGCCGCCAGCTGGCCGTCGGCTGCTGGGGTCCAGCGGAGGTGCCAGGCTGCGTGATCGAACTCGACCGGACCAGACTCGGCGAGGATCGGGCGCGGTGGTTCGCGCGCACGCGGCCTGAGTCGATCCGGGCGGAGGACGGTACGATGCCGGAGCTTCAGCCGCAGAAGGCGCTGCGCTGGTTCCAGGACGGTCGGATCGTCGGCCACAACAACCACGGCCAGGCGCTGGCGGTGGACGCCGCCACGGGCGAGCTGCGCTACCTGACCCTGGCCCGGACCCCGGCGGCGTGGAGCCCGGACGGCCGCCGGTTGGCCCACTGCGCGGTGGGCCTGGTGCTCTACGACGCCGAGACGGGCCGGCCGACGATGGACCTGCCCATGGTCATGGGCGCGACGACGCTTCGGTGGTCGGCGGACAGCCGTCGCCTGGCGATGGTGGTGGACGAGACCTCGCCGTACGGGGCCGATCCGGGGGTGCACATCTACGAGGGGGCGCAGCTCCTCTGCTCGATCGACACGTGCCCGCAGCGGGCGGCATGGGACTTCACGGACGGCTGCCCCTGGGCGTGGTCGCCGGACGGCGAGTCGGCGGCGGTGCTGGTGGCAGGCGGTGCTGTGGAGATCTGGGAGGTCGGCCCGAGCCCTGCGCGTATTCGAATACTTGATAGTCCCCACAAAGTGAGCGGCGTACTATGGGGCGCGAACGGTGTCGTCATCGGCATCAGCGAGAACGACATCGTGTTCTGGTCCTCTCACACGGGCGCCATCCTCGGCGCGTTCGAGGTGGGGACGCACCCCGAGGGCGCGACGCCGTTGCGCCACCGCAAGGGCGACGTCGGCGCCAGCTTCGACGTCGATCCGAGCTTCGGGCTCGACGGCCGGTGGGCGTGCGCCTTCCCGGACGGCACGGTGCTGGCGGACCCCACCCAGGCCGCGCAGCTCGACGACGCCGTGGCCTGGGTGGCCGCACGCCGGATCGCCTGGCCGTGGCGGTGGGGCGAAGGTCGCGTGTTTGGTGACCTCGCGGCGCTGCTCGAGGCCCCCGCCTGCCCGATCGGGGCGAGCGACCGGGCCTCGCTCAGGCGGCGCACCATCCGAAAGAAGCCGCCGACAGACGCCCCGAGCACCGCAGGCTGACTCAGGAGGCGACCGCCTCGCCGCCCCGGTCCTGCTGCGCGCACGCGGACAGGAACTCCGCCATGACGCGCTCGGCCCAGGAGTTTCGGCCCTGCGCGCCCTCGTAGAAGCCGCAGTGGCTCCCTCGCGTCGTGACCGCCAGGATGCCGTCCTCGACCGCCGCCAGCAGCCCCGGCGCGTGCGCCTCGACCACGTCGATGTGGCAGACCGGATCGTCCTCGGCGTTGAGCATGAGCAGCGGCACGGTCGTGGCGTGGGCGACGCGCATCGGGTTGGAAGCGGCGTAGTAGGCCTCGCGCGACCTGAAGCCGGCCAGCGGGTAGAGCCGATCGTGGAACTCGGTCAGCGTGCGAGCCTCGGCGCAAGCGTCGAAGCCCGGGAGGTGCCGGAGCGCGTGCGCGTGGCGCCGCAGGAAGTAGGCGTTGAGCCGCCGCGTCATGATGCGGCTGTACACCCGCGCCGTCCGCTGGAACACCTCCTCTATGTCATACCCCGGCGAGTGCAGCACCCCCGCGCGGATCCGCGCCCTGGCCCCCTCCTCGCCGAGGTACCGCACCAGCAGCCCGCCACCGGCCGACAAACCCACCGCGTACAGCAAGGCGCCCGGCCGCACGGCCTCGATGGCGTCGAGCTGCCGCCGCAGATCGTCCGTGTCCCCAAACGTGTTGATGGCCGGCGCCGTCAGCGGCAGCCCCCCGTGCCCGCGTCGGTCGCAGATGGCGACCGGCCAGCCGAGCGCCCCGTGCAGCCGCTGCGCGATCCCCCGAAACTCACCGGCGCAGCCCGTGAGCGTGGGCAGGACGATGAGCGTCGGCGCATCCTCGGGCGCGTCCCACAGGCCGTGCCAGCTCACCGACACCGTCCCGCCGTCCGGCATGATGAGCCGCTCCACGCGGTCCCACCGCTCCACCGGGTCGCGCTCGCCGTTCGCCATGAACAGCGCGATCTGGACGTGCGGGTTGGTCGCCCAGGATGGCGGCTCGTAGGGCGTGGACAGCGTGGGGCAGGCCTTGATCAGCAGCGGCGCCCGCGCACCGTTGCCATGACGAATGCGCGGAGGGGGAGAGGGAGTGCGTTCAAAGGTGCGCAACATGGGAGCTCCTGGGCCTCGACGTCACCGGGCGGCACACCGTGGCACGGTCCCGGCGCCGGGGCAAGGGTCAACGCGTGACCGACCAGCGGACCTCGATCATGACGGGCTCGTGGTCCGAGAGCGGGGTGCCGTCCGGCGCGACGAACTCCGGAGGGACCGCCCAGGTGAGCGGCGTCAGCGTCAGGCTGTCCGAGCTCCGCACCAACAGGCGGTCAATCCGCCCGTCTCCGCAGCCCAGCTCCCGGCAGGTGTCCCGCAGCGCCAGCCCGTCCACCAGGCGCTGGTAGAGCGCCGAGTCCACCGCGTCGCTGTCCACGTGCAGGTTGAAGTCCCCACCCATGATGATCGCCCGCCCCGCCGACCGCACCTGCACGAAGTCCAGCAGCCGCAAGATACCGAACTCCCTGGCGATCTCGTCGCCGTCGCACCCGCCGGCCTCGGCGTGCAGGTTGTAGACGTCCACCTCCGCGCCATCGGCCAGCAGCGTCGTGGCCACCGAGAAGCCCTTGGTCGCCAGGCAATCCGAGGCGCAGTCCACCGACCCGAAGCACATCCCCCACGCCACCCGCTCAAACGCCCCGAACGGAAAGACCGAGAACCGATTGAGCCCGTCCCCGATGTCGATGTACGTCGGCATCTCCCTCGACGGATACGAGATGTACGGGTGGTGCGTCTGGCTCAGCAGCTCGTGGTGATACCAGAAGTCCTCCTGGGCAAGCACGAGGTCGTAGCTGTCCAGCAGCGGGCTGATCAGCGGGATGTACTCCACCGGGTTCGAGCTGGAGATGCCCTGCGGCAACCCCGCGACGTTGTACGTCAGCACCGTCGCCGTCCCCTCCGTCTCTGTGCTCAGCTCGGCGTCGCGGTAGTCGGGGGTCTGCGGCACGTCGGGGCCAGACGTGGCGTCGGGCTCGGCGGTGTCCTCGGGAACGTCCACCGCCACGTCCAGGGCCGTGTCCTCGGGCGCGTCAACGGCGGGGTCCTCGGCGACGTCCGGGCTGGCGTCCACCGCGAGGTCGGCGTCGGTCGTCGGCTGCGACGGCGCAGGATCGTCGCCGCAGCTCACGGCGGCGAGCAAGACGAACGGCAGGATGGCGCGCAGACGGGAGGGGGTCATGGGAGGTGCACTCGGCTGGGGCGGCCCGGGCCACCGCGTGGGTCGGGGCAGGCGCGCCGTCGAGCGCGACCTGGACTCGACCACCAGCATGGCACATTCGCGCGCGTGATCGAAGCCCCCGCCGACCTCTACGCCAGATTGTGGAAGACCTTCTGCACGTCCTCGTCCTGCTCCAGACGGTCGACGAGCTTGAGCACCTCCTCGGCCTGCTCCTCGCTCAGCTCGGTGAGCGTGACGGGGATGTACTCGGACTCGGCGGAGATGGGGGTGATGCCCCGGTCTTCGAGCGCCGACTGCATCGCGCCGAAGTCCTGGAAGCCACACCGGATGACGAGCTCCTCCTCCCCCTTGTCGTTCGTCGACTCGCCGAGCTCCTCGAGGCCGTGGTCGATGAGGTCGAGCTCGAGCTCTTCGGCATCGAGCCCCTCGGGGTTGAGGCGGAAGACGCCCATGTGCTTGAACAGGTAGCTCACGGCGCCGTTGTTGCCGAGGTTGCCGTTGCCTTTCTTGAAGTGCAGGCGAAGGTTGGCGACGGTGCGCGTGGGGTTGTCGGTCGCCGTCTCGATGAGGAGGGCGATGCCGTGAGGGGCATAGCCCTCGTAAACGAGCTCCTCGTAGTCGGCGACGTCGGCGCCCATCGCCTTCTTGATCGCGTTCTCGACCTTGTCCTTCGGCATGTTGGCGGCGCGGCAGTTCTGCAGCACCCGACGAAGCGACGGGTTGTGCTCGGCGGACGGGCCGCCCTTGCGCACGGCGATGCTGATCTCTTTGCCGAGGCGCGTGAACGCCTTGGCCATGCGGTCCCACCGCGCGAACATCGTGGCTTTTCGAGTCTCAAAGATGCGTCCCATCGGGGTTCTCCAGCACAGTCGTCCAGGTGCCACAGCCACGGAGCGTCATCTCGACGCTCTGCGGTCACGCCTCGACATCCACGGGCGGGCACGGGCTGAATGTATTATCGAGAACGCGGGCCGGTGCAAGGGGAGATCGTCAGATCTCGCGTGTTCCCTGCCCGAACGGCGGCCCCGAGCGCGACACGCGAGCGCGCGGCTACCGACCGCACAGCTCCAGGATCGCCCGCGGCGCGACGCGGCCGCCTGCCGCTGGCGCCCCGCAATGAGCCGCCCGCAAGGTCGCATCGAGGCGGTCCAGGTTGGCCCCGAGACCAGGGTCTTCGCTGTCGCGCAGCTCCGGCGCCATGAGGCGGCGCACGAGGGTCCACAGCCGCACGGCGTCGCCGGCTCGACGCTCCAGCTCCAGCGCCAGGACGGGGACCGCGAGCTCGACGCCCGGCGTGAACACCAATGAACTCAGCACCTTGCGCGCCTCATCCAGATGTCCCCACGCCATCAGCGCCTGCGCGTGGAGCGCCACCGCCTCGGCGCGTTCGTCCGCCGGAGCGTCTGGCGCGAAGTGAGCCAGCGCCTCGATCATCTTCTGGTGGCAGGCCGGGATGGGCAGCGGCCGAGGCGGTGTCGCGACCAGGGACGCCGACAGGCTGCCAGGGACCGGAAGCGGCTCGACGGGCGGACAGGTGGCCGTGGGGTGGCGCGCGAGGTGTCCGGCCGCGTACGCCGCGCCGCTCCAGAGGTCCTTCGCCGAGCCGGTCGTGGCGGGCGATTCCACCGAAGCAATCGGGGAGAGGTGCGTGGCGCGGACGAACAGGTCGAGCGCGCGCTCCCATTCCTCCATCTTGAACGCCAGCTCGGCCGCGCCGAACACGACCTCGGGGTGCGGCTCGGCAGGCATGGCCCGGAGCCAGGCGGCGTAGAGCGAGGCGGCAGCCTCGGCCATGGCGTCCTGCCTCGTGGACAGCGCCTCGCGATGCCACAGCGCGGCAAGCTCGCGGAGCGCGGCGTCAAGGGCCTCGGCATGGGGCTTGATGGCCCTGGAGGCGGCGGCAGACGGACGGGCCGCGCGGAGCGCGAGCAACACCTCGGTGGCGCGGAGCAGCTCGGCGCGCGCCCCCTCGACGTCGCCGGTTGCGAGCTGGAGGTCGACGATGCGGAGGTGGTCGCCGAGCTGGGCGGGGTCGGCCCCGCGCTCGACGATCAGCGCACGGTTGATCGCGATGGCCTCCTCGAACCGCCCGGCCTCGGCGAACATCGGCGCGATGGCCTCAAGCCGCCTCAGCCGCTCCGGCCCTGCCCCGAGAGACCGCTCCAGCACTCCGACCGCACGCTCACCACCGAACGCGATGGCGCGCTCGACCTCGGCGAGCACGGCGTCTTCAGGCGCAGGCTGCCGCGCGCCGGGCCGGAACACAAAGGGGTAATGCACGCGCACGATCGGCCCGTCCGCCATCGACGTCAGCCGCAGCCCCCTCATCACGTCCGCGACGCACGCCCCCAGCGCCGCGTCACCCGTCTCGTTCGCAGCCACCGAGCTCACCAGCGCGCGACCGAGCCTGCCGTCGAGCGTCATATCCACGACCACCCGCCCCTGCAGCCCCGCCACGGCCCCGGCCCGACGCCTGTAACACCCGACGACGGCAGCGCGCCTCGCCCTGATCGCGCCCCGAAGCTGCCGCTTGTCCACCGCCCCAACCAGCTTCACCTGCCCGACGCGGACGACCACGGGCCTCGCCACCGCGGCCTCCTCCGGCAGCTCCACCTCCGGCGGCCACAGCTCCAGCGCCACCTCGCTCCCCTCCTCCACCTCGCCGGACAGCGGCCCCAGGGCCTTCGTGGCGCACGCCTCCAGCCGGCCCGGCGCCGAGCCCTCCAGCCGGGCGCCGTTGGCGTCGAGCCGACCGAGCAGCGGCCCCGGCTGGGCCTGCTCGGGGTTCAGCTCCTCGGGCAGACACTCCTGCCACGTCGCCAACGCCTCGTTGCCGGCGGCATCCAGGGCCGCCCACGCCTTGAGCAGCTCGTCCCCGATCTCCGCCACGACGGCCTCTGCCCCACCTGCCGCCGCCACGGGCGCCGCGACACCGGGCTCGACGTACCCCGCCGGCGGCGACAGCGGCGCCGCCTCGACCATCTCGTCCTCAAAGTCGTACGACTGCAGCCTCCGCCCTTCCCTCCCGAAGTCCAACCGCAAGCCGACCTCCGCCGCGCCCTCCCCAGCTGGCGGTGACAGCCGGGCGAACCCGAGGATGGTCGCCACGCAGCGCCTCAAGCTGTCCGGCGTGCTCGCCTCCCCCACGGCGACCTCGCTGACCTGCCCCTCCCCGTCGATGGTCAGCCAGACCGGCACCACGCTGCTGAGCGTGGGCACCGCGGCCTGGCTCCGCTCGAAGCACCCGCTCAGCCGCGCCTGCTCCACCCGCACCGACCGCCTCACCTCGACCCGGCTCAACACCACCCCGGACGGTCCCCACTCGCTCACGCCCCCGTCGCCCGACAGGTCGAGCGGCGTCAGATCGAACAATCGCGTCCCCGCCCGCAACGTCCCGCCCGGCACCTCCGCGCGCCGGCCAGGCTCCGGCAGCGAGGCTGGCGGCGTCGCACAGCCCACCGCCAGGGTCGTCAAGACCGCGACCATCCCCCATCGCCCGCTCCCGCTGCTCCGCTCCATACGTCCTCCGCTGCATTGATCCTCACCACTCGATGCCAGACACCCTACCGCCGCCAAAGTTCCGAGGCGAGCCCGTCACGGCACCGACAGCCAGGCCGAACGGCTTCTGAGTCCATAGACCGCCGCCCTCGAGGCAAGAACGCACGAAGGGCGCGACGACCCTACAGTCACCGCGCCCTTCTCCTCTCCCAAAGCCTTGTCGAGTGCTCAGCCGGCCCCCATCACGGGGCGCTCGCCTCATCCAGCGTGTGTCGTTCAAACGCCTTCGACCGCTCGGCCCGCTTCGCGGCGGCGTCGATCAGGTCCTCGTTGAGGCTGCGCAGGCGATCGAGCTCGGCCTGGACCTCCTCGACCGACAGTCCATCGACCTCGGCCAGGTGAACGCTGACGACGATCTCGTCGCCTTCGACCGAGTAGTCCATGTCACCGAGGTCCGTGGTCACCGAGAGGTAGTCGTCGTTGGCCGAGCGATAGGCCTCGAAGCCGCGCGCCTCGGCCTCGTGCTCCATGTGGAAGAAGAACCGCGGCGCCGCCTCGGCCGGGATGCCCGTGCCAAAGGTCTCGAAGCCGGCGCAGCCGACCACGAAGAGCGCAAGGAGTCCAACCAACGTGCCGAGCGTGAGCATGCGCGTTTCCATGAGGAACCTCGAAGAATGTATGGTGAATCGGCGGTGAGGCCGCCGTGAAGGAGTCCCGGGCGGGCCGTTGCGGCCTCGCCTTGCGTCGATGGGGGTCAGACGCGGGGGCGGTGGAGGTTATTCAGGCGTTTATTGCCGGGCGCTGTCCGCGGCGGTGGCGACGGGTCGGGGGATGCGCCTCCAGCGCGTCAGGGGACCGGCACGGAGTTCGATCCGGTGCCCGTGGAGCCGAGCTCGATCCAGTCGCCATCGAGATCGCTCATGGCGCTGATGGAGACGCGGGTCTAGTCATCGCGCTCGGGCGGGTAGCCTGCGCAGACCGTGGGGCCGAGCTCGTAGACGACGATCTTGTCACCGTCCGTGATGGATATGCCATCCTCAACAGAGACGACCACGAAGCCGTCGTTGGCCGCTCGCTGTGGTCCGAGTACTACGGCAATGACCGAAACACCTGGCGCATGCCGTCATGGAAAGTGCCTTCCAATCAAACTAATAGGATATATCGCGAATCGACCACGAGACAGCGTGAACGAGGTTCATGGGATGAAGAGCAGCCTGACCCAATAAAGTCAATGCTGAGTGTATTGGGGCTTGACCGTGAATTCGGGGGGGGGGGGGGCGGGGGGGGGGGGGGGAAATCTTGGGGGGGGGGGACACGCGGGGATTGTGCCCCACCGCTGGGGGGGACC
>Ga0100377_1002092_pt1 | contig 16890 bp, 11 predicted proteins | sample CryGeymeta201501_FD_83664 | JGI IMG/M metagenome (GOLD analysis project Ga0100377, IMG submission 83664) | Groundwater microbial communities from Crystal Geyser aquifers in Utah, USA - Crystal Geyser metaG 2015-01 | ecosystem: Environmental > Aquatic > Deep subsurface > Groundwater | place: USA... | reverse complement strand
GGGGGGGGGGGGGGGGGGGGGGTTGGGGCCCGGGGGGGGGGGGGGGTGGGGGCGAGGGGGGGGGGGGGGTGGTGGGGGGGGGGGGGGGGGGGTGGGGGTGGGGGTGGGGGGGGGGGCGGGGGTCGGGGTGAGGCTGGGGAGTCGAGAGGCCGTGGGGGTGGCGCTGGGGGGCGTGGCGCTGGGGTCGGTGCCGGTGGGGCTGGTCGCGGGGGAGGCCGCGGCGGCGGTGGCCGGGTGGGTGATGGAGCTGGCGGAGGCGCGGGGGGAGGCGCTGGAGGGTGTTGCGCTGGAGGCGGGCATCGACCCGGTGGGAGATGCGGCGCGGGCAGGCTCGGAGCGGGGTGGGGCGTGGGATGTGGCCGCGGCGATGGTGGCGCGGTTTGAGGCGGCGCGGTGCGGGCGGGCGCTCGGGGTGGACACGGGGGTGTGGCACGACGCGGGGATCGATGATGTGAGGGCGGTGGCGGTGGCTTTGGCCACGGGGGTCACGGCGTTGAGGGAGCTGGGGGCGCGGGGGTTGGCGCCCGAGGTGGTGGCGCGGCAGGTGACGTTCGGGGTGTCGGTGGGGACGTCGTTCTTCTTTGAGGTGGCGAGGTTGCGGGCGCTGCGGGTGGTGTGGTGCCGGGTGTTGGAGGCGTGTGGGGTGGTTGAGGGGGGGGCTTCGATGCGGGTGGTGGTGCGTCCGGCGCGGCGCGTGCTGACGCGAGTTGACGCGAACGTGAACATGTTGCGAAACGTGGCGTGTGTGTTCGCGGGCGCGGTGGCGGGGGCGGATGTGATCACGGCGGCGCCGTTTGATGCGTTGTTCGGGCCGCCTTCAACTCTGGCGCGGCGCGTGGCGAGGAACACCCAGCTCATCCTGGCGCGGGAGTCCCACCTCGACAAGGTGATGGACCCGGCGGGCGGAGCGTGGTTCATCGAGGCGCTCACCGACGACATTGCCGACCGCGCCTGGGAGCTGTTCCAGGGCATCGAGGCCGAGGGCGGGGTGATGGAGGGGCTTCGGTCGGGGCGGCTCCAGGCGCAGGTGGACGCGGACGAGGGCGCGCGGCAGGAGGAGATCCGGCGCCGCCGACGGCCGATCACGGGGGTGAGCGAGTTCCCCTGGATCGGGGAGGTGGCGCCGGTGGTGCGGCGTGAGGCCGGGGCGGCGCGGGCGGACGGCGCGTTTGCGGCGCTGAGGCCGCGGCCGCTGGCCGCAGGGTTCGAGGTGTTGAGGGCGCGGAGCGATGGGTGGTTGGCCGCGCGCGGCGCGCGGCCGGCGGTGTTGCTGGTGCTGCTCGGCACGCTGGCGCAGAGCATCGGGCGGAGCACGTGGAGCCGGAACCTGCTGGAGGCGGGCGGGTTTGTGGCTGTGGAGCACGTCGGCGCGACCGACGCCGCGGCGCTGGCCGCGGCGCTGAAGGCCGCCGGGACCGCCGCCGCCGTGGTGTGCAGCGCGGACGAGGTCTACGCCGAGCTGGCGGTGCCCACGGTCGCCGCGCTCGTGACGGCGGGGGCGCAGAGCGTGCTGCTGGCCGGGCGGCCCGGCGAGCTGGAGGCGCCGCTGCGCGACGCCGGCCTGACCGACGCCATCTTCGTGGGGTGCGACGTGCTCGCCACCCTGGAGTCGCTGTGGAGCCGGCTGCCGCAGCCGTGACGCAAGGGAGAGCCCGGATGAACCGTATTCCAGATTTCACGCGCGTCGCGCTTCGACCCACGGACAACGGAGGCGGCGAGGCCGCTGGGGCTGGCCATCCTCCGATCGGGGAGGCCTTCCGCACGCCGGAGGACATCCCGCTGCAGCGGCTGTATGTGCCCTCGGACCTGGTCGGGGTGGACCACCTCCAGACCATGCCGGGGCTGCCGCCGTTCTTGCGCGGGCCGTATTCCACCATGTACGTCACCCGTCCCTGGACCGTCCGGCAGTACGCCGGCTTCTCCACGGCCGAGGCCTCCAACGCGTTCTATCGGCGCAACCTGGCCGCGGGGCAGAAGGGGCTCTCCATCGCCTTCGATCTGGCCACCCACCGGGGGTATGACAGCGATCATCCGCGCGTGGCGGGGGACGTGGGCATGGCGGGCGTCGCCATCGACAGCATCGAGGACATGCGGGTGCTGTTCGACGGCATCCCGCTGGACCAGATGAGCGTGTCGATGACCATGAACGGGGCCGTGCTGCCGATCATGGCGCTGTACATCGTGGCGGCCGAGGAGCAGGGGGTGGCGCCGGCGCAGCTGGCCGGGACCATCCAGAACGACATCCTCAAAGAGTTCATGGTCCGCAACACGTACATCTACCCGCCGGAGGCCTCGATGCGGATCATCGCCGACATCTTCCGGTTCACGTCCGAGAAGATGCCGCGGTTCAACTCGATCTCGGTGAGCGGCTACCACATGCAGGAGGCCGGGGCGACGGCGGACCTGGAGCTGGCCTACACCCTGGCTGACGGCGTGGAATACGTGCGCACGGGCGTGGCCACGGGGCTGGATGTGGACGCGTTCGCGCCGCGGATCTCGTTCTTCTGGGCCATCGGGATGAACTTCTTCATGGAGGTGGCCAAGCTGCGGGCGGCGCGGATGCTGTGGGCGCGGCTGATCGCGCCGTTCGGGCCGAAGAACCCGCGGTCGATGTCGCTGCGCACCCACAGCCAGACCAGCGGATGGAGCCTGACGGCGCAGGACGTGTACAACAACGTCATCCGCACCTGCATCGAGGCGATGGCGGCGACGCAAGGGGCCACACAGAGCCTGCACACCAACGCGCTGGATGAGGCGCTCGCCCTGCCGACCGACTTCTCGGCGCGCATCGCGCGCAACACGCAGCTGTTTCTGCAGCAGGAGACCGACACCTGCGCCACGGTCGACCCCTGGGCCGGCAGCCACTACGTCGAGCGGCTCACCCACGATCTGGCCGAGCGCGCCTGGGCCCACATCCAGGAGGTCGAGGCGCTCGGCGGCATGGCGAAGGCGATCAGCCAGGGCATCCCGAAGCTCCGGATCGAGGAGGCGGCGGCCCGGACGCAGGCGCGCATCGATGGCGGCCGTCAGGCCGTACTCGGCGTGAACCTCTACCCGCTGGCCGAGGGGGACGCCGAGCCCATCGAGGTCCTCAAGGTCGACAACTCGGCTGTGCGGACCTCGCAGATCGAGCGGCTGCGGCACCTTCGGGCGCACCGCGACCCCGCCGCCGTCACTGCCGCCCTCGACGCTCTCAGCGCTGCCGCGGCGGGCGAGGGCAACCTGCTGGCGCTGGCCGTGTCCGCCGCCCGCGCCCGCTGCACGGTGGGCGAGATCAGCGACGCGCTCGAGCGGGTGTTCGGGCGGCACAAGGCGACCATCCACACCATCCGCGGCGTCTACCGCGGGGAGCTCGGCGAGTTGAGCGACACGACCCGAACGATCGAGGAGGCCATCGCCCGTTTTGAGGCCAACGAGGGCCGGCGGCCCCGCATCCTCGTGGCCAAGATGGGCCAGGACGGCCACGACCGCGGCCAGAAGGTCATCGCGACGGCGTTCGCCGACCTGGGCTTCGATGTGGACATCGGGCCGCTCTTCCAGACCCCCGACGAGACGGCGCGTCAGGCCGCGGAGAACGATGTCCACGTGATCGGTGTCAGCTCGCTGGCCGCCGGCCACCTCACGTTGGTGCCGCGGCTGCGGGCCGCGCTGGAGGCCGAAGGGCGCGGGGACATCCTGATCGTGGTCGGCGGCGTCATCCCGCCGGCCGACTACGAGGCCCTGTACGAGGCCGGGGCGACGGCGATCTTCGGGCCGGGCACCGTGATCGGGGTCGCTGCGGTGGAGCTGCTGGAGAAGCTGGCGGCGCACCTCGGGTTTGACGCCTGAGCCACCCCACGCGCGAACCGGCGCGCGTCGAGCGCGCCGGATCAGCGTGGGGTGGCCCCTGTGACGAAGAGCTGCCATGAACCCCCGTCTCCCCTCCCCTCGCCGAACCCTCACCGCGGACGAGTACGTCGACGGCGTGCTCGCCGGGCACATCCCGACGCTCGCCCGCGCCATCACCCTGATCGAGTCCCACAGCCCCCGCCACCGGGCGCAGGCCCGCGAGGTGCTGGACCGGCTGGTGCCGCGCTCGGGCGGGGCGCACCGGGTGGGGATCACCGGGGTGCCCGGCGTGGGCAAGAGCACGTTCATCGAGGCGCTCGGCACCCATCTGACCGAGCTGGGCCACCGGGTGGCCGTGCTGGCCGTCGATCCGACCTCGAGCCGCACCGGAGGCAGCATCCTCGGGGACAAGACGCGGATGGAGTCGCTGGCGCGGAACCCGGCGGCGTTCATCCGCCCCTCCCCGACGGGCGGCACGCTCGGCGGCGTGGCCTCCCGCACCCGCGAGACGATGCTGCTGTGCGAGGCTGCCGGCTTCGACGTCGTGCTGGTCGAGACGGTGGGCGTCGGCCAGAGCGAGCTCGTGGTGGCGGACATCACCGACTTCTTCCTTGTGCTCATGCTGGCCGGCGCCGGTGACGAGCTCCAGGGCATCAAGCGCGGCCTGATGGAGCTGGCCGACATGCTCGCCGTCAACAAGGCCGACGGCGACAACGCCCTGCCCGCCCAGCGCGCCGCGTCCACCTACCGCGCTGCCCTCCGGCTCCTGCGTCCGCCAGCGCACCCCGGCGCTGACGGGGTCGGTGCGGGTGCCTGGCACCCTTCGGTGGTGACGTGCAGCGCGCTGCACAACGACGGCATCGACGCGGTGTGGACCGAGATCCAGGCGCACCGGGTCCAGCTCGAGGCCTCCGGCGCGTGGCAGCAGACCCGCCGCGAGCAGCAGCACCGCTGGCTCTGGCGCATGGTCGACGACCAGCTCCGCACCGCCCTGCACGAGCACGAGGGCGTCAAGGCGAAGCTCGGGGCGCTGGAGAAGGCCGTGGACGAAGGCGCGATGTCGCCCACGGTGGCCGCCGAGGCGGTGGTAGGGGCGTTTCTGGGGCGGGGGTGAGGGGGCTGTTGGACCGTCAGAGTATGGCCCCCGCCGGCGCAGCCCATTGAAACAGCGCAGCGAAGCCGGTAGCCTGATCACGCAACAGCATGGAGCGACAACCATGAGCGAGCAGAAACCCATCATCATCCTCGCGGGACTCCAGTCCGACGGCGCCACCTACCGCCTTGACCCGCTCTCTCAGAGAAGACTCCGCGAAACCTTCCCCGACGTACCCACAGCCCCGTCCATCTTCGTGGGATTCGAGACCCGCGCCGACTTCGAGTCCCTCCACGGGCCGATGTGGGACTACGTCGTGATCTTGTTGACGGGGCTCACACGCAAGCGAGTCGAGGCGCTCGGCCCGGTGATAGTGCGTCTGCCCGCCACCGGGCAGGAGTTCGTGGTCAAGGAGAGACATGTCGAAGATGCAGAACCTGTACCTGGGCTCAGCGGGTCAAACATGGGTCATGTCTGAGTTTCTGGCCCGCGGCTACAACGTCGCGGTGCCAGAGGTCGACCGAGGCGACGACCTGTTTGTGGTCCAGGACGAGAGCGGAGACTTCGACCGGATTCAGGTCAAGACTGCGTGCGCAACACCGAGAAATATTTGAAAATACACCGCGCAGTTCCTGATTCCCCTGGCGCAGCTAAGCACGCCGCACACGCCTGAGCTGCACTACGTGCTTGCCGTGCGCCTCGGCGACCGCTGGTCGGACTGCGTGGTGATCCCTCGAGCGACGCTCCATCAGGAGCGTGAAGCAAACGACCTCGGGACCGTGATAAAAGACAAGAACGTCATTCTCTACCTCTCATTTGGCACAGAAGACGTTATCTGCAGCAAGCAGAATCTTCAAAGATACAGGAATAACTTCGGGCGATGGCCTTCGATCTCGCACTGAGGCCTTCGTCACGCACCGCCTGCTTTCGCGGCTGCTGCGCACCGATCTCGGTCCACACTCTAGACCGACAGCCCTACTCCGTCGCGTTCTCCGCCTCAAACCGCAGCTGATAGGCGCGTGAGCGGAAGCCCAGCGCGAGGTCCGAGCCCGAGACGAACAGGGCGACGCCGTCTGTGTGCTCCGGGCAGACCGGGGCGTCGATGCTGTGGACGCGGCGGACCGAGACCGGTGAGACCGCGGCGGCTGTGAGGCCGAGCGGATCGCTGCCCTCGATCTTCTGGGTGCCGGTGGCTGCGGCGTCGCAGAGCGGGCAGGCGCGCTCGCCATCGGGGCGGGTCGGCCAGCGGACGCCATCGGCGGGCATCGGGGTGGTGAAGACAGGGTAGTCGGCGACGCGGTCGTCGGGGACGCGGGCCATGGTCTCGGTGCCTTCGGACCAGACGCCGCAGGCCTCGCACTTCATGATGCGGGCCTGCTTCTCGAACTGGAACTTGAGCAGCTCGCCGCAGCCGGGGCACGGGGCCTCGGCGAAGCCGCCCTCCTTCGCCTTGCCGATCAGGCCGCCAAAGCCGGCCAGCATCAGGAAGGCGCCGCCGCCGTAGCCGTAGAAGCCCCAGCCGAGCACGGCCGAGGCCACGACGAGGCCGAGGCCGGCCACACCGACCAGCACGAGGTAGATGGTGACGTTCTTGTCCTTCTTCACATCGGTGCGGACAACGCTCGGCTCAGTCATGAACAGACTCCTCTCAATCACGTGATGGTGATGAGCGATGCGGAGTCTCCGCCCTTCCCTGGGCGCGGCGCGGTGTTGCGCCCAGGCTCTCGCCGAGCACGGCGACGAGGATGATCGGTGCGGAGTCGTGGTTGCACAGCGGCCCGATCCACGCGAGGCAACGCCCAGGCCAGAACAAAGGTGAGGGTCACTCCGCTCGCCCCGTGCTGGCGAGCGAACGTGATTCGCAAGGGGCGCGACTATAGCGGCGTGTCGGAGCGTGTCAACTGAACATATTTTCATGCAGACTGCGCTGACGCGCGGTGCCAGGCACCCGAACGGCAGCCCGCTGCACCGTCATCGACGGTCACGGAGCAGCCCGTCGGCGCCCAGCCCTCAGAACCGCTCCACCCAGCCCGTCACCCAAGGGATCTCCACGTCCTCGCCGCGCACGGCTTTCTGATACCAGCCGAGCCCCAGCACGGTGAGGGCGCCGAGGTAGAGCAGGAGGACGCCGCCGCAGACGAGCGAGACGTTGACCCAGTCGTCGACGATGCGGCCAAGGACGCCGTTGATGAGGCCGAACAGGAGGCCGAGGGCGGCGTAGCCGGCGGCGAAGACCATGCCGTGGCGGGCGTGGAGGCCGATGTCGGGCTGGTGACGGTAGCGTAGGAAGACGATGAGGGGGAGGAAGAAGCCGCAACAGGTCAGGGGCCAGAGGTAGCAGAGCTGGAGCAGGCGGCGGCGGTCGGTGTCGGTGAGGAGCGACCAGGCGGAGCCCTTGTCCTCCTCGGCGCGCGTGCGGATGCGCTGCAGCGCGTCGGTGACGAAGCTGCGGGGCCGCTCGGGGGTGGGGTCTCGGGGCTCGTCGGTCATCGGTGACAGATCCGGTTCGGGGCGCCAGGGGTCTGTGCAAGTCCTCGCCGACAGCAGTGTATCAATTTCCGGTGGGGCTTCGGAAGTCGGCCTGCTCGGCGGGGTAGTCGTCGCCGATGGAGTTGGGCTCGCCTGGGGTCGCGATCACGATGTCCTTGTAGCGGTCGACGACGTTGATGCCGCCGCGCTCGGCCTCGCAGCGCTTCCAGGAGGCGGGATCATCGCCGGGCCCGGGCGGATGGACGCGCTCCATGGAGAACGCCTGGAGGCTGACGCACTCGCCGTAGAGGCACTCGCCGCCGCGGTTGCAGTTGCCGGCGTTCGAGCAGCTCGGAGGGGGGCTGCCGTAGAGGTTCCTGCGGCCACCGGCGAACGGGGCGCCGCCGTCGCCCGCGAGGTCCATCAGGTTGCCGTCGGGATCGATCAGGCGGAGGAAGAAGGCGGCGTTGCGGAGGTTGAGGCGGATGAACCGCGCATCGTTGGCGCCGTTGAGCACGAAGTCCGCGCCCTTGAAGGCCTGAGAGCCCACCTGGGGGTCGAGGTCGGAGAACGGCGGCAGGTTGTGGTCGAGGATCAGGAACCGCTCATACGGGCCGATGATCGTGCCAGGGTAGAAGCCGACGGTGAAGTCGGTCTTCGTGCCGATGACCCACATGGAGAGGTCGATGGGGTGGCCGGTGGTGTTGAGGAGCTCGATGAACTCGTCGTTGGAGACGTCGTCACCGCCGAAGTCCGAGGTGTCCAGATCGCCGTCGTAGCCGTCCCACTGCACCTCGTTGAAGATGATGTCTCCGGCCCGCAGCCCGTCCTCGCCGATGTGCGCGTTGCCGAAGCGCTTGCCGAGCGCCCAGATCTCCTCGAACCAGGCGGCGTGCTCGTCGGTGATGCGGGTGCCGTTCAGGACGAGGAAGGTCTCGTCGTTGGCGATGGTGGCGCTGGAGGACCAGTTGAACGAGCCGGTGAGCACCTTGGCCGTGGGGAGGCCAGCGTCGATGACCATGGTCTTGCTGTGGAGGCGACCGCCGCCGGCCTGGTAGTCGCCAGGCTGGAAGCTGTTGTCGTTGCCGTCGAGCCGCATCGGCACGCCGTAGAGCAGCATGCGCCAGGCCTCGTGGTAGGGGCCGTTGGAGTGGAGCTGCGACTTGTCGATGAGGCCACGAACCTCTTTTGTGACAAAGGGTTGCTCGCAGACGAACTCGGCCTTGCAGGCCGCCGTCAGCTCCTCGTCGCCGAGGCGCTCACGCAGGTTGGCCGGGCTGCAGCAGCGGTTGTAGCGAGAGAACTCCAGGTGCTTGGCGATGATGGCCGAGCCGACCTGGTCCTTGGTGAACGCGAAGATCGTGAAGTACAGGCTGTGGGTGGCCGACTCGACACCCTCGAGGATGCGGCCGATGGCGTCCTGTTGAGGGGAGAAATAGACCTCGAGGGTCGTGTCGCCGACCTCGTAGGTATTGCCGTTCTCGATGGCCACTTTGTTGGCGCCGAAGCGGCCGGAGAACATCTGGTCGAACTCGGCGGTGAAGTCGGCGGCGACGTAGGGGTCGTCGATCAGCACATAGTTGTTGTTGTTCTTGGTGTAGCCGGTGGTCGTGATGTTCCCCGTCCCTGTGACGACGAAGCGATGGTCAATCACGAAGAACTTGTTGTGCATGATGTGAAACTGGTTGCCGACGATCGATGGGATGTTGAGGCGGTCAAGCTCCTCGTAGCCGATCGTGCCGCCCTCGAGGTGGCGAGCGTCGCCGACGAACCGGAGGCGGACGCCGCGATGGTGGGCGCGGAGCAGCGCGTCGATGAGCTCGCGGCGGGAGAAGCCCATGATGGCGAAGTCGATCGTCACCTCGGCCCGATCGATCATCTGGATCGTCATGTCGTCGACCTCGGGATCGAGGCCGTTGCGGGCGCTGGTGCCGGTGTAGTTGAAGTAGGCCCGGATCCGGGCGGAGCTCGCCAGCTCCATGTCGGCCGGATCAACCTCGTTGCACGAGAGCGCGATCCCGACGAGCGGGAGCGTCAGCGCGACGAGGAGCGCGAAGGCCAGGGGGCGCGGGAGGACGGCGCGGGGGGTGGTCGGGTGCATCGTCGGCTCCAGGGCTCAGGGGGTGGCCGGGGTGGCGGCTTCGTAGAGGTCACGCACGCTGATGACGACGGCGTCCACGTCGGGGTCGGGGGCCGTGGGCAGCGCGTTCATCACCCACATGTTGCTGTCCATGAAGGCGTCCGAGGGGCGCGGCACGTTGTTCGCGCCCGACGCGTAGGCGATGGCGCTCGTCATGGGCTGGCTCAGCACGAAGACCCGCGTGGTGTAGGACACGCCGTTGACCGGCGACCGGAGGGCGTCGATGACCACGACCGTCTGGCGGAGGTCGTTGGCGTAGCGGACGCCCGCGGTGTGGTTGGGGAGGCGGACGTCGTCGAAGCCGGTGCGGAGGCGGTCGACCACGTTGAAGGCGACCTCGCAGGTCCCCATGGCGCACTGCTGGCGGTTCGGGCAGTCCACCGCCGACTCGCACGACTCGCCCTCGGGCTCGATGACGACGCGGACGTCGAAGCCGGCGGCGGCCTTGTAGATGAGCGCCTCGGCAGCGTAGGTGTTTGCGAACTCGTCGCTGACGACCCAGACGCTGGCGCGGGCGTTGTAGATCTCGTCGATTACGCGCTTGAGCAGACGCTCCTGCGGGCCAAAGTAGACCTCGATGTCGCCGGAGGTGGTGATGTAGTGGGTGCGGTTGTTGGTGTTGGACTTCTGCGGGCCGCCGAAACTGTCCAGCGTGTTCGAGAACACGCCGCCGTACATGGTCTGGACCTCGTCGGCGAAGTCCTTGCCGAGGTCCTCGCTGGTGGCGTCGAAGCCGAGCTGGTGGAAGGTCGGCAGGGTGCAGTCGACGCCGATGGCGCAGTCGCGCGTGCGCGGCAGGCCGCCGGAGAGGTCGATGACGCGGCGCTCGTCCACGACGAGCACGTTGTGGGTCATGCGGTTCATGTCGCCGGTGCGCGAGATGGCCACGGTGGGCATGGGGCTGTAGTCGAGGCCGCCGTCGCCGAACCGCACGGGCACGTCGCCCTCGGGGCCGGGCTGGAGCTCGGCGAGCAGGCGGACGAAGCCGTGCTGGGCGGCGCTGTCGACGTCCCCGACGACGCGGACGTCGACGCCGCGGGCCTGGGCGCGGATGAGCGCGTCAGCGACGGCGTCGGACTCGAGGTCCTCGAAGGCGAGCAGGATGGCCGTGTGGGCGCCGTCGATGGCCTCGACGAGGCGGGTCTCGAGGGCGGCGCGGTCAAGGCCGTGATCGGGTGCGGACTCGATCAGGCTGAACCGGTTGAACAGGTCGTCGGTCTCGGGCGCGTCCTGGTTGCACCCCGCCCCCACGAGGCCAAAGAGCCCGAGGCAGAGCGCGACGGCGCGTGTGGACGTGCGGAACGTCGGGGTCATGGGGGCACCTATTGGAAGTCGCCGCCAGCGGTGTTGCCGCTGTAGTCAGGGCTGTTGGCCAGCCCCGGCGAGGCGAAGGTGAACTCTCGATAGGCCGGGTCGATGTGCTGGGTGAGCTCGGCGTGTTGCTCGTCCCAGACGTTGTAGCTGTAGGCGTGCCAGGAGGACTCGCTGGAGCCGCGGTTGCTGAAGATGAGCTGGATGCGCTCCATCGACCGCACGGTCACCAGATCGTAGCCGCCGGCGAAGACGTCCTGGCTGACCGCGCCTGCGGGCTCGATGAGCCGGTCGTCGAGGTCCTTGAGGGTGATCTCCCACCGGGCATCCGGCAGGGCGAGGTCCTCGATGTAGTAGTCGGCGTTGGGGAAGGCGCCGTCCCGTTTGGCCGCGACGGTGACGAAGGCGTTGGGCTGGATCGACTCGCCATTCTCCCGCGGCGGGATGACGAAGATGCGCTCGGGCGGATCGGTGCGATGGAACTCGGCGTCGCGCAGGGGGTCGCCGGTGCCGGTGCGCACCACGATCTGCCAGCCGGTCATGTGGATGGGCCGGGGGTGCTTGTTCTGGAACTCGATGAAGATGTCGTCGGGGTCGTGCTTGCGCAGGCCGCGGACGCCGCTGCGGACGCTACCGGCCCAGTTGACCTCGGAGATGAAGACGTTGCCGCGCTCGCCGTTGCTGAGGTAGTCGTCCTCGGCGGTGCCGGCGCGGTAGCCGGGGCTCTGGTCGCGCTCATCGCCGGGCCGCACGTCGCTGCAGGCGGCGCCGAGGGCCACGAGGGCGACCGCCGAGAGCGCCAGGGCCGCCGCCCGCGCAGGGGAGGCGGCGTGGATGTCGTCGCGTGGGGAGTTCATCAGAAGTCCACCTCAGCGCCAGCGGTCGTGGCCCAGAAGGCGTCCTGGCCGCCGAGGGCGGTGCCCACGACGCGGTCGACCCGGATGTTGTAGGTGTCGCCAGGCAGGAAGGTGCCCCAGGTGGCGTAGCCGGTCAGCAGCTGGTTGAAGCGATAGCTGAGGGCGACGTCGATCTCGGCGCCGAGGGCGGTGCCGGAGCGCTCCTGGGCGGCGAACTCCTCGCGGCTGTAGCCGAACGGCGGCTCGATCTGAGCGAGGGCGCCGAGGTCCACGTCGGTGGTGCGGGTGTCGGTGAGCGACCAGAAGTCGACGGACAGGGTGGCGCGCTCCATCAGGGTCAACTTCGCGCCCGCGTGCAGCACCTCGGTGCCGGCGATGCGCTCGATGGCGTTCGGCTGGTGCTCGACGCCGCCGCTGCCGACGTAGGCCGAGGGGTGCCAGCCGGCGTAGCGGTCGAGGTTGAGGCCGCCGACCTGGCGGCCCTTGAAGGAGACGAAGCCGCGCTCGGTCTCGAGGCCGTCGTCGCCGTACTGGGCGCCGTCGAAGTGGTAGAAGTCGGCGGCGAGCTCGAAGGTGGCGGTCTTGGGGATGTCCCAGGCAAAGACGAGGCCGCCGCCGAAGGCGTTGCCGCTGATGGCGACATCCTTCGCCACGGTCTCCTTGCGGTCGATCCCCTCCGAGTGCGAGAACTCGCCGTACAGGTTCACGTTGCCGGACTCGCCGAGCTTGAGGTCGTAGGCGACGCGGGCGCCGAGCACCGCGGCCCAGTCGTTGTCGGAGAAGTTGCCGAGGCTGCCGCCGTAGGACAGGTCGGCGCCGGTCTCGTCAATGGGACCGCCGCCAAGATCGGCGTAGAAGCCGTAGGCCTTGGCGACGAGGCCGTCGAGGGCGGCGTTCTCGTTTTCGTAGACGGCACCCGAGCGAAACGTGTACGTGTCGCCGCGCAGGCCGAGCACAGCGGTCTGTCCGCCGACGTAGCGCACAAAGGCCGCGCTGGGCAGATCGTTCGAGGTGTAGAAGTCTGCGGCCAGCACCCGGATGCGGCCCGCTGCGGCGAGGTCGAGCTGGAGCACGGCGCAGTCGAGCACGTCGTCGAGGATGTAGTCGCGGGGGACGCCGCCGATGCGGAAGGGCTGGCGGCCGATGCTGGTCGAGAACTTCAGGCCCTCGGTGTCAAACGGCGTGTAGGTGAAGGCGAGCTCGTTGAAGAGCAACACGCCGAGGGCCCGGGCGTCGCGGCCGAGCTGATCCTCGGACCACAACCCGTTGTGACCAAAGGCGATATTGAGCTCGAGGTCGCTGGTGGGCCGGTAGTTGGCCCGGGCGAAGATGGAGCTGTAGGCGAAGGTGGCCCGGTCATCGGTGTTGATGATGGCCTGGTCGGTGGACTCGTCGAGGTTCTGCAGGTCGAGGTTCTCGAAGGCGTGGACCTCGCTGCGCAGGCTGAAGTCGAGCGTGAGCGGGAGCTCCTTCGTGGGCTCGCCAGCGCCGTCCACCACGCCGAACTCGGGGTCACCAGCGACGATATCGGCGCGATCCTTGTCGGCGCGGGGGCCCTTGGGCTCCACTTTGCCGCCGCCCCACATCTCGCGGGGGATCTTCGTGCCCTCGGGGACGTGGACGTCGGGGCCGGCCTTGCCATCCCCGGCGGCCTTGGCGTCCTCGGCGTCCTTCTTGTCCCTGGCCGCCTTGGCGTCCGCCTCCTTGCGCGCGTCCTCGAGGGACTGATCGAGGACCTCCTGGCCAGCGCTGGTGGCGCCGTCGGTCTCGGTCGTGTCCTCCTTGATGTTGCTCTCGTCGGACTGGGCCATGGCGGTCGTGGGGATCGCGAAGGCGAGGGCGAGGGCGAGCGCGGCCGGGATGGCGAGGGCGCGGGCGTGGGTCGTGCGGATCGTCGTGCTGGGCATTACACCACCTTTCGGAAGGGGGGAGCGTGGGGCTGGGTGCTTAGTGGTCGCCTTCGGCGGGCGGGTCGTCGATGAACTCGAACTGTCCGGTGCTGATGACCCAGATCTGGAGGCCATAGCTGTTGACGACGGGGCCGGTGACGCGGAGCTTGCGGCCGAAGGCCGGCTGGTAGTTGCGGCGGCCGAGCTCGGCGTCGAGTCCGACGGGCCAGCAGATGGGCAGGTCGCAGACGTCTCCGAGGCCATCGCCGTCGCTGTCGGTCTGGGCGGGGTTGAAGCGGTCGGGGCAGTTGTCGAGGTCGCCGCAGATGGTGTCCTTGTCGGCGTCGTCGTCCTCGTCGCCGGGGCAGACGTCGCAGGCATCGCCGGGGCCGTCCTCGTCGGTGTCGGCCTGGTCGGTGTTGGGGTCGGCGGGGCAGTTGTCGAGGTCGCCGCAGACGGTGTCGCCGTCGGCGTCGTTGTCGGGGTCGGCGGGGCAGTTGTCGCAGGCGTCACCGAGGCCGTCGCCGTCGCCGTCGGTCTGGGCGGCCATGGGGTCTTCGGGGCAGGTGTCGCAGGCGTCACCGACGCCGTCGTTGTCGGTGTCGGTCTGATCGGGGTCGGCGAGGTCGGGGCAGAGGTCCGCGGGGTCGGGGACGCCGTCGGCGTCGCGGTCGTTGGGGGGCGGCGGGCAGGCGTCGTCCTGGTCGGGGTTGGCGAGGTCGGGGCAGTTGTCGCAGGCATCACCGACGCCGTCGTTGTCGGAGTCGAGCTGGTCGGGGTCGGGCACGGTGGGACAGACGTCGTCGGCCTCGCACACATCGTCGCCGTCGGCGTCGTTGAGGTTGCTCGCCGGACAGGGGTCGCAGGCGTCGCCGAGGCTGTCGTTGTCGGCGTCGGCCTGTCCGGGGTTGGCGAGGAAGGGGCAGTTGTCGGCGTTGTTGGCGGCGCCGTCGCCGTCGAGATCGGCGTCGAGGCAGGCATCCCCGATGGCGTCGCGGTTGGCGTCCTTCTGGTCGGGGTTGGGGACGGTGGGACAGTTGTCGCAGGCGTCACCGACGCCGTCTCCATCGGTATCGAGCTGGTCGGGGTTGAGGAGGTTGGGGCAGTTGTCGTTGTCGAAGCATCGGCCGAACGGGTCGAGGCGGTCGGCCTCATCGCGGGGGCAGATGTCGCAGGCGTTGCCGACGCCGTCCTGGTCCGTGTCGGACTGGGAGGTGTTGTGGTCGTGGCGGCAGTTGTCGAAGCCGTCGGGGACGCCGTCGAGGTCGGTGTCCTCGGCGGCGCAGCGGTCACCGACGCCGTCGTTGTCGGTGTCGGCCTGATCGGGGTTCGGGTGGATGGGACAGCTGTCGCAGGTGTCGGGGGTGCCGTCGGCGTCGACGTCGTCGGTGTCGGCCGGGTCGCAGGCGCCGTGGGCGTAGGGGATGAGGGGATAGGAGCGCAGGCAGCGGTCGGTGCAGGCGTCGGAGCAGCCGAAGGCGGTGGGGCAGGTGGTACCGCAGCTGGTCTCGCAGGAGCGCACGCACTGCAGGACGGGGCCGGAGGTGTTGACGAGGCGGGCGTCGAGGGGGAGCTGCTCGTTGGCCAGAATCATCGCGTTGAAGTTGTCGTTGGTGGGGACCTGGTAGACCCAGCCCTCGACGCGGAAGACGCGGGAGGCGTGCCTGGGGGCGAAGGCCTCGGTGAGTGGGGAGTAGAGCACGACGCGCTCGTAGTCCTCGCCTTCGATGGGCGCGATGTCGGCCACGAGCACGGCGCGGGTCTCGATCTCGAGGCCGTAGGTGAGCATGACGGCGTGGATCTTGAGGCGAACGCGGTCGCCGAAGGTGTAGTTGGCCACGCGTGAGTCGCGCAGGACGACGATGCCGCCGGTGTCGTCCTCGATGGTGAAGGAGCCGTAGTTGCGCTCGTCCTGACCGCAGACGGTGACCTTCTGATACTGGCGCGGGTGCAGCGTGACGACCGCCTCGATCTCCATGGGGAGCTCGCCGACGGTCTTCGGGGCGCCGCCGCGGCACCGGTCGGTGGTGACGTGGAACTCGGGCGCGACGAAGATATCGGGGCTGGTGGCCGAGCCTGGCGAGGTGGGGAAGATGTCGATGAGGTCGGCGATGGAGGGCTTGCCGGCCCGAGGCAGGCCGTAGGCGACGTCGCCGGTGCGCTCACGGAGGTCGATCGGGTCGTTGACCGCGGAGGTGCCGGGCTCCGACCAGACGGTGTCCGCCGGCACGGGTTCGGTCCTGGGGTCACCTCCGCAGGCAGCGGTGATCAGGAGCAGGGCCGAGGCGATCGTGAGGCACCAGTGGCGAAGCGTCATGGCAGGCGTCGGGGTGGGAGGCCATAGCAAACGAGGCCCGTTCGACCAAAGGGTGACGAAGGGCCTCGCGCGATCATCGGGCGGGGAGGGCCGGGTTTACTCGTTGTTCCAGGTCCAATCGAAGTTCTTGGCGTCGAACTGGACATCACCCTGGAAGACGTTGACGGGGCCGACCCAGGTGACGCAGCTGCCCTGAGCGATGAAGGTGCTGGAGGAGCGGAAGATCACGGTGCTGGGCCCGCCGAAGTCGTAGTCGTAGCACTTGGCGCTGGTGCCGCAGGCCTCGGGGGCGCTGACGAGGGTGCCGGTGGTGCGGACGAGGAGGTTGGCGTCGGCGGCGGTGACGGCCTGGCCGGTGCGGTCCTCGATGTAGACCTCATTGCCCTCGCTGTCGAGGCTCCAATCGGTCGCGTTGGTGATCTCGGGGATGCCGTAGAAGGTGGTGATCTCGGAGGCCGTGAAGGAGATCTTCTGGCCGACCTTGATGCCGAAGTTCGGGAAGCGGTCGGTCTGGTCGGACTTGAAGTAGACCTGGAGGGTGCCGCTGCCGTCGGAGATCCAGAAGTTGGTGTTGGCGAGCTGGGGGCCGGTGAGGTCGGTGGCGTTGAAGTGGGTCGCGACGACGGTGGCTTCGGTGACGGTGACGTTGACGGGGTAATTGACGATGCCGTCTTCGGGGGTCGCGGGCAGGGAGGCGAACAGGGTGCCGAGGCCGGCGTCGTAGTCGTGGGGGTACGGGGTCAGGGTGGCGATGCCGCCGTTGGGGGAGTTGGCCGGGTCGTTCTCGCCGACGTGAGCCTGGCCGGTGAAGAAGATGTTCTCTTCACAGGCGCCGCCTCCATTGTTCGTGATCGTCCCGTTGTTGGTGACGTTGTTACCGTTGTTGGTGACGTTGTTACCGTTGTTGGTGACGTTGTTACCGTTGTTGGTGACGTTGTTACCGTTGTTGGTGACGTTGTTACCGTTGTTGGTGACGTTGTTACCGT
>Ga0100377_1002090_pt1 | contig 16899 bp, 14 predicted proteins | sample CryGeymeta201501_FD_83664 | JGI IMG/M metagenome (GOLD analysis project Ga0100377, IMG submission 83664) | Groundwater microbial communities from Crystal Geyser aquifers in Utah, USA - Crystal Geyser metaG 2015-01 | ecosystem: Environmental > Aquatic > Deep subsurface > Groundwater | place: USA... | reverse complement strand
CGATAGCGAGAAACGGCCCCAGCGAGGCCAGTTTTTGCCGGATTTGCCGCCGCATAGCCCGGCTATGGGGCAAAAAGCCGGTGAAAAATGGGCCGCTGCGGTCGTTTCGCAGCCGACGATTCCTAAGTCCGACAGGCTGCTAGCAGCCTGGCACCTTGTCCCCGGGGTAGCGCCGGCATCGTTGCCGATGAAGATGCCGGCAAGGATGCCGGCGCTACAGGAATGCCTGGTTGCCGTCGTATTCTTTTTCTCGGCAGCCAGCGCCCACGCCGACCTGCCGCCCCCGGTCGCCCAGGCGCTGGCCCAGGCTGGCATTCCCGACACCCATGTTGCCGCCGTGGTGCATGACCTCGACGCCGCCGAGCCCCTTCTTTTGCATGGTGGCGCGCGTTCCCTGAATCCCGCTTCGGTAATGAAGCTGGTCACCACCCTGGCCGTACTCGACAGTTTTGGCCCCGCCCACACCTTCAAGACTCGCGTGCTGCTGGACGGTACGCTCAAGGACGGCATCCTCGACGGCCGCCTGATCCTGCAAGGCGGCGGCGACCCGGCGCTGACCCCCGAACGCTTCTGGCTGCTGTTGCGGGAAATCCGTGCGCGCGGGGTGCGCGAGATCCGTGGCGAGGTGGTGCTCGACGGCAGTTTTTACCGGCTTGACCCGATCGACCCCGCCGCCTTCGACCAGGCACCGCTGCGCCCCTACAACGCGCCACCCGCAGCCCTTCTGGCCAACTTCAATACCGTGTCTTTAATGCTGGCCAGCGACGGCACAACGGTCAGCGCGCGTTTTGATCCGCCGCTGGAAGCCCCCTCGCTCAGCAACCAACTGGTGCCCGGCGATGGTGCCTGCCAGGCCTTGCGCGAACAGATGCTGCTGGAGCCGGGAAAACTGACCGTCAATGGCCGTTATCCCCTGTCCTGCGGCGACCAGGCCATCGCCCTCAACCTGCTGCCGCCGGAGGCCACCACGGCGGCGTGGTTCAAGCAGATATGGGGCGAGTTGGGTGGCAAACTCAGTGGCAACCTCGCGGGCAATCTCAGCGCTGGCGTGATGGCCGGCGAGGTGGGCAACCCCGTGCCGCCGACGGCGCGCTTCCTGCTGGAATTTGACTCCCCGCCGGTGGCGCAACTGGTTCGCGATACCAACAAGTTCAGCAATAACGTCATGGCCAAGATGTTGCTGCTCAATCTCGGTGCCGCTCGCTATGGTGCCCCCGCCACCTGGGACAAGGGGGTGCGCGCGCTACGCGCCTGGCTGGCGGAACACGACCTCGAATGCGGCAAGCTGGTGCTGGAAAACGGCGCCGGCCTCTCCCGCATCGAGCGTATTTCGGCGGCCTCCCTGGCCCGCTTGCTGCGCTGGGCGACCCGGCAGCCCGCCTGGTTCGAGTTCGCTGCCTCGCTGCCGGCGGTAGGGTTGGAAGGCACGCAAAAGCACCGCCTCAACGGCTCCGCGGCCCAGGGCCAGGCCTGGCTGAAAAGCGGTAGCCTCAATGGCGTGCGCAACCTGGCCGGCTATGCGCGTACCCCGGACGGGCATCGCCGCGTGGTCGTATTCCTGATCAACCACCCCAATGCCGAAGCCGGCGGGCCCGCGCAGGACGCGCTGGTGGAGTGGGCCACCGACACCCTGGGCGAGCGCGGGGGCGAGGCTGGGTCAGAGGCAGCCAAAAGCATCGGAAAAGCAGCAAATTAGCAATAACTTATGCACATTTATTGTGCTTGACTTTGCTTGCCGAACCCCTCCCGGGCACCTTTTTGCATCAAATATAAATCATTGATATTAAAGGTTTTATTTTGTGCGTAAAAATTGAGCCGATGGCCTAAGCTGGCGTGCCACAAGCCTTTTTGCCTTTTCATGACAGCTTGCCCACAGGGTTATCCACAGGTTTGGTGGACAACTTGAAAACCCCCTTGAGGGGCGTTGGTTTCGCCCTTTTTTCTGACAAACCACATTAACTTTGAGCGTTAATTGAGCTTCAGGAATGCGGCTTTGCAACATGAAATATTTTCCTGTTTCGATTACCGACTCTCGCCCTCGCCAAGACCACGCGCTTTATCTTTGCGGGCAGCCGCGCGCATCGCGGACACCGAAGGGGAGGGGCTTCATCAAACGGTCCGTTCCTACGGCATGGCGGTTATTTCACGTTAAGTCTCCTGGTCCGCAATGAGTCCCATCGCCCGCGTCGCCCTCGACATCCCGCTCGACCGCCTGTTTGACTACCGGGCGCCGGAAGCGGAGGCGGCCGACATCGGCCGCCGGGTCGAGGTGCTGTTTGGGCCGCGCACCCTGGTGGGGGTGCTGGTGGAACTGGTGGCGCACAGCGAGGTGGCGCCCGCCGCCCTGAAAACCCTCCTGCACATCGACCGCGATACGCCGCCACTGCCGGCCGAATTGCTGGCCCTGGCGCGCTTCGCCGCGGGCTACTACCACCACCCCCTGGGTGCGGTCCTGGCCAGTCTGTTGCCGCCCGCCCTGCGCCACGGTGGCCGCCAGGCAGCGTCGGCAGCCCAGCCGGTGGCCTATGTGCTAAGCGCAACGGGGCGTGCCGAAGTGGTCAAGATCAATGCCCGCAAGCCCGCGCAATTCGCGCTTGCCACTCGTTTTTTAGCTAACCCGGTGGCGCGCGCCGATCTCGGCGATAGGGAAAAGACGTTGCTGCGTGGCTGGCAAAAACGCGGCTGGCTGGAAGCCGCCGCCCTCCCGCCGCCGCCCGCGAAAGAGAGGTTTTTTCCCCCGCCCACCGCGGATCAGGAAGCGGCGCTGAATGCCATCCGCGCGGCTGGCACGGGTTTTTCACCCTGGCTGCTCTATGGGGTTACCGGCAGCGGCAAGACCGAGGTGTATCTGCGCCTGGTCGCCGAGTCCCTGGCGCGCGGCCGCCAGGCCCTGATTCTGGTGCCAGAAATTCACCTCACGCCGCAACTCAGCGAGCGCTTCAAGCAGCGCTTCCCGGGACGGCACCTGGTCGGCCTGCACAGCGGCTTGAGCAGTGGCGAGCGGCGCGCCGGCTGGCTGGAGGCCTTGGCGGGGCGCGCCGACATCATCCTGGGCACTCGCCTGGCGGTGTTCACACCCCTGCCGCGCCTGGGGCTGATCGTGGTGGATGAGGAACACGACACCTCTTACAAGCAGATGGAGGGTATGCGCTATTCCGCGCGTGACGTGGCGGTATGGCGCGCTCGCCAAGCCGGCGTGCCGATCGTGCTGGGTTCTGCCACCCCCGCCTTGGAAACCTGGAACAACGCGCGCGCCGGGCGTTACCAACTGCTCAGCCTGGCCACCCGCGCCCATGCCCAGGCCAGCCTGCCGACCGTGCGCCTGATCGACAGCCGCGCCGATCATCCCAAACAAGGCCTCAGCCGTGCCCTGCTGGCCGCCCTGGAAGCCACCCTGCAACGCGGTGAACAGAGCCTGGTGTTCATCAACCGGCGCGGCTACGCCCCCACCCTGCTGTGCAATGGCTGCGGCCATGTCTTCCCCTGCCCACGCTGTTCCGCGCATCTGGTGCTGCACCGCGCGCATGGCAACGACTCGGCGGGTTATCGCCTGGTGTGCCACCACTGCGGGCTGAACACGCGCCCGCCGGAAGCCTGCCCGGAATGCGGCGGCGTCGATTTGCGCCCTTCCGGCCAAGGCACGCAGCGGGTGGAAGAAACCTTGGCGGAACGCTTTCCCGAAGCCCGCATTTTGCGTATCGACCGCGACAGCGCCGCGCGCAAGGGAGCTTTTGCCGCGATGCGCGAGCGGGTGGCGGCGCGCGAGGTGGACATCCTGGTGGGCACCCAGATCGTCGCCAAAGGCCACGACTTCCCCCATCTCACCCTGGTGGGCGTGATCGGCGCCGACCAGGCCCTGGTGTCGCCGGACTTCCGCGCCAGCGAGCGCCTGTTCGCCCAGCTCATGCAGGTGGCGGGGCGCGCCGGCCGCGCCGAGCACCCGGGCATGGTCCTGATCCAGACCCGCTACCCCGGCCATCCGCTGTATCAGGCGGTGGCGCGCCACGATTACCCGGGTTTCGCCGCCGCCGCCCTGCGCGAACGCCGCGCCGCCGACTTTCCGCCCTTTGTCGCGCAAGCGGTGTTGCGCGCCGAAGCGAACACGGAAGAAGCCGCGCTGGGGTTTTTGCTGGCGGCGCGTGAAATCGGCCTGGAAATCGGCCAAGACGTGGCGCCGGGCGTGGAAATCTTCGACCCGGTTCCCGCGTTGATGCTGCGTATCGCCGGCCGCCACCGCCTGCAATTGCTGCTGCAATCCGGCGCTCGCGGCCGCCTGCAAGCTTTTCTTGGGGTCTGGCTGGAAGCCCTGGCAAGGCTGCCGGCGCGGGGTGTGAAGTGGATATTGGATGTCGACCCGGTGGATGTCTGACCTACGCCGCTTGCCGGTATTGGCTATTGCGGTGCGGCGAAATCCTTGTGTACCCTCAAGCCCGCCTCTCCCTCACGCCGCAAGGATGCTTCCGTGACCCCCGCCAAACCCTCCAGCTTCGCCAAGACCAAATCCCGCGCCGCTCCCAATCCGGCCAAGGAGGTGATCGGTGTGACCCGAGTCGCGGCTATCCAGATGGCTTCCGGCCCCAATGTGGCGGCCAATCTGGCGGAAGCCGAGCGGCTGATCGGCATGGCGGTGGCGGCCGGCGCCAAGCTGGTGGCGTTGCCGGAAAATTTTTCCATCATGGGTTTGAAGGACACCGACAAGATCGCGGTGTGCGAGCAGGAAGGCAAAGGACCGATGCAGAAATTCCTCGCCGCCCAGGCGAAGAAACACGCTATCTGGCTGGTGGGGGGCTCGATTCCCATGGCCTGCGATGACCCCGGCAAGGTGCGCAATGCCTGTCTGGTCTATGACGACCGTGGCCGGCTGGTGGCGCGCTACGACAAGATCCACCTGTTCGGCCTCGACCTCGGCAACGAGCATTACCGCGAAGAAAACACCATCGAAGCGGGCGACCGCGTGGTGGTGGTGGAAACCCCATTTGGCCGCCTCGGCCTGTCGATCTGCTACGACCTGCGCTTTCCCGAGCTGTATCGGGCGATGGGCGAGGTGGATATGATCGTGGTGCCAGCCGCCTTCACCGCCACCACCGGCCGCGCGCATTTCGAAACCCTGATTCGCGCCCGCGCCATCGAGAACCTGGCCTATGTGATCGCCCCGGCGCAGGGCGGCTACCATGTTTCCGGCCGCGAGACCCACGGCGACAGCATGATCGTCGACCCCTGGGGCAACATCATTGACCGCCTGCCGCGCGGTTCCGGCGTGGTCATCGCCGGCATCAACCCGACCTATCAGGCTGGCCTGCGCGCTAGCCTGCCCGCGCTCAAACACCGCAGCCTGGAATGCCGCAAAGGCATCAAGGTAGACGTCATCAAACCCTGAACCCGCGGGGTGCGCCGGTATCCCCGCCGACCCCCCACCCAAGCCGGCACCCTGTTGGCACTACGAGACCCCAATGAACGCCGTCGATCCCAACCTGTTTCTCTTCTCCACCGCCGAATCCACCCTGCTATTGCCCAATGAGCTGGACCTGCCCCAGCTCGACGCGGTGTTCGGCCTGCTTGCCGCGCACCGCGTCGACGATGCCGACGTGTATTTCCAGTATTCCCGTTCCGAGGCCTGGAGCCTGGAAGAAGGCCAGGTCAAATCGGGCAGCTTCAACATCGACCAGGGCGTCGGTGTGCGCGCGGTGGCCGGCGACCATACCGCCTTTGCCTATTCCGACGACATCAGCCTGGCGGCCATCCAGGAAGCCGCCACCACCGTGCGCGCCATTGCCGCCGCCGGTAAGGGAGCCAGCCTACAGGTGGCGCATCGGGTGCGCGGGCGCACCCTGTATGCGCCGATCGACCCGCTGGCCTCCCTCACCGAGGCGGAAAAAGTGGCCCTGCTGCACCGGCTGGAGAACTACGCCCGCGGCCTTGACCCGCGCGTCAGCCAGGTCATGGCCAGCCTCGCGGGCGAATACGAAGTCATTCTGGTGGCGCGTCTGGACGGTCGCCTGGCGGCGGATGTGCGGCCGCTGGTGCGGGTCTCGCTGCAAGTCATCGTCGAACAGGGCGGCCGCCGCGAGCAGGGCTCGGCGGGCGGCGGCGGCCGCTTCAACTACGCGCATTTCAGCGACGATCAGTTGCTCGAATACGCGCAGTTGGCGGTGGCGCAGGCGCTCACCAATCTCGACGCGATTCCCGCGCCGGCCGGCAACATGACCGTGGTACTCGGTTCCGGCTGGCCCGGCATCCTGCTGCACGAGGCCATCGGCCACGGCCTGGAAGGCGATTTCAACCGCAAGGGTTCTTCCGCGTTTTCCGGCCGTATCGGCCAGCGGGTGGCGGCGGACGGCGTTACCGTGGTGGACGACGGCACGCTGGCTGATCGCCGCGGCTCGCTCAACGTCGATGATGAGGGCACGCCCACACAACGCACGGTGTTGATCGAAAACGGCATCCTCAAGGGCTATATGCAGGACGCTATGAATGCCCGCCTGATGAACATGGCCCCCACCGGCAACGGGCGGCGCGAATCGTTCGCCCATCTGCCGCTGCCGCGCATGACCAATACCTACATGCTGGCGGGCGACAAAGACCCTGCGGAAATCATCGCTTCAGTGAAAAAGGGCCTCTATGCCGCCAACTTCGGCGGCGGCCAGGTGGACATCACCAGCGGCAAGTTCGTGTTCTCGGCGGCCGAGGCCTATCTCATCGAGGACGGCCGCATCACCCGCCCGGTAAAGGGTGCGAGCCTGGTTGGCAACGGCCCGGACGTGCTCACCCGCGTCTCCATGATCGGCAACGACCTGAAGCTCGACCCCGGCGTTGGCACCTGCGGCAAGGAAGGCCAGAGCGTGCCGGTGGGTGTCGGCCAGCCGACGCTGCGGGTGGATGGGCTTACCGTCGGCGGCACGTCGTGAACAAAACGGGTTAGCCGCGGCCCTTCACCCACACGCCCCCACCGCTCCGCACGCGGTGCAGAACTCGCAGCCGTCCTTCTTGATCACCGTGGCGTTGCCGCATTCCTTGCATATCGCGCCGGTCATCATGACTTTGGCGGGTTCGCCGGAATGGGCGGGGGGCAGCGCGGGGGTTTGCAGGATGCCCATTTCCCTCACCGGCAGGCCGTCTTCCGTCAGGATGCCGAGCATGGCGTAGCGGTGGATGATGAGGCGGGCGACGTAGGCGACGGTGGAGGGCCAGTTGCTCTGTTTCGATTGTCCTGGCACGAAGGCCATGAAGTCGCCCAGGGGTTCCGGGTAGTTGAGGAGCTTCCTCAGTTTCATGCCGATCCACGCCGGGTCCATGACCCGCATGTCGAGCGACAGCAGTTTGCACAGGCCGTCCAGCGCCCGCGGGTATTCGCCGGCGAGCCAGACGGAATAGGGGCGGGTGACGCCATCCGGCAGGGTGATTTCCTTGAGGCCGAGGACGAAGTCGTCGCCGGTGTGGGGGTTGTAGACATCCACGGTCCAGGACAGGGTGCCATCGGTGCCGGTCTTGGGTTCCTTGTGCGAGAACAGGGCGTCGAGCAGCGGGCTGTAATTCTCCTCGCCGCCTTCCAGGGCGTGCAGGTCGTCCAGGCGCCAGCGCAGGAGTTGCGCGGTGGCGGCAACCAGGCTGGGCATCTGGCGCGGTTCGCCATTCGGGGGGAAGGGGATGGCGCAACTGTCGTCGCCGCGCGTTTTCGCCAGGGTGTCGAGCTTCAATTTGAGCCAGCCGCGATCGTTGGCGCGCATGTCCATCGACAGTGTTTTCGCCACGGCGCCCAGGCCGCGCGGCTGTTCGGCGCCGTTGACCCAGACTTCGAATGGCCAGGCGCGGCCTTCGCCTTCGCCGTGGCTAACCTCGGTGTGGCCGACGAACAGGGCGAAGCTGCCGCAGGCGCTGTCGATCATGTAGCACCAGGCCGGGTTGCCGCCGGACAGTTTCGGGCGGCCGGGCCATTTCAGGCTTTCCAGCACCGGCGCCGGCAGGGCCTTGATTTCGATGCGGCGGTTGACGTCAGAGAGCTCGAAGTCCTGCGGTGATTTGGCCTTCGCGGCGGCGGTCTTGTCCGCCGCCTGAGATTCCGTGCCGGTGGACAGCACGCTGCCAAGGACGGCGTTGGGGCGGTAGGTGGCCAGCCCCTTGAGGCCGGCTTTCCAGCCCGCCATGTAGAGGCCTTCAAAGTCGGTGTAGGGGTAGTCGACCGGAACGTTGACTGTCTTGGAGATGGCGGAATCGACGTAGGGCGCGACGGCGGCGACGATATTCATGTGCGCCAGGGCGGAGATTTCCAGGGCGGTGACGAAGGCGGCCGGCAGGTTCTCCATGTCGCCCCCCTGTTCCCGGTACACCCGCCAGGCATGGTCTTCCACCTGGTATTCCTTCCAGCCGCCTTCGGCCAGGCGCTTCTTGCGCGTGTAGGCCCAGGAGAACGGCGGCTCGATGCCATTGCTGGCGTTGTCGGCGAAGGCCAGCGAGATGGTGCCGGTGGGCGCGATGGAAAGCAGGTGCGAGTTGCGGATGCCGTGCTCGCGGATCGCGGCCTTGATCTCCTCCGGCAAGCGCGAGGCGAAGTTGCCGCCGGACAGATACAAATCCGGGTTGAACAGCGGGAAGGGGTCGCGTTCGATCGCCAGGTCCACCGAGGCGAGATAAGCCTGGTCGCGCATGAACTCGGCTACTTTGGTGGAGAAGGCCAGCGCCTCCGGGGTGTCGTAGCGCAGGCCGAGCATCACCAGGGCGTCACCCAGGCCGGTGAAGCCGAGGCCGATTCGGCGCTTGGCGTGGGCTTCGGCGCGCTGCTTTTCCAGTGGCCAGGCGGTGAGGTCGAGCACATTGTCGAGCGCCCGCACGCAAGTGGGCAGAATGCGCTTGAGGCCCTCGAAATCGAAGCTGGCCTCTTCGCTGAAGGCACTGTTGACGAAGCGGGTGAGGTTGAGCGAGCCGAGGCAGCAGCAGCCGTAGGGCGGTAACGGCTGTTCGCCGCACGGGTTGGTCGCCTCGATGGTTTCGCAGTAGCCGAGGTTGTTGTCGCGGTTGATGCGGTCGATGAACAGCACCCCAGGTTCGGCGTGGTCGTAGGTGGAGGACATGATCTGGGTCCACAGCTCGCGCGCGCGCAACTTGCGGTAGACCCAGAGGCCCTCATTGGCGTCGCCTCCGCGGTGATAGGCGCCGTTGGCCTTCTGTTCGGCACCGGGCTCGGCCTTGTGCGCCAGTTCCACATCGCCGTCGGCCGCCACCGCTTGCATGAAGGCATCGGTGACGCCCACGGAGATGTTGAAATTCTTCAGGTCGCCCTGGTCCTTGGCGTGGATGAAGGCTTCGATATCCGGATGGTCGCAGCGCATCACCCCCATCTGGGCGCCGCGCCGGCTGCCCGCCGATTCCACCGTCTCGCAGGAGCGGTCGAACACGCGCATGTAGGACACCGGCCCGCTAGCGCGCGACTGGGTGCCTTTCACCAGCGCGCCTTTCGGGCGGATGGTGGAAAAATCATAGCCGACGCCCCCGCCGCGGCGCATGGTTTCAGCGGCTTCTTCCAGCGCCACATAGATCCCGGGCCGACCGTCCGACTCGCCGGAAATCGCATCGCCCACCGGCTGTACGAAACAGTTGATCAGGGTCGCCTGCAAGCCGGTGCCCGCGGCCGAATTGATCCGACCGGCCGGGACGAAACCCGCTTCCATGGCCTGAAAGAAAGCTTTTTCCCAGTGCGCCCGTTGTGCCTTTTTCTCCACCGAAGCCAAAGCCCGTGCCACCCTGATGCGCACATCAACCACGTTCTTCTCGTCGCCTTTGGCGTATTTTTCCAACAGCACTTCACTGGAAATGGCTTGATCGGCCAGTTCGGGGAACAGGGCTTCCTGCATGGCGACGTCCTCACACTAGATATATGGTGGAAACCGCTTTTTAAACACTATGGGCAGTGTATTCAAGGAGAATTTTCATGGCTGAACTACAGCGTTGCCCGTGGCCCGGCAGCGACCCGCTCTACCAGCGCTATCACGACGAAGAATGGGGGGTTCCGCTGCGTGATGAGCAGGCGCTATTCGAGTTGCTGTTGCTGGAAGGGATGCAGGCGGGCTTGTCGTGGATCACCCTCCTGCGCCGCCGCGAGGGGCTGCGCCTGGCTTTTGACGGCTTCGACCCGGTGCGCATCGCCACCTACGATTCAGATCGTGTCGCGGCCCTGTTGGCCGATTCGCGCATCATCCGCAACCGCGCCAAGGTGGCCGCCGCGATCACCAACGCGCGCGCGTTTCTCGCCGTGAAGGCGCGTGGCGGCGATTTTTCCGAACTGATCTGGGAAACGGTCAACGGCCAGCCACGGCAAAACCTGTGGCGGGAAATGGCCGAGGTGCCGGCGCTCACGGAAGACTCGAAACGCTTGAGCAAACGCCTGCTGCAACTCGGCTTCAAGTTCGCCGGGCCGACCATCTGTTACGCCTTCATGCAGTCCGCCGGGCTGGTCAACGACCATCTGCTGGGTTGCCCCCGACATGGGGAAATTCAGTGCCTGTAGCTCGCTGTAGGGTGTGGTGAGGTACGAACCGCACCACGCGGGCGCGAGCGTGGTTGATGCGGTTCGCTATCGCTCTGATGAAGCCCCTACCCTTCGGTAACCACATCCTACGACCCTTCACATTTCATGAGCCGATGGGTAGCCCGGATTCCGCCTTCGCTGCATCCGGGCTACTTGTTTGCCAGGGTTGCCACTACCGGGGTGTGGTCGGAGGGCCGTTCCAGCTTGCGTGGCGCCTTGTCGATCTCGACCGCCGCGCAGCGGGCGGCCAGTTCCGGCGACAGCAGGATGTGGTCGATGCGCAGCCCCAGGTTGCGGCGGAAGCCGGCGGCGCGGTAATCCCACCAACTAAAACTCTTTTCCGGCTGCTCGAACAGGCGAAAAGCATCCGCCAGGCCGAGGTCCAACAGTGCCCGGAATTGCTCACGTTCCGGCTCTGACACCAGCACATTGCCCTCCCAGGCCGCCGGGTCATGCACGTCGCGGTCTTCCGGGGCGATGTTGTAGTCGCCCAGCAGGGCCAGGCACGGATAGCGCGCCAGTTCGTCCTTGAGCCAGGAATGCAGCGCATTCAACCAGCGCAGTTTGTAGAGATATTTATCGGAATCCAGGCTCTGGCCGTTGGGAATGTAGATGCAAACCACCCGAATGCCATCCACCGTCGCCGCCAGCACCCGCTTCTGCTCATCCGCGAAACCGGGAATACCAGCCTGCGCGTCTTCAAGCGGCAAGCGGCTGACGATGGCGACGCCGTTGTAAGTCTTCTGTCCGCTGAAGGCGACCTGGTAGCCGGCCGCCTCGATTTCCGCGCGTGGGAAATTGGCGTCTTCCAGCTTGGTTTCCTGCAGACAGACCACCTCGGCCTGCGTCGCGGCCAGCCAATCGAGCAGATGCGGCAGGCGGACTTTCAGAGAGTTGACGTTCCAGGTGGCGAGTTTCATGGGGACGGTTGGCAGAAGTTGATTCACTCGGCAGCCGCGATGACGTGGTGGATGATCTCCTCCAGATGGTCTTCCATTCCCAGCCAGAGCGGCAGGCGCACCAGGCGGTCGGAGAGTTCCAGCGTATGGCGCATGTCGCCCACCGCGCGGCCATGCCGGAGTCCGGCCGGCGAGGTGTGCAATGGGACGTAGTGAAACACGCTGCTGATGCCCTGCGCCTTGAGTGTGGCGATGAACGCGGTGCGCTTTTCCAGGGAGGGCAGCAGCAGTTGGTACATGTGCGCGTTGTGCACGCAGTGCGCCGGCACCTGTGGACGACGCACCTTGCCGCGCTGTTCGAGGTCAGCGAAGGCGTCGTGGAAGGTGTGCCAGATGTTTAGACGGCGCTGGGTGATGGCATCGGCCTCCTCCATCTGCGCCCACAGGAAGGCGGCGATGAGCTCGCTGGGTAAAAAGGAGGAACCGATGTCCACCCAGGTGTATTTATCCACCTGGCCACGGAAGAACTGGCTGCGGTTGGTGCCCTTCTCGCGAATGATCTCGGCGCGCTCGGTCAACTCCGGGTCGTTCACCAGCAGGGCGCCGCCCTCGCCGGAGATGATGTTCTTGGTCTCGTGGAAGGAGAGCGCGGCAAGGTGGCCGATGCTGCCCAGGGGGCGCCCCTGGTAGCTGGACATGATGCCCTGCGCCGCGTCCTCGATGACCAGCAGCTTGTGGCGTGCGGCGATGTCCATGATGGCGTCCATTTCACAGGCCACCCCGGCGTAATGCACCGGCACGATGGCGCGGGTTTTATTCGTGATGGCCGCCTCGATCAGGGTCTCGTCGATATTCAGGGTATCCGGGCGGATGTCCACGAACACCGGCACGGCACCTCGCAAAACGAAGGCATTGGCGGTGGAGACGAAGGTGTAGGACGGCATGATCACTTCGTCGCCAGGCTGGATGTCGGCCAGGATGGCCGCCATTTCCAGGGCGGCCGTACAGGAGTGGGTCAGCAGGGCACGGCGGGCGCCGGTGCGCTGTTCCAGCCAGGTGTTGCATTTCTTGGTGAAGCTACCATCGCCCGCCAGCCAGCCGTTGTGGTGCGCCTGGGCGATGTACCAGAGTTCCTTGCCGGTCATGTAGGGTTTATTGAAGGGAATGTTCATGGACAATCCTATTGTGTCCGGTCTGAAATGGGGTCAGCCGCATTGGTTTTCAGGGGAGTGGCCTGGGTTATTCGCTTATTGTCTTGATCCATATAGCCATTCACCATTAACAGAACCAATCCCAGATCGATTAAAAGAAAACCGGTGAAATATACATATCGGGTCGCATAGGAATTGAAAAGAACCATCCATATGTAGGTAAGCCCGGCAAGCATGATGATGTGTTGCACCGGCATGTTCTTTCTCAGGATCACAATGGTCATTGAAGCCAACATGATGACGACCTGAAGCGGCTTGTTCATGAAATCCAGTCCCGCATCCTTGAAATACCCGGCCAAGCTGAAATGCACCAACTCCTGACTGACCCTTCCCAGCACGCCATAACTGTTGTCCCAAAACACCTTGCCATAGACGATTGCGAAAGGCAGGTTGAAGGCCAACGTCACCGCCAAGGTGACCGCAGCCATGTGCATGGTGCGACCCGCACCATAACGACTCCATATGTAAACCGCCAATGGCACCACCATAAACAACGCGGTGGGCCTTGATGCCAGACAGAATCCAAGCAACGCCGCCGCCACCAGGTGGCGCTCACGCGCAATCAGCAGCACAGCGGCGCAGGCCGCCAACCAGTACATCCAGAGATGCCCGAGAAGGATCATTTTCATGACCGGCGGGGACAGCAGGAACGGGTAGATAGTCAGTGAGGCAATGAGTGGCGCGTATCCGGATTTATATGCTGCCTTCTCAAAAAGCAGGACCAGCCCGACGACGGCCAGCAGATTCAGGAGGCGCATGTCCAGGCCCAGCGCCACGAATGGCACATAGGGCAGCCAGATTCCCGACCAGTAGGCGAATGGAACCTCTTTCCCGGAGACGGTCAGATAAGGCCGAAACGGGTTTGATCCCGCCAAGAAGTCCCTGGCTGCGAACTCGATGATCTCGAGCATATCGCCGCCGGCGTTATTCGGCACCTGCACGATGAAATAGCTGGACACCAGCAGCAGGCCGAAGAGAAAGACCAGGTTTGTTCTCCGTGGTCCAAACTTGCCGTGGATGAGGTACGCGACCACCGGTACGCCGACCCCTGGCAACCACCAAGGAAAAGGGGCCAGGATGATGGAATTGAAGTAGCAGGTGAGCAGGAAAGATACTGCCATCAGCACAAACCCAAGGCGGAATGCCACTCTGGGCTCACCTAGCCGCCATGGGCGTTGGGTGATCACGAACCAGGACAGGACGAGTGTTACCGCCGCGAAGGGAAGCGTAAACAAGCGGAAGTATCGTACCTTTGCCGCATCGGCAATCATGTGTTGAAAGCCATAGGCAATGCCAATAAGCAGAGTCAGCATGGCCGATGCCAAAGCGATCCACTCAAGACGAACTCTAATTTTGGCCGTTTTCATGCTATTTCCCCTTCCAGGGTGATGGTTGTAATCAAACACGTATGAATACCGAGGTCCCCGGCTATTGGCACAATGGCCTCGCCTGGGTTTCTATACCTGCACATGCTTGACACCTCCTTCCTGGAAGGCTCAATCGCGATGCAACAGGAACAACATGCCGGCCTGGGTAAGGTTAATCAGGTCCTGCACGATGCGAATTCGCGAGTACTGCCCATGGCAAATCATTCAAACCCCGTAAGTGCAGGTGCGCGGCGCCAGCCATAGGTGGCGCTACTTGAAGAGCCAACCTCAACGGGGTTATCAGCTACGTGCGCCTGGGTGATGTCACAGAAATGCTTGCAGGTCATGTGGGGTTTGTTGAAGGGGACGCTCATTCGGCCACCGCAGGTTTCTTGGCGATCAACAATAGTGAACCGCCGAGAGGGAACCGCATCCCTATCCGAATAAGCTGTCGTTCCGCGTTCATCACACCCTCGAACGCCCGGTTTAGGAAAGTCGGAAGGCGCAGTTCCGCAATGGCGTCATTGTTTGCAGGAGCATTACGTCTGGTCATACGAGAGGCAATCATGGCGGGCAGAAGAAGGCTGACAAAGGATGTCTCGAATTCCACTTTGAAGCCGGTTTGCAACACCTTTTCGCGCAATTCGCCGATACGGTAACGACGGACATGGCAGGCATATTCATCTTGGTGGCTCCACAACCAAGGGTGTTGTGGAACCGTAATTGCGATTCCTCCGCCAGGTCGGAGTGCGCGTAGCATTTCAGCCAAGACTGCCTCATCCTCCTTGATGTGCTCCAGCACATCGAAAGCACCGATAACATCAAATTCATCCACGTAGGGAATTCGCTTTGCGTCCATCTGCAGCAGTTCAGCATTCTTGACACGGCTTGCGGCATAGGGCAGGCCGACGCTGAAAACCTCGCTGCCGGTGAGGATGGCCTGGGGATAGGCCTGGGCCACACCGTTGAGGACATAACCGGTACCACAGCCGATCTCCAGATAGCGCCGCATCATTGGGAAATGGTGGCGCAGTGCCCAGATGATTAGCTGGTTACGGGCACGAAACCAGAAGTTGCCGGCCTCCAGCGCGGCCAATTCTGCAAATGCATCTGGCTGGAATCCTGCACCACTATGTGCCAGTTCCGGTGCCAGCGAGTGGAATCCTTCAATTCTGGGCGGCTGGTGGCCACAGGCTTGACATAGCCATTGATCGCCGTCGTAACGGGTGGAGCAGGCGGGGCAGATTTTCATGTTGGCCTTTACACCGATGTGGACAGGGGAGCACCAGTGTCCCCATGAAAGACCCAGTAGCGCTGGAGTAAAAAAAGTGTCACGGCAACACCGATAATGGCCCCGCCCTGCACTGCCTGATGGGGCAATCCAATGGTGTCCACGAAGAAATACAGTATCCCCAGGTTAAGCAGATAACCCAGTGCATAGCTGATCAGGTAGCGCACCAGGGAAGCGCCCGTATTGCCCCGATGCGAGAAGGTCCAGCGCTTGTTGTAGATAAAGGTCTGCGTCATCCCCGCCGCATAAGCCAGGCTCATGGCAAGCTTGGGGCCGAGGCCGGCGGCGGTCATGCCCAGATAGGCCAGGTACAGCACCGCATTGGATGCCAGGCCCACCACGGCGTAACGCAGAGCCTGCAGATGAATCCCGGCGAAATCAGGCATCGCGCAGCCAATGCAGGGTCATTTCCGGCGGCTGAAAGCGAAAGCCCAGGCTGGCATAGAGGTTGAGTACCGGGGTGTTGCGCGCGGCGATGGTGGTGCCGATCTGTGTCATGCCTTCCTGCTGGTGGAAATGCAGCATCTCGCGCCAGACCCGCTTGCCATAACCTCGTCCCTGGAAGGCGGGCGAAATCGCGGTGAGATGCCAGTAGCAAAGGACATCCGGCTTGTTCTCGGTGACGAAAAAACCGACCAAATCGGCGCCGTCGCAAATCTTGTACAGGCGTTGTGTCGGGTGCTCGTGGCTGTTGTGGACCCAGACCAGGTAACGCCGGTCGGCCAAGCTTCGGTCGAGTCGCGGGTCGGCGTGAAACCGCTCGTACCCGAAGGCCTGGGTGGCAATCGCCTCAATGGCGGGTAGGTCGGCACTATCCGCCAGCGTTACGTCAAGCCCTTGGGGAGAGCAGGGAAATGCCTGGAGGTCGGCCAGGTGAGGATGCAACACCATTTCCACGAAACGAAATCCGACCTGTTCCAGCAAGATGGATTCGCGCAGCCCGTCGTGTGGCAGGCGGCAACTGGCCAACTGGATGGCTTCCTGTTCCAGCCAGGCCTGGAACGGCGCCAAGTCGGTCCGCGCGAGCACGGGATTCGATACCCGCATTTCCGCGATCTGGGCGACTGGGAAGCCAAATATCTCGCTATCCCAGGGGACATGAAAATAGGCCAGCGAGAGCGCGCCGGTTTCCAGCCGGTGCAGTGGGTAGTCAAACTTCATTCGGGCCTCTCAAGTCGTTCTCCGGGCCGCCCCAAGAACAGCTTGACCCCCTCGGGGGTGGGGCTCGGGTGTCCTTTCCAAGCCGGGGGCGCGGATCTCCTCGCGAACCAGATAGGGCGGTCGATCCATGCTACGGAAATGCATGCGCGCCAGGTATTCGCCGATGATGCCCAAGGCGAACAACTGGGCACCTGAAAAGATCGCAATAAGGGATGCCAGAAACGGAAACCCGGGCACGCTGCTGCCATCCAGCAGGTAGCGCACCAACACATAGGCCAACACCCAAAAGCCGAACGCAGAAAAGACGAACCCCATCACACTCGCCATCTGCAGCGGCAGGGTGGAAAACCCGGTCATCATGTTGACGGCATGGGTGATCAGCTTGCGTACGGTGTAACCCGAGGCACCGATCTCGCGGGCGTCATGGCGAACCGCAACGGAAGCAAACCGG
>Ga0100377_1002089_pt1 | contig 16899 bp, 18 predicted proteins | sample CryGeymeta201501_FD_83664 | JGI IMG/M metagenome (GOLD analysis project Ga0100377, IMG submission 83664) | Groundwater microbial communities from Crystal Geyser aquifers in Utah, USA - Crystal Geyser metaG 2015-01 | ecosystem: Environmental > Aquatic > Deep subsurface > Groundwater | place: USA... | reverse complement strand
TTACCGTAACCGTCGCCTTCACCTTGTGCGTACTTCCACCCTAACGTTTACTGAACGTGTCTTTTTGAGAAGGCTTATACGAAGCCTCAAAGACCGGCACTCAGTGGTCTCTGGTCGCCTGTTCCAATTGGGGTTTGAGGCACTCTTTAAGAAAAAGGAAAGCTTCCTCTTTGTCTTCATCCAGTAGAATTCTTGTCAGTCTGAGTGTTTCTTCAGGGCTGAGATTTAGGACAATCGATTTGATCGTCATCCTTTTTCCTCCTCGAGCCATTTCTTGATCATCGATTTGGAAGGGACCCTTCCCGCAGACTTCACCTTGCCATTGATGATCAGTGCTGGAGTGGGAAGGATTCCGTATTGAGCCATCAGTTTTGGGTCGGAGATGTGATTTAAGGCTGCCTGGATCCCGGTTTCTGAAAGAACAGCCATCACGTCCTGTTCCAGCTTGTTGCAGGAATAACAGCCAGGCCCGAGAATCGCCACTTCAAGAAATCCGCTCTTTTCCTCCTCCACCTTTTCACCCAAAAATTTCCTGAATTCCCTGAAAAGGGCTTTCTCATATTCCCCCTTTACAGAGTTAGGAATATAATTCTTTTTTCCTGCCTTCTCCACAAGCATCTGTTTCAAGTCCGCTTCAGGTTTTCCTCGCTGGCTTTTTAATTCCTCAAAGATCTCTTTCAGGCCCATTAAACCCACCTGTGTGTTGCCTATGAGAACGAGACGATAGTCCTTTTCTTCCATGAATATCCACCTCACTTCTTTTCAACAATCCAACCCTTAATCTCTTCCACTTTCGGGAGCTTTCCTGCAACCTTTACCACACCATCCACAACTAAAGCCGGCGTCATGAGGACACCGTAGTTTGTGATCGTTTTAATGTCCTTTACTTTGACCACTTCTGCTTCGATGCCTAATTCGCTTACTGCCTCTTTAGCTCGCGCCTCGAGCTGATTGCACTTCGGTCAACCCATCCCAAGAATCTCGATCTTTTTCATAATTCTTACCTCCTTGTGATTTTTGATTAATGTTTCATCATATTATAGTAAGGGCAAATCCATAGATCAAACCAGCAAGGGTGCAGAAGAATGTAATCAGTCCCGCATACACCAGGATCCTTTTGAGGCCGATCAACTTGCTGATGACCAATATACTGGGAAGGGAGATGACTGGATCTGCCAGAAGATAAGCCAATAGAGGACCTCTTCCCATTCCTAAATCGAGGAAGGTCCTGGCCATTGGAACTTCTACCAGGGTTGGGAAGTACATAAAGACTCCGAAGAGGACAGCCATCAGATTTGAACTTACCCTGTTTCCGCCAACGTAAGTAGTTATAAACTTCTCTGGAATCACTGTTTTCAAAATCCCTGCTGCAAAGACACCAATAATTAATAGAGGGATAATCTTTCGACTAAATGACCAGGTCTCCAGTAGCCATGACTTAGTATCCTCTTTGGGCATCCAGAATATGATAATAGCCAGCAGAGCCGCAATTAGAATCGATAAGCCGATGATCTTCGTTGTCGATCCGATCAAAGTTGAAGCCCCGAAGAGAAGGATGGCGACGAGAATAAGGAAGAAGACCCAGAAACGGTATGATTTTACCTTTTCACTTCCATCCGTGAATGTTTGAGAAATAGACGGAGCTGGTTCACTGGAGATAAACTTTTTCTCTTCACTTTTGAATGAAACGGAGAGGATCATACCGATGAGACTTGCAAAACTGACAGAGAGAATAATTCTGGCCAATGCTAAATCTAATCCGATTAAGCTACCAGTATAGATAATAGCTAATATGTTGGTTGCAGGAGCTGTATAGAGAAAGGCGACTGCGGGTCCCAACCCTGCCCCTCTCTGTCTGATGCCGGCAAAAAGAGGAAGTACAGTACAGGAGCAAACAGCCATGAATAGACCTGTGACAACCGCGACGGGATAGGAAATATAAGCCTTCGTTTTTTCACCAAGATATTTCAGGATCTTGTCCTTCGGGAAAAGCGCCGACATAGCCCCTGCGATAAAAAAAGCAGGGACCAAGCAGGTTAATGTATGAGCCAAGATGTAGTCTTCCAAAGCGTCTAAACCACCTCTTAACATGATCAGTAGAAAATCCACCTTTCTTCTCCTTTCTTTTTCCTTTATTTGAGCTGTTGAGCAAGTTTTCCGGTCTCCATGATCTGTTTCTTCAGCAAGAGACCTATGCTGTCCAGAATTTCAAAAACATTAGGGTCACTCACCTTCACCATCACCCGCACCCCTTCCTTTCGAGTGCTGACCAAGTGGGTCTTCTGCATCAGAGAGATATGGCGGGAGATGTTGGATTGTTCCCCATGGATCGCAGGCACAATCTCACAAATACATTTTTCTCCATCCCGCAAACACTCCAGTATCTTCATTCGGGTAGGTTGGGCCAGGGCCTTTAAAATTTCAGCCTTCAACTCAAGAACTCTTTCCTCCATAAACTCCTCCATGCATATATGATTCATTAATCATATAATCCATAAGGAATAATTTGTCAAGAGGGGAATTTGATTGTTTTTAGCTGAGAAAGACGGAGTTAGGGGTTACCCCAGTGCGGAGGGATATCAAGGCCTTTTCAGGGATTGTTAGATAGGAAGCTTTTCCACAGTTGCCTGCTCAGGTCAATCTTTGATGCATACTTTCTTCAGTGGCCCAGGGATCTTCACCTTTAAGTTCTTGGTAATACCGACCATTGGCACATGCCCTGCACAGAATCAGTCCGTTCAGTTCCACTTCTCGTCGGTCATTGATCCCTTCACCACAAACCGAACACATCACACGGCTGACCGGTCTCCCGGGCCGGTCATGGTCTGGGATGTCGACCAAAACTTCTTGCACCACAAATAACTCCTCATCTGGCATGACTTTGTACGCCTCCCGTTGGGCATCGCTCTTGCTCAACTCTGTAGGCACATAGCGCCGCACATGATCGCGCGCATCGTCACGGGCCAAGATACGAATGGCCCGCTCCTTCAACGTATCGACGAATGTACAAGCGCACTTTCCGTAATCGACATGCTTTAAGGTGCGCTTACCAAGTCTACAGCCGGTGACGGCGGCGATGGCATCGGCCATGCAGCGGTCAGTCTCAACATAGACAATCAAGCGCTTGCCCTGGGTTGGCTCGTCTATGCCAAGAAGCTGGCAGCCCAGCATGGCCATCCGTACGCCCAGGACCTGGCCTGGGCAGACACAACCCCGGTGCATCGCAACAGCATCGGCCAGTAGGTCATCAAAAGAACGCATGGCTATTTTCCCTTCCTCTCAAAAAACTTACGCCTTAACTAATTTTACCCTTGTATCATAGAACGATGAGCTGCCGCCGATGGGGTCGGTCATGCAGACATTCTTTAACACAGGGTCAACCCTCATTGCAGCGTTCGGACAGAGACCTGTTGTGCGTCTCTTGTCGCCCTTGATGGTCTTGCCGTCAATAAAGGAATCAGACGCCCCGTATCCCCAGTGTCCGAATGACCACGAAACAGCAACGACATCGGGCCTCATGCCTTCAACGGCCTTAACTTTGCCTACCATGTCCTTTGTCCCATGGTTGGGCAGGCGCCATTTGCCGTCTGTGTTCGTTAATGAGATAAGCCTTGCCTTGTCTCCGTCCTTAAACCCGAGTTTTGCCGCTGTGCCTGCATTTATAAGGAGGTAATTTTCAGGCAGGATTGCGCTCATCCAGTAATTGTTCGGAAGGGTCCTTGACTGTCCGCCGAGGATGTCCTTGTACGTGATGAGTTGAAGTGGCATATCCATGTCAAGGGCGACATTGCCTGCTGCATCCTTCGGAGGCTCATAGATTGCAATGCCGGAAAACCTCTTGCCTGTGAGGGAGTGTTTTGCCTTTGCGACATTCTCAGCGTAGAGATTAAGCTGTTTTCCGTATGTCTTCAGCAGCATACCCTTTCCGTCAGTAACCTCATTCTTCCAGTTTGCCCATCTGCCGCCCCTGTTAAGGACAGTAATCGTCCTTTTCCACTTATCGGGTCCGACCGCCTTTTCCAAACGTTCCATGGAAAATACCGTCGGCTTCAGGTGCTTTCTTGCCTCGGTAAAGGTCTTGATCTCGTCAAAGGACGCCTCAGGCACGGAGTCACCCTCTTTGTCTCCGACAGCAAAATTGGCGGCATTCTTGAGGTACCAATCCTCCTGTCTTGTGAAATCCCACCCGGGGCCGAAGGCATCCTTGCCAAAGCCAGCAAGGCCTAACTTCTCGGCAATGGCGAGGACAACCGCTTCATAAGAGCAGTGCATCTTTTCTCCGTATACCGTAACGACCTCTGTAAGCGGTGTAATGGTCGGCTGTCTGAATTTGGAAGCAGCAAGTGGAACATCCGGAGAGGAATGGGGGTTTCCGAATCTTTCCCATATTGCGGTATCCGGAAAGACATAGTCCGCATACATGCTGCTTTCGCCGAGAACTATGTCTGTCGCAAAGAACAATGGCACCTTGTTCACATCAGCCAATATCTGAAGTGCGGTATGCCCGGCAGGCGCGGCTAATCCCGGTGAGCCCATATGGAGCCAGAGCGCCTTGATCGTGTAAGGATAGGCGTCTGCTGCTGAAGGCAGCGCCTCCTGATACACATTGCTGGTGAAGGGCAGCCACGGCCTCTTTGCGGGATAACCGTTAAAGAGGGTCGATTTTTCGTAATGAGAGCCTTCCCTCGTTATCTTATGCCCAAAGGCAGTAAGTTTATTGGGTTGTGTCTTTTCGTGATTAAACTGCCCTTTATTTTTTCCGCTTGCATACTCATGCCAGTGGCCTCCGCCAACAGACATACCGCCCTTGTGGTCGGTATTTCCGATGAGGATATTCAGGGCGATGATCGCCTGAGCGTTATAATATCCGTTTGTGTGCTGGACAGGGCCCCGGTAAAACTCAACCCCTGCTTTCTTACCGTGCGAGGTAAACTCCCGTGTCACCTCTTCAATGTCTTTGACAGGGATGCCGGTGATCTCTGACCACTCAGCCAAACTCTTTGAGAAGGCCTCTTCTTTGAGAATGGTAAACGCAGTCTTCACCTTGATGCCTTTGATCTCGCCGCTGTAGTCAAGGTCTCCGGTCACGGCACTCTTGTCATCGTCCGCCTTAACAACAGTAGGAGTCCCATTTTTTATCACAATAAAAGAATCCTTGTCTCCCAGGCCGGTGTCCGATTCCCTGAGGAGGGCTCCGGGGCCGTCCTTTTCAATCTTTACAAGATGCGTTGAATTGGACCATGTTGTCTCGCCGCCGGACTTTGCAGCAGCCTTGTTTGCATTGGCAAGATACTTCGCATCATATCTCTTGTTTTCCACCATCCAGCGGACCATGGCAAGGGCCAGAGCAGCGTCCGTTGAAGGCTTTATCGGGAGCCATTTCCATGCCCTTGAGGCGGACTTGCTCATTCTTGGGTCAACAACGGCAACCTTCAGTCTGCCGGAGGCGAGTCCGTCTGTGACCTTTTCACACATGGCTGGCGGCCCGAAATTCGCCTCAACAAAGCCTGTGCCGAAATAGATAATAAACTCGGCATTGTAGGAATCGGGCTTCATATGGGTTATTCCGCCTGACCATTTGCCGTCTTCATACTGATTCGTCGCTTCCTTATAAGCGATATGGTGAGACTGTTCGCAGATGGTGGTGTGTTCGATGAGGTTTTGTGATCCGAAGCCGCCGTACATGAACCTCTTGCCAAGTTCAATCCTGCCATGCTCTATACGGCCCCACATGGATAGCAGTTGATTGTTCTTTGGTCCCAGATCCGGATGATCCGGATCTATCAGTAAATCAAGATGGGAGGTGTATTTAGACTTGTATCCAGCGACCTTCATCTTGCCGTCGGCAACTGCCTTTGCGTCCTTCGCCATGTCCGCCGAAAGTTTTGGGTCCCGCATGACATATATTTCTTTCAGCCCGGGGACATGTCTGTTCTCGCCGATAGACGCAAAGAGTTTTCCGCCGTTAACGATCTCGTCAATCGCTTTGTCAAAAGATATGGTCTTCCATTTATTCGAACCGCGTGGCCCGTTTCTCTTCAGCGCCTTGACAATCCGGTAGGGGTCATAGAGGCTCTGAATGCCCGCCTGTCCTTTCGGGCATACCTTAGCATCGATCTTTGCGGCCTTCGTGAGCGGCGTGGAATAGTCGAGGTTCGGTGTCATGTTCTCGCTATACGGATTCCCGTCAATCTTTACCGCAACTCCGTTTAATATCTTCACCTTGATCGGACATGCGGTATGGCACTGCAGACAGACAGAATAAATAACGCTCTCTGCCTTTGCAAGCGGATAGTCTCCGGCTGTCATACCTCCCGACGCCTCTGCAGTCCTCAAGAGCTTAAATGCCCCTTCTATCTGGCTCATCAATATTGCCGAGCCTCCAAGAAGGGCGCCTGACTTAAGAAGGGTTCTTCTTGTGATATCCGTCTCTGGAAGCTTTTCAATATATTCGCTCAACTTACAGGTAAAATCTTTATCCTTTTCTGCCATTATTGCACCTCCTTATTGATGGCATGCTATGCATGATGCAGGCGTTGCAACTGAGATTTTTGTTCTATCTTCATACCCGATGTAATAAACCCTCGGCTGTGTTCCAAGTCCTGCCTTTAAATTCCATGTCTTCTCTTTCTTAAGAAGCTCAGACACAAGGCTCTCAGGGTCATTCTTATCGCCGAAATACATCGCTCTTCCTATGCAAGTTCCGACACAGGCAGGCAGCATACCGCTTTCAAGACGATGGAGACAGAATGTACACTTCCTAATTGAACCCTTTGTATCGCCTCTCTTGCGATTTAATTTTTTGTCGTATTCATAAAAATCCCTCGTCTCATAAGGCTCAAGAACAGGCGTTCCGTCTGTGTAAAAACCGGCCTTATCATCTACTATCGCATAATAAGGACATGCCTTTTTTGCAGCTTCTTTTGCCTTTGGGCTCTTAGCAAGCTTTGCATAGTTAAATACAACGATACCGTCTTTTCTCTTTTCAATAGCGCCTTTTGTCGACTTATCCGCAGCCTTTTTGCAGGGGGGATTGTCGCAGTGCTGACAGTTTGTAGGCATAAAAAATCTGTCCAATTCAGGAAAACTATTAAACTCTGTCTCAAAAACCTTTCTGTAGGCTGTCTTTGGGGGGCATACATTTTCCGCCATGCAGGAAACAGCGCAGGCATGGTCTCCGACACATTTTCTGGTGTCAATGACCATAATCCATGACCTCTCGGATTCAGGTTTTTTGAGCGCGTTTTCAAGGTCCTCATGCATTCTAACTATCTCATTTAAAGCCATTTTCTCCCTCCTTTCCCAAAATAAAAAAGGGGCGAACAAAATTATTTGTTCCCCCCCGTCATATTAATTAGTTTAATAAAATAGATTTCAGGGAGAAGTCAAGAATTATTTTATTTTTTGTCATTTTTGATGGTCTCGTAAAAAGTCTGAAAAGGCTACTTTCTGTCATTCCTGCCCCTGCCTTCGCAGGGGTAAACTCCAGCAGGCCTGCCCCGCACTCGATGCGGGGAATCCAGTCTTTTTAGGTATTTAGAATTACCCTGGATTCCCGTTTTCACGGGAATGACAACTTTTTACGAATTCATTATTTTTAAATTTATTTAAGCGATGAGGTTTGGTCTTGGGATTTCGAACTCACAGGGGACGTCGGTTTGACAGAGGCCGCAGGAAGGGGGAGGGTTTTCGAGCCCGTATTCTAACCGTTTCGATTTGAGAGCCTCAGAGTTGATATATTCCTGACATTTGTCTTTGTCATGTCCTTTTTCTGTAATCGCACTGGCTGGACATCTCGGAATGCACTTTCCGCATTTTTCATCGCGAAACTGCAGACAGTTTTCTCTATAGTGGTGGTATTTCTTCTCGCTGGGTGCCAACTTAAGAAGGGTGACCACACTCCCGAATCGAACAGCCATCCCTTTGGGAGTGATGAGACCATCATTGAGGCTGAACGTTCCGAGCCCACAAGCATAGGCAATATGGCGTTCAGACCAGGGAGAGGCCCAGCCCACCTTCTCATCCCGAGAATATTGGAATGTTGGAGAGAGGGTGGGCGCCACAGTAACATGTCCTAAATCTTCTAAAAAAGTTACGACGTGTTTCTTGAGGGCGCTATTACAGGCTTCCCCAAAATCTCGGGTGTAAGCCCAGAGTTTGGATGGAAATTGTTTCTCCTGGCGATTGCTTTTGCGAGTATCTTCCGAAGCGGCAAGGACCCATGAAATGACGCTAATCTGTTCAATTTCGGTAAAGAGAAGGCCTCTCCCTCTCCCTTTGAGGGCTGCTGAGATGATTTCCCTTGGAGTAAGATGGAAGGGGCCGATAATGCTTTTATATTCAAAAAAGAGGGGATCAATCCCTGAGGCGAATCCTACCAGAGGTTCTTCCCAGTAAATTCCATGGTCCAGCTGGGTTCTTCGATTTGGTTGAGCCTCATTGATAAAGTTTTTAATGAGTTGCTCCAGAACACTATTTGGATTCTTGAGGAAGACGACCTTTTCCTCTTTTGTCATCGTTACCTCCCTTAATGATTCAGCATTGAGGCATTCAGGAATTGAGGAATTTAAAATCCCTCCATCCTTCAATCCCTTAATTCACACCTTGCTTATATCAAAACCGCCCTTTTCATGAACCCCTGTCCGTTTGCAACGGTACTCCTCGATTGCCAATTTTAAAGCATCTGTGGCCAGAGTGAAACAAGGAACTTTTTCTTTTGGCAATTGGGCGAGAACTTCCTTGGAAGTCTCTTCCGATATCTTCAAAGCTTCATCCAAGTTGGCCCCTTTGATCCGCTCTGTTAGAATAGAACTAGTGGCAATGGCTGCGCCACAGCCAAAGGTTTTGAACTTTGCCTCAATAATCTTACCGCCATTAACTTTGATAAACATCTGCATGATGTCCCCGCAGGAGGCATTCCCCACTGTGCCAACGCCATCCGGATCAGAGATTTCACCCACATTTCTTGGATTTTGAAAGTGTTCCATTAAAAATTTTGGATATTTTGTCATGTTCCATTCCTCAACGGGACCGGTTTTTTCCCTCTTGATTCTCCAACCGCTTGACCCTTTCCTCCAATTTAGAGTGAAGCTGGAGAAGCATCTTCATGATATCAGATAATGGGTCTGGAAGATTTCCATGTTCGAAATCGAGTTCTTCCTTTTCTGGCGTCAGGGATTCCACAATGCGACCTGGAACACCCACAACCGTTGCACCGGCTGGAATTGGCTTAACCACCACAGAGCCAGAACCAATTCTTGCCCCATCGCCAATGGTGATGGCTCCTAAGACAGTGGAATTAGAGCCTATGATCACACGATTTCCCAGAGTGGGGTGGCGTTTCTTTTTTTCAAGTGTGGTGCCGCCCAGCACAACGCCTTTATAAATCAGGCAATCGTCGCCGATCTTAGTGGTCTCTCCGATCACCACACCCATTCCATGGTCGATAAAGAGTCGTCTGCCGATTTTTGCACCGGGATGGATTTCAATTCCCGTGAACCCCCGGCTAAAATGGGAAACCAGGCGGGCAATCGTAAACCATCTCCTTTGGTAGAGGAAATGGGCAATGCGGTGGAGCCAGATTGCATGAAGACCCGGATAGCAGAGAAAAATTTCCACCGCGTTTTTCGCAGCAGGATCTCTCTCTTTAATGGTTCGGACGTCTTCCTTCAAACGCTCCCACATTGCTAAATCCACCATTCGCCAAATGCGTAATTTTAACCCAAAAATTGAATGAAATACAATGGCAAACTCAAGGTTCAATAAAAATTTGAGATGGATTCTAAAATTCTCTTGACAACTAAACAAATGTATAGTATATATAAAGCGGAAAATTCGAAATCCGAATATCGAAATCCGAAACAAATCCTAAATCCAAATGTCAAAATTTTAACTTTTTCCGTTTAGGAAATTTGGGTTTTGAAAATTTGCGCTTGTTTCGAATTTCGGATTTCGTGCTTCGGATTAAGGGAGGATAGATGGAACTGACGTCCCGGCAGAAAGAGATCTTCAATTTTATCAGAGGATTTATTAAAGAGAAAGGTTATCCCCCTTCGGTAAGGGAGATCGGCGAGCACTTCAATATCTATCCCCGGGCAGCCTTCGACCACCTCAAGGCATTGGAGAGAAAGGGTTATTTGAAGCGGAGGGGTTCGATGTCCAGAGGCCTCGAGATTCTCGTCTTTCAAGGGTATGAATCGCATGGTTCATACCAGCGGGCTGGACCGTATGGGGAACATCTAAGGAAAGAGGGGAGACTATTGAGTCGGGAGATTCCGATCTTGGGCAGGGTGGCAGCAGGGAAACCCACCTTAGCCGTAGAACATGTTGAAGGGACGATTCCACTTCCTACAGAATGGGTGAAAGGGAAAGAGGTTTTCCTTCTGAAAGTAAAGGGTGACAGTATGTCCCCCTATATCCTTCCTGATGACTATGTCGTCGTTCGGTCCCAACCTTCGGCAGAGAATGGGGATGTAGTGGTGACCTTAATGGGGGAAGAGGCGACAGTGAAGCGGTTTTTCAAAAAGGGGAGAAAAATAGAATTGAAACCAGACAACGAGCGCTGGGAGACGATTCAGATTGAGGAGGGATCAGGAGAAGTTCAAATTCTTGGAAAAGTCATCGGGGTGTTCAGGAGGTGCTGAGCTTAAGGTTATCAGGACATCAGGGAACCAGGGAGAGGATATCAGGAGATCGGGGTACCAGGACAAAGAGAAAAATTTTTTAACCTGATCCTCTGGTACTCTGATACCCACATCCTGGTATCCTGATAGTCTGATGTCCTTATGGAGCAAAAGATGGATTACCCCATCAAACAATCATTCGATGAAATCTTGTTTCAACTGACACGGGTCGGTCTACCCGCTCAACCTATCTCTCCAAGAAAAGTGCTTTTTTGGGGCGAGAGGGCAGGGGAGATTTCATCCTATGTGGCGGGATGGTTGGCAGGCAAAGGGATAGAGGTCATCGTATTGGACGGAGCCAATCGTTTCGATCCTTACATGGCCTCATCCTTCGCAAGAAAGGCATTGATTCCTCCGGAGAGACTTCTCAAAAGAATTCGAATCGCAAGGGCCTTCACTTGCTACCAGATGGCCATCATGGTCGGGGAGAGATTAAACGACTTGCTCAGGCAAGAGAGAGCGACCGCCCAACCGGGAAACCGATGGGTCATCCTTTTGGATCCAGTCACCCCATTTATGGACGAGGATGTATCTGAAAGAGAGGTTCGACCTCTCTTTGAAAGATCTTTGAGAAAGATAGAGGAAATGGCTTTGACGGGAATTCCCTTTTTTCTATTCCAACCCCCCGGCTTCTCTGACTCCAAGCGGGTCTATCTCATGAGAAGGCTCTTCCAATTTTCTAATCTGATCTGGAGGATATCTCTAGAAGACCAAGAACCAAAAGTCGTTTTGGAAAAAGGATTGTCATTCAACATCATTGAAAATTGAAAATTGCAAAATGAAAAATGCAAATTGACAAGAGAAGATCTTTCCTACCTGTCGGTAGACAGGAAAATTTTTTAATTTGCAATTTAAATTTTGCATTTTGCATTGAGGGGTATCTATGGGAAGAACGGTTCTTCCTTTTAGCAGGGTTCTGGAACAGGAAGTCCAGGAATGGAGGAAGTTTCGAAGAGGGCTGAGAAAAGAGGATCAACAGTTCCTCGACCGGCTTTTTGAAGAAGCGAGGCTTCATGTGCAAGCTGGGGTTTATGCTTCGAGACCCTGGCCTTTTGAGACGATCCTGATCTCTATTCTCCTCGAGCACGAGAAAGCCTTGGCCGGGTTGAGATCGAAAATAAGAGCGCTGGAGGAACAGAAGAGTGAGCCCTCCTTCTTCTCCCCTCCCCTGGAGACTGTGTCACAATCCCTAAAACCGGCCAATTGTCATTCTGAGCGAAGCGAAGAATCTGATAATTGCAACGTGTTAAAAATTCGAGATTCTTCGGCTGACGCCTCAGAATGACATGACGACACAGTCTCTTGGTGGGAGGGGAATTGTTATAATTCTCATCGCTCGTGTCCGCTTACTACAGACAGCGTGACGAACCTATCGTGGGCAATTGCAGAGCTTTTGGGTAAACTCATGGAAATCAGAGGACGGCTCTTCGATCTTTATCCCCTGGAGTCCTCAATGATCCTATGGATCAAGGAGGAGGATGGAAGTCTTCGCCGATTCGAAGATCCTTTCCGACCTCGATTCTATGCCCAAGGAGAGAAAAACGATCTTTTATCCCTGTTTCAAACTCTCCAGAAAGGGGGGCGGGCCGTAGGATATCAGTGGACCAGAAAGAAGGAGCTCTGGAGTGGTGATGAAGTTGAAGTGATGGAGATCGAGGTTATAGATTCGGAGCATTATGCTCAACTTTCCCGAGTTCTCCCTCAATGGGAAGAGAGGATTACCTTCTACAATTGTGACATCCCTTTGCCCCAGACCTATCTTTATGGGAAAAAAATATTTCCGACAGGCCGATGTATTGTTGAGGCTGAAGGGAATCGAATTTTCCAAATTTATCCTGATCCATCCGAGTCTGTGTGGATGGACAATGAAGAGATTCCTGACCTTCGGGTAATGGAACTTCGTGCCCTGAACCAGCCCTGTACCAGCACGGTGCGGGGCCAGAGCGGTTCAGGGCAGGCTAGGCACGAATGGCAGTCCCTCATTTTGGAGTGTGAAGGGTATCGGGTGGAGATGGAGACGATCGATGTTGGAGAAATCGAGAAGTTTCTCAAACATTTCGATCCTGATGTGATTCTGAGCGATGATGGAGATGCTTCTCTTTTACCTCTTCTCTTTTCTGCAGAGAAGAGATGGAAAATCCCTATTCCCTGGGATCGTGAGCCTCATCCTTTGAAGAGACCTGTAAATCCAAAAGGCCTCTCTTACTTTTCCTATGGCAGAACATATTATCGGGCCCCCGCTCATATCTTTTTTGGAAGATGGCATATCGATCGTAGAAACTCCTTCATCTACGGAGAATCGGGGATGGAAGGAGTGATCGAGCTGGCACGATTGGCTAAAATTCCAGTTCAACGGATGGCGCGGACTTCTCCGGGAACAGCTATCACCTCGATGCAGCTCGATCGAGCCTTTCAGGATGACATCCTCATCCCCTGGAGAAAGGGGGAGCCGGAACGATTCAAGACGGCGTGGGATCTGCTCGTTGCAGACAAAGGGGGTCTTGTCTTCCAACCTAAGCTGGGGATCTTCGAAGATGTGGCAGAGATTGACTTCGCCTCGATGTATCCCACCATGATGGCAATCCACAATATCTCTCCGGAGACCGTACTCTGCGGATGTTGTAAGAACCATAGAGTCCCAGAGGCTGGTTATACGATCTGTGAGAAGAGGGAAGGGATCGTTCCCAAGACGCTCAAGCCTATCTTAGCGAGAAGAGCGTGGCTCAAGAAAATGGCGAAAGAATTAGATTGCGAATTGCGGATTGCGGATTGCGGAGTACCCCTCACTCCCCCCTTTAGCCGCCGGCCCAAGAGGGCCTCCCTCCGGGGCATGAGCCCTTCCGGGGCGGAGCCTGGCCCGGAGGAAAAAGGGGGGTTGGGGGGATTTGGAATCGATTTTCTAGGTAAAAGAAAGGAAATCTACAACCGGAAGCAGACGGCGCTCAAATGGATGCTTGTTACATCTTTCGGATATTTAGGTTATCGAAATGCCCGCTTTGGAAGAATTGAGGCCCATGAAGCGGTCACTGCCTTTGGAAGGGAAAGCCTCCTTCAAGCCAAGGAGATCTGTGAGGAGGAAGAGTTCGAGCTTCTCCATGCCATTACCGATTCCCTCTGGATCCGTAAGAAAGGACTGAGAGAGAAAGAGGTTCTCGAGCTCTGCCAGAAGATCAGCGAGGCCACTGGGATCACGATGAGTCTGGAGGGAATTTATCGATGGATGGCTTTTCTCCCTTCAAAGGGGAATTCGGAAAGCCCGGTGGCCAACCGTTATTTCGGGCTCTTCCAAAATGGAAAGATCAAGGCGAGGGGATTAGCGTTTCGACGAAGCGATATGCCTCCTTTGGTTCAGGAGGCTCAGGTTCGTATGATCGAGGTTTTGTCAGGGACAAAAAATACAGAGGATTTTCGATCGAAGATTTCTGAGATTTTAGACCTTCTCCTTGAATATAGCCTGAGGTTGAAGGACGGCCAGACGAAACAAGAGGATTTGGTTATCGGGAAGAGGATTTCGAAGGAGCCCAATGCCTATAAAGTGGATAGCCTCACAGCTCTTGCTGCCCAACAGCTGGAAGATGCTGGAATCGAGATTCATCCCGGAGAAAAGGTCCGGTATGTGATCAAGGATGCCGAATGCAAGGATAAGGCGGAGCGAGTGAGACCTTTTCCTTTAGTGGGGCCGGACGACACTTACGATGTTAAAAAATATCAGGAGATGCTCGTGAAGGCGACCGAGGAGGTATTGATCCATTTTGATTATAATGCAAAACAGTTGACGAAGATGATAGATTCTTTTCTTTCCCTCAACACTTACCCAAAAGTCACATCCTCCCCCTTGATGGGGGAGGATTAAGGTGGGGGTGGGTGTTTGTCTATTTTAAGGCCCCAGAAAAACAATTGACATATTTTACGGTTATGATAATTTGTACGCAAAAACATACACTTCGCGTTCCTCTTCCCTTAACTTCAACAAAGGATGGAGGTTGCCTGATGGCCAGAATTCAAGTCTCAAATGATCCATCTGGTCGCGTAATTGTTTCCTTTCCCTATGATCCTCTCCTCGTCGAAAAGGTTAAGACCATCGATGGCCGTAGATGGCATCCTGCCGAGAAACATTGGAGCTTTCCTAAGGCAGATGGCATGGTGGAAAAGATTTTAAAGGTTTTTAGGGACAAAGAAGTCCAGATAGACCCTGGCCTTCAAGCTAAATTTCCAGCCTTGAAGGGGACTGTCCCAGATTTAAAGACGGATAATCATTCCATCCCCCCTTTAGAAAAGGGGGGCGAGGGGGGATTTGCCAACGCCGGCAGATAACAGAGTGCTTGAGGTTCACACCCAAAGCTTTCACCCTTTATATGTTATAATTGTTCAAAAATCCTAATGGGAGGAGAATATGAGCAAAACAGCAACTATTAAAAAAGAGGAGAGGATTCTTGCTGATTTTGAAAGACTCTCAAAAAAACGTAAAAAAGAGGTAGCTGACTTTGTTGCCTATCTCAAGGCGAAAGAGGAATTTGAAGCAACAAAAGAGATTATTAGGGAAAAAGATTTTTTAGCCAGTATCATGAGAGGCGACGAGGATTTTAGGGTGGGTCGGGTCAAAAAGTGGTCTGAGGTTATGAAGTATGAGCAGTCGGGGAGGTAATTTTGATCTCTGAGATTACCCAGTGGATTATGGAGTTGATGAGGACCCATGGCCAGCTCTCGGTCTTCGTCGGCGTGATGATCGAGCAAATCATCATCCCTATCCCATCTCCACTGATCATCATGGGGGCAGGGGCCATTCTCATTCTACCCGGACTTTCCATTCCCAACGCCTTCCTTCAGATTCTATGGATCATCGTCCTTCCCGGCGCCATTGCTTCGACACTGGGTTCCTATATTGGCTATATGGTCAGTTTTTATGGAGGTAAGGCCCTGGTCTTACGGTTTCAGCGTTTTTTGGATGTGGACTGGGATCAGATAGAAAGGTTGGAGAAGCGATTTCAGGGGAAGAGAGAGGCCTTGAGCATCTTTCTCTCCCGGGCCATTCCAGTCTTCCCCATCTCTTTGGTTTCTATCTTTGCCGGCCTCCTCAGGATTCCTATCAAGCCCTTCACGATTTATACCTTTTTGGGTTCGATCTTCCGATGCTTTTTCCTGGGTTTTTTTGGTTGGTGGATCGGGGCCACTTATGAAAAAGCAGCCACTCACTTAGATTCGGTGGAGACGATCGTCTCCATTTTGATGTTGGTCGGGATGGTCGCGGCTTTTGGATATCTCTACCACAAATTCAGGAGGATGGATTGATTTAAAAAAATGATTATGAATAATGAATGGAAGGAAGTTGAAAGGAGGATGGTTGATGAGAGTGACAGTGGATGAGGAAACCTGTATCGGATGTGGGCTTTGTGCAGAGACTTGCCCAGAGGTCTTTGAAATGAATGATGATAAGGTTCGCGTCAAAGTGGATGAGGTTCCTGAGGATCTATTGGAGTCCTGTAAAGAAGCTGCTGAAAATTGTCCGGCAGAGGCTATCCAGATGGAAGATTAAGTCTCTTCATCAAGAATAAAAAAAGGGCACTCCACATGGAATCATGGATGCCCCTTTCTTATTTTCTTTTTAAAAAATCACTCAAAATATTCTTTGATTTCCTTATAACGTTTGGGATCTCTCAATCGATCAAGGGCTTTCGCTTCGATTTGCCGAATTCTCTCTCGACTGAGGCCGAACTGCCTACCGATTTCTTCAAGGGTACATTCCCCGTCTTCTCCAATGCCAAAACGGAGCCGGAGAATCTTTTCTTCTCTCGGAGAAAGGCCGGACAAGAGCTTCTGGATTTGATGAGTTAAATCTTTTTCCAGTAAGGAATCGCTGGGCGAGAGGCTCTTGTCATCAGGGATCAGGTCTTCAAGAGTGCTGTCCTCTTCCCCAATAGACATATCCAGAGAAATCGGTTCTTCAATGAGATTGAGAATCTTCTCCACATCGTGTAAAGGAATTCCACTATCTTTTGATAATTCCAGGGATGTGGGCTCCCGACCCAACTTCTTTACCTGATCCTTAAAGGATTTCATCAACTTTCCTTTGATCTCAAAAAGATAGTTGGGAATTCGAATAGTTCTCGATTTCTCTGCGAAGGCTCTTAAAATGGCAGCCCTGATCCACCAGGAAGCATAGGTGCTGAATTTAAAGCCTTTGGTATAATCGAACTTGACCATGGCCTGGATGAGACCA
>Ga0100377_1002087_pt1 | contig 16905 bp, 8 predicted proteins | sample CryGeymeta201501_FD_83664 | JGI IMG/M metagenome (GOLD analysis project Ga0100377, IMG submission 83664) | Groundwater microbial communities from Crystal Geyser aquifers in Utah, USA - Crystal Geyser metaG 2015-01 | ecosystem: Environmental > Aquatic > Deep subsurface > Groundwater | place: USA... | reverse complement strand
GAAGCCCTCAGTTCACCACGAACGACAGCGGATTGAGCAGCGTCAGCGCGCCCGCAATCACGTCGAACCGCGCCGGCAGCCGACCCGGCGACTCCCCGTCGATGTCCAACCAAGCGGGCTCTCCGTCCGAGTCGCACGGCACGGCGCTCAGGCTCTGGCAGCGAAACACCTCGACCAGCGGGCTGTCGACGTAGGAGCCGTCGTAGAGCTTGGGCAGCAGGCGCAACTGCTCCTTGAGGTCCCCGTCGCCGATGACCGCGACGTCAAGCAGGCCGTCGTTGAGCGTGGCGCGGGGCGCCAGCTTCATGCCGCCGCCGGCGTAGCGCCCGTTGGCGACCACCAGCGAGGAGAGCGCCAAGGGCGGCAGCTCGACGCCGTCGACCGTGAGCCGCACTTTGGGCGCCTGGTAGGAGGCCAGCGCCCGCAGCGTCGCCATCAGGAACGTCGCCTTGCCGCCGAGCCGCTTGCTGGAGCGGTTGGCGATGCGGTCGATGTGGCCGCCCAATCCGGCGGAGGCCAAGTTGAGGAAGTAGCGCTGGTCGGGCTCGCCGTTGCCCGTGGTGAAGCGCACGCGCCCCAAGTCGATGCGCTCGACGCGCGGGTGGGAGAACAGGTCGAGGGTCTCCTCGAGGGTGTTGCCCTGCCGCAAGAGCCGCCGAAAGTCGCCGCCGGTGCCGGCATGAATCACGCCGAAGGCCACCTGTCCGGGTTCGGGCTGGGCCGCCATGATGCCGTTGACGACCTCGCTGTGGGTCCCGTCTCCTCCGATGGAGAGCAAGGTGTCGGCGCCCTCTTCGACGGCCAACCGCGCCCGGCGCAGCCCATCTCCTGGACCTTGGGTGCGCACGAGCTCAATGGGACCAAGCCGCTCGCGCAGCGTCCGCTCCATGCTGAGCTCGTGCCGGCCGACCTGTCCGCCACCCGCCGCGCGATTCAGGATCACGACGACTCTAGAGAACGAAGTGCACGGGGCCTTCGTTCGGGGGTGGGTTGGTTTGGTCTGGGGCACTGGACTCCTGCTACGAAAATCGCTGGGATCTGGCGGTATATTGCTGATATTGCTTCGATCTTTCACCACGAAGGACACGAAGGACACGAAGAGGAGGAAGGGAAAAAACAGCTCTCCGTGCTCTTCGTGCTCTTCGTGGTGAACATCACGTCAGACTCATCGCTGAATCTCTGATGTTTTCTCATCACTTGGGTGATGCACAGCATCTCAGGTGACGCGTTCGACGTCGGCCTCCATAGCGGAGAAACCGAGGGATCGCAACTGCGCCGTGCGTCTGCGGACGGCTAGTTGGCGCCAAACCAAACCCCCACGACTCGGTTGTCGACGTCCCACCCCGATTCGGCGTATGTTCCCGCTGCCCAATCGTTCTGTTGAGCGTCAGCATCCTCACGGCCGGCATGAAAATCTCACGATCCCCGCACAGACCCCGCTCACACCGCCATTCTCGGGCAGTCTTCTCACTCGTCCTCGCCTCCCTCCTCGCCCTCGCCGTCCTCCTGGCCTGCGACCAGAAAAGCGGACGCGGCGGCAAACAGGGCGGCGGAGGCGGCAACGGCGAGGGAGACTCCGACGTCGTCGAGGAGAAGGTTCCTGTCGAGGTCTCCGACGTCAAGAGCGGCGACGTCACCGAGGCCGTGCAGGCCAACTCCACCTTGCAGAGCCATCGAACCTTGGTTCTCGTCGCAAAAACCCCGGGACAGCTCGTCGAGCTGCCGATCGTCGAGGGGCAATGGGTCGAAGCCAACGCCACCCTCGCGCGCTCGAGCAACCCAGAGCTGGCCCTCGCCGTCGAGCGCGCCAACGCCCAACTCAAGCGAGTCCAAGCCGAAGCCGACCGTCTCTCTCCCCTGCTCAAGAAGGGTTACATCGCCCGCGCCGAGTACGACCGCGCCATGGCCGAGGTCGAGATCGCGGCCGGCGAGTTGCGCCGAGTGCGCAGCGCCGCCTCCGACGTTACCCTCAAGGCCCCCTTCGCGGGCGTCATCACCCATGTGCATGTCGAGCTCGGTGCCGAGCTCGCCCCGAACACCCCCATCGCGACCCTCGTCGACCCCGACGACCTCGAAGCCATCGTGCAGATCCCCGAACGAGACCTGGGGCGTCTGGTCGTCGGCCAGAAGGCTGAGCTCACCAGCGAAGCCTACGCGGGCCAGGTCTACCCGGCCACCGTGAGCGCCATCGCCCCCGTCGTCGACCCCACGACGGCGACCGTCAAGGTCACCGTGACCCTGGACACGAGCGCAAAAGCCACCTCAGTGCCAGGAAGTGAGCCCATTCCGATTGCCGACGCCGACGAGCGCCGCACGCTGCGGCCCGGCATGTTCGTCTCGGTGCGCATCGTCACCGCCACGCGAAACGGCGTGAAGCTGGTTCCCAAGCGGGCCTTGCTCTTCGAAGAGACCCGCGCCTATGTGTTCCGCGTCGTGGACGGCGTCGCGGAGCGCGTGTGGGTGGAGACTGGCCTGGCGCAAGGGGATTCGATGGAGGTGGTGTCTGGCCTCGAGCTCGGAAACCCGGTGGTCACCCTGGGTCAGAACGTGTTGAAGGGCGGCACTCCGGTGAAGATCGTGCGCAAGGACGGCGAGCCCGTGGTCGAGGATGTGTCCGAGCAAATTCACGCAACGACCGAGGGTAACTGACGTTTCTCAGCGGCCGGCCACGCTGATTTCCTTGTCTAGCGGTCAACGGCCAGCAAAAAAAATCGAAGCGCCTTAGCACGAGTCGACGATGTCAGAGCCCGACAAGAAACAGGCAAGCGGCCTCTACGCCTTCACCATCGATCGCCCCATCGCGACCACGATGGTGGTGCTCGCCGTCTGCGTTTTCGGGACTCTGAGCTACAGCCGGCTGCGCGTCGACCTGATGCCGGAGATGAATTATCCGACCCTGACCGTGCGCACCGAATATCCGGGCGCCGCGCCGGAGGAGGTCGAGCGCGAGCTCGCCAAGCCCATCGAGGACGCGCTGCGCACCGTCGAGGACCTGTCCAGCATCAGCTCCGTCAGCCGCGCCGGGACCTGCGACGTGATCATGGAGTTCAACTGGGGCGCGGGCATGGACTTCGCGTCGCAGAAGGTGAGGGAACGCCTGGACCTGATCACCCTGCCCGACGAAGCGGGTCGGCCTCTGCTGCTGCGCTACGATCCGACGCTGGACCCGATCATGCGGCTGGGTGTCTACAGCAGCGGCGAGGGCGAAGAGGATCTCGAGGTCCTGCGCCGCTATGCCGAGGACGAGGTCGAACGCGCCATCGAGAAGCTCCCGGGCATCGCCATGGTGCGCGTCAGCGGCGGCGAAGAGACCTTGATCCGCATCGAGCTCAAGCAGTCGTTGATGGCATTCTACGGGCTAAGCTCGGCGCAAGTCATCGACCGCTTGCGGCAAGAAAACATCAACCTCGCCGGCGGCCAGCTCGACGATGGCAGCCTCGAATACCTGGTCCGGACCATGAGTGAATTCGGCACCTTGGACGAGCTCCGCGAGCTCATCGTTGCCCGGGCCGGCAGCACCGTCGTGCGTTTGTCCGACGTCGCCGACGTGCGGCGCGATGTGGCGGACCGCGAGGTCATCACCCGCATCGGCGAGGCCGAGAGCGTCGAGATCGAGATCTTCAAGGAGGCCGACGCCAACATCGTCGAGGTCGCCGAGCGGGTCCGCAACAGGGTCTACGGCGACCCCAATGAAGCCAAGGCCAAGGAGGAGGCCGGCAAAGGCGATGCGCGGCCGCGCGACAAGGGTAAAGGCGGGCCTCCGGGCAAAAAGCGTGTGCCAACCCTCGTCGAAACGGCCCCCAAGGGCATCTCCATCAAGCTCTTGACCGACCGCTCCGTGTTCATCCGCGCCGCCATCGACGAGGTCGTCGACACCGCCTTCATCGGCGGTGTGCTCGCCGTCATCATCCTCTTTCTCTTTCTGCGCTCGTTCTTCAGCACCACCATCATCGCCCTCTCCATTCCACTGAGCATCGTCGTCACCTTCGGCGGGCTCTATCTGGGCGATGTCTCCCTCAACATCATGAGCTTGGGGGGGCTCGCCTTGGGCATCGGAATGCTCGTGGACAACGCGGTCGTCGTCCTCGAGAGCATCCACCGCTGCCGAGAGGAGGGCGACGAGGTGCGCGCCGCCTCGCTCCGAGGTGTGCGCGAGGTCGGCGGCGCGGTCATCGCCTCGACGCTGACGACCGTCGCGGTCTTTCTCCCCATCGTCTTCGTGGAGGGCGTCGCCGGACAAATCTTTACTGACCTGGCCCTGTCGGTCGTCTTCAGCTTATCGGCGTCTCTGCTGGTCGCCGTGTTCTTCATTCCGGTCATGGCCGCGCGCTCGCCCGAGCTCTTGATGGGCCAGATGCAGGCCGCTGCGGCCAAGGAGGCCGAGGAGAGGGGAGCGGACGCCGAGTCAGCCGTCGTGAACGAGCCGACCGTGCCGAGCCGCGCGCGAAGTTCGAATGCCGGCACCTTTCGCGCGATCTTCGAGCCCTGGCGGCGACTGGCTCGCCGTTGGCGAGAGAGCAGCTGGGTGAGGCGGCTCCTGAGTTTGCCCTTCCAGCTCTTGCTATTGCCCTATTGGGTCGTGCGGACGCTGGTCCACCTGCTGTTGTGGTTTGTCCTACTTGTTCTGAAAGTCGTGCTCGGCGGGCTCCTGATGGTCGGGCGCTTGCTGGGGCGCGCCCTCTCACGGGTCATCGGCCTCGTGCTGAGCCCCGTCTTCTGGGCCTTCGAGCTGGGGTTCGGCGGCGTGCGCAAGGGCTACGAGCTCGCGCTGGCCGCCGCGCTGCGCAACCGCGCCCTCGTGCTCATCATCGCGGGGCTGTTGTTGTTTGGCTCCTACAAGTTCCTCGGCCGCATTGGCACAGAGCTCATCCCCGAGGTGCATCAAGGCGAGCTCATCGTCGACCTGACCTTCCCCGTGGAGACGACCTTGTCGGAGACCGCGAAGCGAGTCCGCGAAATCGAGCGCGAGACCCACGCCATCGCCGACGTGCAGGAGACGTCGAGCTTGATGGGCGTGCGCGACGCGGTCAGCGAGGGGTCCGGGAAAGGCGCGAACACCGGCGAGATGACGCTGATCCTGGCGCCGAATAGTGACGTGGTCCAGCAGGAGGCCGTAGTCATCGACGCCCTGCGCGAGGTCCTCAACCGCCAGCCCGGCCTGGCCTACGAAATCCGCCGCCCTACCCTCTTCAGCCTGCGCGTGCCGGTGGAGGTCGAGCTCAAAGGCGACATCCTCGACGACCTGAAGCGCGTCAGCCGCGAGGTGGAACAGGCGCTGCTCTCGGTCACGGAGCTGACCGATGTGAGCACGAGCCTTCGCCGCGGCTACCCCGAGATCTTGGTCCAGTTAGACCGGGACGCGCTGGCTGCGCGAGGGTTGAACGCCCGGCAGGTCTCCGACGCCGTGCGCCAGGGCATCCTCGGCGAGGACGCCACCGCATTTCGAAGCCTGGAGCGGCGCATCGACATCGCGGTGCGTCTGGACCGCGCCGACATCACGAACCGCGAGGGTTTGGAGTCGTTGGTGGTGAAGGGCCGCAAAGGCGACGAGCCGGCGGTGATGCTGGCGAGCGTCGCGACGATCTCGCCGCCGACAGAGGGGCCGAGCGAGATTCGGCACATCGAGGGGACGCGGGTGGTGCTGGTCGAGGCCACGCCGAACGGCGTCAACCTCGAGGACGCCGTCGCCAGCGTCTACCGAGCGACGCAATCCATCCGCCTGCCGCCAGGGGTGACGATGCAGGTGACGGGGCAGAGCATAGAGATGGAGACCGCGCAGCGCAGCCTATTCTGGGCGCTGTTGCTGGCTGTGTTCCTGGTCTACATCGTGATGGCGACACGCTTCGAGAGCGTGACGAGCCCGTTGGTGATCTTGCTGACGATCCCCTTGGCCGGTGTGGGCGTCATCGGCGCCTTGGTGCTGACGAACATCGCGCTGAGCGTGGTCGTGTTTATCGGCATCATTATGTTGGCGGGCATCGTGGTGAACAACGCCATTGTGCTCGTGGACTACATCATCCAACTGCAACAGCGAGGAATGACGCGGCGCGGGGCGATTCTGGACGCCTGCTCGGTGCGCTTGCGTCCGGTGCTCATCACGACGCTGACGACGATCTTCGGGTTGCTCCCGCTGGCTCTAGGGCTGGGAGCGGGCGCCGAGATTCGAGCGCCGATGGCCATCGCGGTGATGGCGGGGTTGGCGAGCTCGACGTTGCTGACACTCATCGTGGTGCCGGTGGTGTACGACCTGATGGGGGCTGTGGGCGGCGAGGCAACGTCCGATTAGGCCGTGGCGGCCTAGGCTTTCTCGAGGTCCTGGCCGTGCAACGGTCGTTGACATGCCACCAGGCCCAGGGTAACGTTCGCGCCCGCTGGGCGCCGGAAACTCCGACTCTTCCTCGCCCCCAGCGCAATCTTTGCTGGCCGACGCGCGCAAACCCGCGTGGATGACCGCTTAGAAGAGCTTCTATTCGCGACGAACCTAGACGCGCCAAACCTGTTTTTGTGAAGGTTATCCATGTTCGAAACGATCTCGAAGGGATTTCGCAGCATCTCTCACCTCATGAAAGGCACTCGAGAGCTGACCGAGGACAACATCGACGAGGCGTTGAAGGACATTCGGGCGAGCCTTCTCGAAGCCGACGTCAACTACGGTGTCGTCAAGAGCTTCCTCAAATCGGTCAAAGAACGCGCGGTGGGCGAGACCGTTCAGCTCAAGGTCAAGGACAAGAGCGGCGAGCTGCGGCGCGCGACTCCCGGCCAACATTTCATCAAGATCTGTCAGGAGGAGCTGGAGTCCCTGATGGGGCCGGTCGACGAGCAGGTGCTGCGCATCGCTCGGAAGAAGCCGACGAAGATCATGATGGCCGGTCTGCAGGGCAGTGGTAAGACGACGACCGCTGGCAAGTTGGCTTACTGGCTCAAGGAGCGTTACGACGCGAAACCGATGCTGGTCGCCGCTGACGTCTATCGACCCGCCGCGATCAAGCAGCTGCAGGTCCTCGGTGAGCAGCTTGGTGTCCCGGTCTTCACCGCTGAAGGCGATCCCGTCGAAATCTGCGTCGAAGCGGTGGAAGAGGCGCGCCGGCAAGGCTGCGACTACGTGATCTTCGACACCGCTGGCCGTCTGGCGGTCGATGACCTGCTCATGGACGAGCTCGAAGAGATCGTCGAGGAGACCCAACCCGACAACATCTTCCTCGTCTGCGACGCCATGATCGGACGCGACGCCGTGAACACGGCGCTGCAGTTCAACGAGCGACTCGAGCTCGACGGCTTCATCATGACGAAGCTCGATGGCGACGCTCGAGGCGGTGCGGCGCTCTCCATCAAGCACGTCACGGGCAAGCCCATCAAGTTCATCGGCGAGGGCGAGCAGCTCGACAAGCTCAAAGAGTTCCGGCCGGACGGCTTGGCCAGTCGCATCCTCGGCTTCGGCGACATCGTCGACGTCATGATGGACTTCGAGCGCCTCGTCGATGAGGAGAAGGCCGAGAAAGACGCCGAGGACATACTCAGTGGGAACTTCAATTTCCACCACTTCCTCGACCAGATTTCGACCATCCAGCAGATGGGGTCACTGACCGACCTGTTCGAGCGGATGCCTTTCTTCTCCGGCTTGAGCGACAAGATCAAAGTCGACGACTACGAGTTGGTGCGCTTTCGCTCCATGATCGAGTCGATGACGGAGAAGGAGCGCCTCGATCCCAACCTGATGAACAACAAGAGCCGGCAGCGCCGAGTGGCCCTCGGGTCTGGCCGTCAGCCCAAAGAGGTCGCCGATCTGCAGCAGCGCTTCGGCGCGATGCGCGAGATGATGGCTCGGGTCGGGCAAAACCAGAGCTGGATGAGCAAAATCCCAGGCATGAAGACCGTCGACCAGTATCGACAGCTCAAGAACATGGACCTGAACGAGGTCTTCGGCTCCATCCTGCAGGACGCCACTGCGCCGCAACCGCAGCAACAGATGATGCTTCCCCCAGGCCTGCCGCCCGGCTACACCCCTCCAGGCTTCCGTGGCGGCGCAACGGGCCGAGGCAGCGCGGCCGAAAAAGCGAAATCCAAGGTGAAGCGCAAGCTCGCCCGCAAGTCGCGCAAGGCAGGGAAACGGTGAGTCCTGACCCATCAGGAAACAAGCCGTGGCCTCATCAGTGTGACAACCACCAAGAGCTCCCCGCCTGGGCCGCCTGCTCGAGCTGCGGGCGCTTTGTGTGCCGAGACTGCCGTTCTCTGGAGCCGACGCAAGAGTTCAGCCTCTGCCCGCAGTGCGTGCACACCCGAAAGCTCGCCTTGCTCAATGTGGGCCGGACCGCCGGAACGACCCCGGAGGTCGGCGAGGACTTGGCTGACGAGACCGTGCAGGACGGCACCAGCGAGCCCAAGTCGGTCTTGGACTACCTGCCCAGCATCAAGAGCATCTTGCTGAGTCCGACTCGCTTCTTCTCTGCCATGCACAGCACGGACAATCTCCGTCACGCGATCACTTTTGCCCTTGTTTTCGGAGTGATCGGAGCGCTCTTTACCTTGGCATGGGCGCCCCTGATGCCGCAGACTGACGCCAGCCTATTGGAAGCCCAAGAGCTCTCGGGCCTGAGCCGAACCATGGTCGTGCTCGCCTTGATGGTCCTATTGCCGATCGCCAGCGCGCTCGAGGTGTTGCTCTACACCGGCGGGATCCACTTGATGATGCGCTGGGTCACGCCCAACCGCGGGCGTTTCGTCACGACGTTGAAAGTCGTCTGCTACGCCATGGCCTCAAAGGTGCTGATGGCGGTGCCGATGGCCGGCCAAATCCTGACGCTGGTGTTCTTCGTGTCCGTCTTGATGATCGGCGTGCGGGTCGTCTACCGCTTGCCCTTCAACAAGTCGCTCATCGCAGTGGGTGTCCCGATCCTGGTGGTCGCCTCACTGGGGCTCGCGTCACTGGGCGGTTAGGCAATAGAATTCTTTTGCTGACCGTTGACCGCCAGACAAAGAAATCCACGTGACTGGCCGCATAGAGAACTCAGTTAACCCTTGATAGGGCTGACACTTGCGGAGGGGCTCTGAAGTGGGCAAGCGTAACAAGCTTCGTGGGCACTACTGCTGGGTGTGCGGGCGCCAACAATCCAGCGAGAGGTTCTCAGGCAAAGGCCACACCAGACACATCTGCCGGGCCTGCTCCAAACTTGGCGCTGTTGAGCTCGCCTATCTTCAGAACCTGCGGAATCTGGAGCGCTGCGTCACTTGGGAGGGGTTCATTCGGCGAAAACAGCGCGCACAGTTTGAGACCTTCCTGCAACACGACGATCCCCGAGTCCGCGCGGCGGCAGAAGACCTCAAACGTGCCGATTCCGAGAATCGCGAGCGGTCACGTGCGGAGTGGGAAGCCGACGAGCTTGCTGCAGACGAGGCTGGCCTCGACGGAGAGAACGATGACGGCTGTCCCTTCTGAATTCGCGGCTGGTGGCGAATCGCCGAGACCTCGGCGCTTCTGGAGACGGCAGACCAAACTCACCCCGAGCCCCTGAGGTCGGGGGGCGCTGCACAGAGCTTTGGTCGGCCACGCCCGGCTTCTCTCCTCGAAACCCACAGCGCCTGGCCGAATCGGCCAGGCGCTGTGGGTTTCGGGAGAAGAGCAACCTACTTGCATCCGTACCCTGGACCACCAGCGCGCTGCTGTTCTTTGGCCAGCGAATCGACCATCCACTCCATGACGAGCTGCGAGACGGACTCGACCAAGAGGTTGGGGTCGTAGGTTGGCTTGAATCCGCCCTTCTTGGGCTCAGCGGGTTGGGTCACCGCGTAGTCCTTGGGCGAGCGCTCACGCTTGTTGGACTTGTTCTCGTTGGCTGGCATGGCGGTGTCCTCGAGCGCGAGCTCGGGGTTTGCCATGGGACCAAACGCCTTCTTTACGCGCCGCTCGATCGCTTCGGCCTCTTGCTCTTTCTCTTCGACGGAGCCGGCGTTGCCGAAGTGCTTGGTGTGGACCAACTCGTGCGCGAGGAGACCGAGACCTTCGGCGCTGGTGAGGTCGAGCTGAGTGTCACCGAAGAACACGTGCTTGCCCAAGGTAAACGCTTGGGCGCCCATGGAGGCCGCGGCCATGCCGGCGACGGGTCCAGAGTAGATGCGCACGGCAGAGAGGTCGGAACCCAGGAGGGGCTGCAGTTTCTCCTGCACCGCCGTCGGAATCATCTGCGCTTCGCTCTTCAAGGTGCTGACGAGCGCTTCCGGATCCATCTGGCCGGTGACCATCTCGTCGCGCGGCTTGGCGCTGCCCATCTCGGTGAGGGTCTGGTTGCGGCTGGAGACCCACTCGGCAACGCCCGTCGCGAAGCGGCTGAACTCGTGGTCGGCCTCTTTCTGGTAGTCCTCGCCCTGGGTCGGGTCTTCGCCGTAAGCCGCCAGGTCCTCACCGCGACGTCCAGCCTTGCCGAAGTACTTCTCGACGACGCTGATGACGGCCAGGTTGGCGCCCGTGAGATCGACGCCTTCGCCCTTGGGGTCGGTCTTGAGGAGGGCCATGCCGCCAGCGAGGGGATCCCCGCCGCCAGCCCAGTTTTTCTTGCGCAGCGGCCCCTTCGCCAGGCCAGAGACCTCGTAGAGGGCGGGAAGATAGACGCGCCCAACCTCACCGCTGCGATCCAGTCGTTTGAACAAGGGGGCCGGGGTGTTCATCTGCTCAAAACGAGCAGGTGTGGCCATCCCGAGGTCGCGACGTCCGGAATCCGAGGCGGTCAAATGCCCAGCCGAGGCGGCGAAGCGTCGGGCGTTCGAGGCCGCAGCGCCCCTTCGGACGCCAACGCGAGCGGCGCCACTGACGCGGTTCGAGAGGCTCGCCGAGTCCCCTGAGCTGCGCACCGCCAGCTTGGCGTTGCGCGCCACACCCAGGCCAGCGCTCTCCGAGAAGAGGTCGACGGACTTCGCGGCGTGGAGCGACTGCAGTCCCTTCAGCTCGCGCAAGCTCGAATCGGCTTGGCCTTGGATGGACTTGTAGTCGATGGCTCCGACATAGACAGAACCCGACTGCACCGATGGCGACTCGAGTCGCGCCCTTTGGATGGGCTGCCGAGCTGCCTCTGAGGTCGCGCCCAGCTCCGTCTCCGTGGCGAGCACGCGCTCGCGGAAGGAGTCGGTCTCATAGGCGAACGCATCGAAGCGCCTGGCTCTTTGGTCTAGGGCGATGTGGTCGTCGAGCACGCTGGGGACTTGCGCGTCGGCAATCGGCTGTGGGCCGGCGACCGCGCCGAAGTCGAGCGCGTGCGAGGCGCGGACCGCATGGTCCGCGTGCTGCAAGAGGGCGGCCGCCAAAGGATCGAGCAGCGCGCTCGCTCCTGGGGACGCCGACTTCGCCGCGCGCACCACCGCTAGAATCTGGCTCTCGATCGAGCGCAAACCAGCGGCCGAGGGTGATTTCTCCAAACCGGAGATCTCCCCGATCAGGCTCTCGACCCCAAGGGCTCGAGCGAGGGTCTTGCTGCGCTCGTCGCCGCTCTGCTGCTGCGCGGTCGTGCGGTGGAGCTGCACGACTTGGCTGGCGATGTTGACGATCGACTGGACTTCGTTGCGGAAGGTCGCTTTGGCAGCGTTTTGGGTGTCTTGCACGAGGCGCTGCGTCGACTGCCATTGCTTCTTGGCGGCTTGTGAGGCGTCGAGGCGCTGGCGCGAGACCAATGCACGCTCCTCCAGGCGGGCGACGCGAACCGACTCCACTTCGAGCTCACGCCTCTCGGCGTCGACGAGCTCCTTCTTCTGGGCCAGGACGCTGCGCAGCGCTTCGAGGCGTTCCTTCGCCAACCCGAGGTCGGCGTGAGCGCTCATGGCGCGGGCAGCCAGCGCGACGGGATCCTCTTCGTCGACGTCTACGGGGGCGGTCTCTGGGGCAGTGGGCGTGGGCGCCTGCTTCGCTGCTGCAGCGACCAGGGAGTGGGTCCGCACGGCCTCGATGGAGCCGTCCAGGCCGACGTCGGCTTGGGCGAGCACCATCTCGCTCGACTCGAGCTTCATCCGCAGGGCGTCGCTGGCCGCGAAGTCTCTCTTGAGCAGGCGCGCCAAATCGGCCTGAAGGTCTCCGCTGCTGAGGATGCTGGACTGCAACGGCGAGGACGTCAGCGTCTTGGCCTTTTGCAGCGCAGCGACGTCGGACTTGGGGACCAGCCCGATGCGCAGGTCGGCACCGAGCTTTCGCTCGACGGTCGTCGACAGCCGTCGCTGCAGCGCGCTCGTCTCCTTGGGCTGCTGTGGTGCCATGCGCGCATAGCTCACGAGGGCCTCTTGGAGCGACTCGAGTTGGAGGTCGTCTTCGTTCTCCTCGGCCTGTGCCAAGGTGTGCTCGACCAACCGCCGTTGGTTCCTAGCCAGCAATTCACCCTCTCGGGAGGCGGGCAAAGTCTCCGCGATCAGTCCTGGCGCCACCTCCGCGGGCGGCGCGTCGGACAAGCGCTCCAGCGCTTGGGCGACATCGGACAACCTGCGGATCAGCTGGTGCTCGTCAACCTCGCCACCCTGAATCGCGATCGCGAGCCGATCCAGGTTGTGCATGACGGTCAGCAAAGCCGGCGAGGCGGCTTCTTGGATACGTTCGAGGACGGTCTCCCGAAGGGACTGCACTCGTGCGATAAGGGACGGTTCGATTCGGTCGGCCATCTGACTCGTCCTTCCTTGAGCTCAGGGAACGGGGGAGCGTCAAGCCTTCCAATAGCTGACCTCCCCGTCTGCGCAACTGCAATGAGGATAGCAAATTCACCGCCACTTCGCCTCATCTTGCGATCAGAGCGCTCCGGGGCTCGAGTCAGCGCTCTGAAAAGGGCGCGAAGGGAGCCACGTTGCTGCCAGCGCGCGGGGCCGTGCGCCTTCGCGCACACCACGACGTGGGCGCAGACTGATATGGAGTGGGACCCTGCGACGGTGCCTCCCGATGGCCAGGACGAGCCGATTCGACCTCGCTCCCTACTGCCCTACGCCGCAGCGTTGCTCCCAAGTCCCAAAAGAGGCAGTCCGTACCAGGGATATCGAGGCGCTGGCGCCGCGCTTCGCGTCATGCTGTCACACTTTTCGTTTGCGGCGACGGGTACAAGAGTCCACACGGCTCAGTGGTTCACTTTCTCTTTGTACAGGCTGCGTTTGGGGTCGAGGAGGTGGGCCTCGGTGAAGTGTCGCAGCGCGGCTCCCGGGCGGATGGGCTCCTCGAGGCAGCCCAGCAGGTAGTGGGCCTGCGCGGTGTGGGGATGCTGGTCGATGACGTCCTGAAGGGCTTCTCTGGCGAGCTCGACCTCGCCTTGGCGGCGCAGGGCCTCGGCCCGCACCAATCCGGTCGCGGGTCGGCTGATGGGAATCTTGGCCAGCGACCGGGCGATCTGCGCCAGGACGCGGTCATCTTCCGTCTGCTCGAGGAGCTGCACCAACGCCTGCAGAGGAGCAAGAAAAAGAGGATCCGCGCCAAGGGCGAACCCGAGCCGCTCGACCAAGCGGCGCTCGTCGACCTGCTCGCCAAGGGTGCGGCGCTGCAGCTCACAGGCGAGGGCCCAGTTGGTGTAGGCCACGAGCTTGCGGGTGCCGACGATCTCGGAGACCTGTCTCGCCATGGCGTCGGCGTCGACGGCCACAAAACGGCGCAGGAGGTGGGTGCCGATGTCGACCACGGCGTCGAGCAAAAGGTCGCGCGGTATTTGCACTTGCGTGCAGCCAAGCAGGAGATTGCGCTCGACATCGAGCACGTTTACGCCGAAGAGAAAGTCGTTGCCCTCGCCGAGCAGCCGTCCAGTGACGGCCAGTCGCGCGCCGAACGAGCGCGCCGTCTGCCGTACAATGCGAGTCTGCGGCAGGGAATGGAAGACGGCGAAGGCCGACCGGATGCGGGTGTGCTCGAGCGACTCGACGGACTCGCTGACGAGCAACAGCTGCGGCACGGTGATGAAGGCGCTATGGAGCCGAAAGATCTGGGCGAAGGTCTCGGCGAGCTGTCGACCGACCTGCGCGATTTGGGGCTCGCCGACGCCCGCGCCGAACGGAAAGCAGGCGACGACGATGTCCGCGTCGGCGTCCATGTACCAGCCGAAGTCGCCCTCGAGCTCGCGCGGTGGAGGGGGCTCGCCGCTCAGGGTGGGTTCGACGCTCGAGGGTTGTTCATCGCTGGACAAAGGACACTCACTGTCTGGGTTGAGAGACTCACCGCCTCGATGTCGAGGCTCCTGTCAGGGGGCACTGAGATGATAGCTGACCACCGAGCCTGTGGCCTGATGTTCGAAGCGCCAATCGCCCATGATGGTTTCGAGGCACTGACTGACCGCCAAGGGGAGAGCTTCGGGCAGGAACTGCACGCTCTGCACTTCGCCTGCGGCTGAGATGACGATGCGCCCATCGACCTCTCCTTGCATGGCTGGGAACCATTGGTCCATGGCGATGCAGCGATCCAGGCGGTGTCGGTCGAGGATGACCAATGCCAGGACCTCATCTTGCTCGATGGGCCCTTCGATCCGCATCTTCTGACTCTCTTCGAAGGTTCTGGAGTCGACGAGGGTGGCGACGACCTCGACGTCATTGAGGGGGACCATCGAGGTCTGCGAGTCCGCGAAACCGTCCTTACGGATCAGGATCGTCATTTCCTCGCGAGAGTTCTTCATTTCGAGATCGAGGGGGGTGGCCCCCAGTACGGTCTCATCCTGACCCTCGCGCAAGAGGGCGACCTCGGCCCCTGGAGGGTTCGAACGGATGGAGATGCTGACCATTCGCGGCAGCTCGAGGGGCTTTTTGCCAGAGAAGGGGTCGGTGGGACGTCGAGCTTCGAGGTTGAGGGCGGCGGCGCGGGCGATCAAGGCTGGTTTCGAGCTGCGTGACTCGGCGCTAGACACAGACGCGAACCCGTCGCTGAGGGCGACGTTGTCCAAGGCGGTTCCAGCGAAGTTGGTCTCGTCGGCGAGGAGCCACTCGTCTTTGCTGTCGAACAAGGCGAGCAGGATAGGACGCTGTTCCAACGCGGTCTCGACGCTGATGACTCCATCGCGGGCCCGGACGAGCAGATCGCTGGAGGGGTGGAGAGAGACCGAGGTCCGAGTGCTCTGCGCATCGCCGTCGCGGCCAGTGCGAATGCGTCGGCCATCCAGCGCATCCCAGATCGTTCCATCCAGTGGCCAAGCCATAATCGTGGCGCCATCGCCGGACCAGATGACCTCTTGGTAGGCGTCGGCGCCCTCGAGCTCGAAGCCGGGCACACCAGTGTGGGAATCGTAGCTCCGAGCACCCATGGTGAACGCCCCGCCAAACGGGCTGAACGCGACCGTCGGTGGCTCTTTCGAGACCGAGACGAGCTCGACCAAGGTGTGGGACTCAAGTTCGAACCAGTAGACCTTCTCGCGGGTCCGCAGGACGATGCCTCGGGCAAACGGGCTTGCCTCGATGGAGAGGACGGAGCCCTCGACCTCGTTGAGCCCGATCAACGGTGCGGAGTGCTCTTCGGCGGGCAGCTCGAGCGCCTCGAGTCCTCTTTGTCCCCAAATCAGAAGCAGATCGTCGCGATAGAGCTCGGTGACGAGCTCGTGCTCGAACGCCCCGAGGGGTTGCAGTTGTTGGTTGTCGACGGAGAAGAGCTGCGAAGCTTTGAACCTCGTTCGGACGAGCAAATAGGAGCCAGAGGTCGACCACTCCAAGGTCTCGACGCTGCCGTCGATCTCTTTGCGGTCGACCATGGCCATGGCGTCGCTGACGTTGACCAGTGAAACCCGGGTCTTGCCCTCGATTTTCGAAGCCAGCGCGAGGCTCAGGCCGTTCGGTGAGACAGCGATGGCGTCGACGGCTCCGTCGATGGTCAGGATTTCGATTTCGGCTTTGGCGAGGGACCACTTCACGAGCATCGACGCATATTGAGAGCGCTGGTGGACCGAGAAGATGGAGCTCCCATCTGCCCCGAAGGCGACGGTCGGGTGGTCGACCGTGAGGTTCGTGGGAACGGAGAGCGAACCCTCGGAAGCGGGGAGATAGTGCAGCGAGCCGTTGGCTAGGAGTGCGACCTTGTCGGTGTCCTCGTGGTAGGCAAGGACTCTGTCTCCACGGTCGGTGGAGAAGCCAGCGATGTTGCCCTTGTTCTCGACGACGGCAAAGACGGGTTTGGCGATCGCCAGCTCGGAGCCGAAGGCGATCGCGAGCGAGCCACTGGTGTCGCCGAAGGTGAGCTGGACCTCGCGACTGCCCTGACCCAAGCGCTTCCAGTCGAGGAGCGGTGCGGGCTCGCCGAGGCGATCGGCGGTGCGCCAGTGCTGGACGCCGAACTCGGTGACGACGGCGGCGACGCGAACCCCATCGGGTCCGATGGCGCAGCTCTGAACCTCTCCAGCGGCGGACAGCGTCCCGATGGGTCGGAGGGCATGGGGTTCGAGCAACGTGATGCTGTTATCGACGGCGAAAGCACTGGAATGCGGTCCTCCCCCTGTGCACTGCTTGGCGTCGTTCGGGATGCTCAGGGTGTGCTCACCCGTTCGCAGGCGCCGTTGCCCGTCGACGACCTCGTCGAACAAGAACCGCGTCGAGGCGATGGTTTTGAAGCTGAGGACGACCCCAGCCGCGGTGGACTTGATGGTCTTTCGGCTCGGTCTTGCTTCGAGCAGGTTGAAGACCTCGAGGGCGCCGCTGTGAGTCTTGATAAAGAGGCGTTCGCCACCGGGTTCGAAGGAGAGTCCGGTGCAGCCGTCGGAACCTGGCCAGAAGCGGGAGACGACTTCGCCGGTCTGGAGGTCGAGGACCGTCCCGCTCTGGTCGGTGCACGAGGCGAGCAGGTCGGCGTTGGGCTCGGTGGTGGCGTAATGTGCGGCGATGACTCCGGCGTGAATCACTAGGCGCTCTTCGCCGCTGGGCCGTGCGGCGACGTCGAGGGTGAGCTCGGCGGTGTGCACCGCGGTCCAAATCGTGACGCCGATGAGCAAAATGATGAAG
>Ga0100377_1002086_pt1 | contig 16907 bp, 13 predicted proteins | sample CryGeymeta201501_FD_83664 | JGI IMG/M metagenome (GOLD analysis project Ga0100377, IMG submission 83664) | Groundwater microbial communities from Crystal Geyser aquifers in Utah, USA - Crystal Geyser metaG 2015-01 | ecosystem: Environmental > Aquatic > Deep subsurface > Groundwater | place: USA... | reverse complement strand
TCACGCCGCCCAAGTGACGCCTACTCAACCCCGTCGTCCACCACGCGCCAAGCGGGGCCCGCACCCGTGCGCCAAATTGTAGCAACTGTCCGGCTGAAGACGCGGGATCTGATCGGTGCCCGAAAGAAACAGCGTGATCGGCGCCGAAGCGAGCTGCAGCCCCATTCGCAACAACGCGCTGAGGCCCTGGTCCGACTGGCCAAGCGACAGAATGATGGCCGCGCGAGCGAGCCCCGACGCGAACGCGGGCGCCACCGCGAGGAGGCACGCGCTGATGATGAGGCTCGGGTGCTCGCCCAGCAGCGCCCAAGCCCGCCCCAAGATGGCGGTGACTTCGAGCGGGACTGGTTCGCACAAGTCCTCGGTAGAATCGGCGAAAGCGCGGGTGTACTCACCCGCAGGGGCGAACGGGTTGCTTGCCTGGGACACGGACACTCCAACCTGAACGGCGAGGATTAGAATCGCCGAACCTGTCACATAATATCGCGCCCCAACCCCAGCCAGCAGCGCGCGTCCCTTCGCTGAGCCGCGCGTGCCGATCATCGAGCGCTCTGCCCCCTACTTCCCCTTAGTCTTCACCGCGGGGGTCGGCGGCGCTTGCTTGCGGTCGTGCGCGGCCTTGTCGTCGGACTTCTTCTTGGAGCCCTGTTTCTTCTCTCGGTCCTTGCTCTTTGGGGACTTGTCGCCCATCGTCGTCACCTGCGACTCGCGAGACTCGCTCCCACCGGGCGAGACGCGAGCTCCAACCAAGTGTGGAGCCCCCTCGAACATCGTGGGCCCCACGTCAGCGTACACACCTTCACGACGGAGCTTGGCCAACTTCCGAAAAAACGGAAAAGAAACCGCGCGCCGCGAGTGCCAGCTCGCCAAACGAGCGGTGTTCAAGCCCCCGGAGGATCCCCCCGCGTGCCCCTCGACGTCGACGCGCTCTACCGTCGCTATGGCTCCATGGTGCAGCGCCGCTGCCGCCACCTGCTCAGAGACGAGCAGGCCGCGGCGGAGGCGACGCAGGACGTGTTCGTGGAGCTCGTGCGCCGCAGCGACCGCTTGGACGCGGGCGCGCCCTCGGCGCTGCTGTACCGCATCGCCACCAACACCTGCCTCAACCGCCTGCGCTCCAAGCGCCGGCGCCCCGAGGACGCGGACGGTGAGCTGGTGGAGCGCATCGCCTCGGCGCCGGACCCGAGCGAGAGCTGGCTCGCGGCGCTCACCTTGGAGCGGATCTTTCAGGGGCAGCAGACCTCCACCCGCACGATGGCGGTGCTGCACCTGCTCGACGGCATGACCCTCGAAGAGGTCGCTGACACCTGCGAGATGAGCGTGTCCGGGGTGCGAAAGCGCCTGCGGACCCTAAAGGCCCACGTGGCCGAGCTGGAGGGGCTATGAGACGCGTGCCCGAGCTGTTGGTAGAGCGCTTGGCGCTGGAAGAGCTGGACGAGGCCCGCGCCCGCGCGGTTCGCGAGGAGCTCAGCGTTGAAGAGCAAGGCCTAGAGCGGCTCTCAGCGGTGGTCGACGCCAATGAGGCGCACCACGACGCGCCGGCGCCCCTCGCCCTGGTCCTGGCGGTGCAGCAAGAGCGGCGGCGCAAGCGCACCGCCCGAATGACAGCGGTGAGCGGCCTCGCCCTCGCCGCCTGCGCGCTGCTCGCGGTGCCGACGCTGCTCCCCAGCGACAGCGTGCGCACCAAGGGCCTGGAGCCCCACCTGCAGGTTCTCCGCAAGGAAGCGAGCGGCCTCGCCCAGGTGCACGACGGCGACCTCGCCGCGCGCGGCGATCGGCTCCAGCTCCTCTATGTGGCCGCCGAGGCCCCCTTTGGCGCTGTGCTCTCCGTCGACGGCCGAGGCGTGTTCAGCCAGCACCTGCCGCAGCGCGGGGATCGCGCGGTCGCGTTGGCCGCGAACGGCGCCGTCGCGCTGCCCAGCTCCTACCTGCTCGACGACGCGCCAGACTTCGAGCGGTTCTTCCTTGTCACCGGACCTCGCGCCTTCGCGCTGGAGGAGGTAGAGCCTACGCTGAAGGCTTGGGGAGCCCCCGACGCGCGCGTCGGCCTGCCCGCCGACCTCACCCTGTCGACGCTGACGCTGCGCAAGGCCCCACCATGATCTCCACGCTCCTCACCGTGCTCGCGCTCCACGCCGCTCAAGCCGCCGAGGTTCACCGCGTCGCGCTGGTGATGGGCGCCAACAACGGTGGCGCGGGGCGAGTCACCCTTCGCTATGCAGCCTCAGACGCCGACTCAGTGGGCGAGGTCCTCACCGATCTCGGCGGCGTCGCCCCCGACGACCTGCTGGTGCTGCGCGACCCCAGCCGCGCCGACGTGCTCGCTGGGCTGGAGCGCCTGGCCACCCACCTGCACACGGTGCCCGGCGAGCGCACCGAGGCCATCGTCTACTACTCGGGCCACTCCGACGAGACCGGCCTGCTGCTCGGCGACGAGCGCTTGAGCTACCCCGACCTCAAGCACGCGCTCAACGCCCTGCCCGCTGACGTGCGCGTCGGCATCCTCGACTCCTGCGCCTCTGGCGCGATGGCGCGCTCCAAAGGCGGTGTTCACCGCCCACCCTTCTTGCTCGACGCCTCGCGCGGCGTGCGCGGCAACGCCACCATCACCTCGGCCTCAGCCGACGAAGCGGCGCAGGAGTCCGACCGGGTCGGGGGCTCCTTCTTCACCCACTTCTTGCTCTCCGGGCTGCGCGGCGCCGCCGACGTCAACGCCGACAGCACGGTCACCCTGCGCGAGGCCTACGACTTCGCCTTCGACCAGACCCTCGCGCGCACGCAAGGCACCCTCGCCGGCCCGCAGCACGCGGTCTACGACTTCGACCTGGTGGGCACCGGCGACGTCATCCTCACCGACCTGCGCGATCACAGCGCCGGCCTCGTCCTCCCCGAGGACCTCGACGGCCGCATCTTCGTGCGCGACGCCCAGAATCGCCTGCAGGTCGAGGTCGCTAAGGCCTTCGGCAGCCCGCTCACCCTCGGCTTGTCGCCCGGCCGCTACCAGGTGCACCGGCAGCGCCACCTCGGCCTGAGCCTCGCGACGATCGACATCGCCGAGGGCCGGCCCACCACGCTCTGGCCGAGCGCCTTCACCACCGTGCTGCCCGAGGGCGCTACCGCGCGCGGCCCCCTCGACGAGCCGCACGTCCTGCGCGAGCCCACCGCCAGCCGCACCTTCTTGGCGAGCAGCGCCACCAGCCTCGCGGTCGCAGCGCTGCTCTACAGCAGCTCCTTGCGCGTCGGTGACCGCTACGTCGATCCCAAGGACGCCGCCCAGGCGCGCACCGGCCTGCAGGTCAGCGCGGGCTTGTTCGCTGGCGTCGGCGTGCTCACCGGCGTGGGCGCCGCGATCACCCTGCCGCAACCTGGGCTCAAGCGCGACGCGGACCTTAGCGAGTAGGCCCCGCCGAGCTCACCAGTCCAAGACCTCGCCGGTCTTGTGCCAGAAGCCGCCCGAGGTCTCGAGCGTGAGCTCGTCCAGGCGCTCGATGAGCCCCGCAGCCGACTCGTCGGCGTCCATCAGGCCTTCGCCGCCAGTCAGGCGCGTGCGCACGAAGCCCGGATGAAGCAGCGCGACGGCGATGCCCCGCGGCGCGAGGTCGCGCGCCAGGCTGACGCCGATGGCGTTCACCGCCGCTTTGCTGGCCCGGTAGCCGTAATAGCCGCCCGAGTCGTTGTCGGTCATCGAGCCCATGCGGCTGCTGACGATGCCGATCTTCCCGCCCTCGCGCATGCGCGGCAGCAGCACCTCGGTGAGACGCAACGGGCCCAGGGTGTTCACCTCGAACTGCTCGCGCATCGCGTCGAAGTCGATGTGCCCGAGCTCTTCATCGAGGTAGATCCCCGCGTTGTGAATCACGACGTCCAGCGCGACCGTGCCAAGCCGACGAGCGAGGGCGACCACGCTGGCCTCTTGCGCGACGTCCGCCAGCTCCACGCGACATCAGAGCGATTCAAGCTCGGGCGTGATCGAGCGCGTCACCGCGATGACCTCGTCACCACGGGCTTGGAGCTGCCTCGCGAGCTCGAACCCAATCCCACGTCCCGCACCCGTCACCAGAGCTATGGCCACGCTACACCCCCACGCGCACCGAATGTAGCCATGAATGGGGCGGAGGACCAGACCGCGATAAGCGCGCACCCGTATTGGAGACAATTTGCTGCATCTGCTCCGCAACGCCTCCGTCTTCGCTCCCACGCCTCTGGGAGCGGTGGACATCCTGCTCGCTGGCGGGCAGATCGCCGCCATTGGCCCCAAGCTCTCAGCGCCGTCAGCAGGGTGGCCCGTCGAAGAGCACGATCTAAGCGGCTACGTCATCGTACCCGGCCTGGTCGACCTGCACGCGCACCTCGGCGGCGGGGGTGGCGAGGGCGGCGCCCACACGCGCGTGCCGCCGCTGCAGCTCACCGCGCTCAGCCTCGCGGGCGTCACCACCACGGTCGGCCTGCTGGGCACCGACGGCACCACACGCTCCCTCGCCGACCTGCTCGCGGTGGCCCGCGGCCTGGAGCACTTCGGCGTCACGGCGCTCTGCTACACCGGCAGCTACGAGGTGCCCCCGCACACGCTCACCGGCTCGGTGCGTGGCGACATCGTGCACGTCGACCGCATCGTCGCCGTCGGCGAGCTCGCCCTCTCCGACCACCGCAGCTCACAGCCGACCTTGGACGAGCTCCTGCGCGTCGGCGCGGACGCCCACGTCGCGGGCATGATGACCGGCAAAGCGGGCGTCGTTCACCTGCACATGGGCGACGGCCCCCGAGGCCTCGACCTCATCCGCCAGGCCCTCGCCACCGAGATCCCGGCGCGAACCTGGCACCCCACGCACTGCAACCGCAACCACGCGCTGTGGGCCGAAGCCAAGGACCTCACGAAGCGCGGCTGCTTCATCGACGTGACCACCGGCCCGGACGACGAGCACGGCCCCGGCGCCGTGACCGCCATCCTCGACTACCTGCGCTCGGGCTACGACCCAGCGCGGCTGACGCTGTCCTCCGACGGCGGCGGCTGCTTCCCCGACTTCGACGCCGACGGCGTGCTGCTCGGCATGGGCGTCGGCAGCCCCGCCACCCTCCTCGACACCGTGCGCGGCTTGGTCGCGGCGGGCCTCCCCTTGAATCAAGCGCTCGCCCCCTGCACCGCCACCGCCGCCACCCTCTTCCGGCTCCACACCAAGGGCCGGGTCGCCGTCGGCGCCGACGCCGATCTCGTCGTGCTCGATCAGGCGCTCAACCTGCGCAGCACCATCGCAAACGGCCGCTTCCTCGTGCGTGACGGCGCGCCGATCGTCCACGGCATGTTCGAGCGGCCCGACCGCCGCAGCTGAACAACTCGCCCGCGAGCGGCTGCGGGGTTGCAAACCAACACCCCACGCGAATAACGGGGCGCCGACTGGAGACGTCGATGCCCTCACCCGTAGATCCTACCGAGAACAAGCGCAAGAACCGTGGCGTCGTGATGCCCATCGGCGGCGCTGAAGACAAGGTCAGCGACCGCGCGATCTTGAGCCGCTTCGTCGGGATCTGCGGCGGTGACTACGCCGTCATCAGCGTGATCCCCACCGCGTCCGAGCTCCCCGACACCGGCGACCGCTACCTCAAGGTGTTCACCGAGCTGGGCGTCAAGCGCGTCCACATCATCGGCGTCACCACCCGCACGGACGCGGAGCGCGAGGACTATCTCGCCGCTTTGGACGATTCGACCGGCATCTTCTTCACGGGCGGCAACCAGCTCCGCCTGTCCACCATCCTCGGCGGCACTGAGATGGCGACGCGCGTCCGCCGCCTCAACGCGCGCGGCGTGCACGTCGCGGGCACCTCGGCAGGCGCGGCCTTCGTGAGCGAGCACATGATCGCCTTCGGCCGCGAGGGCGCCACCCCCCACGCGGGGCAGGTCACGCTGTCTCCCGGCTTGGGGCTTAGCAACCGCGTCATCGTCGACCAGCACTTTCGCGAGCGCGACCGCTTGGGCCGCTTGCTCACCGCGCTCGCATACAGCCCGTTCGCGGCCGGCGTCGGCCTGGATGAAGACACCGCGGCGATCATCGACAACAACAACATGCTGGAGGTCGTCGGCAACGGCGGCATCACCGTCGTCGACGTGAGCGACCTCGAGTACTCGGGCATGGCCAACGCCGCCGAGGGCGAGGTCGTCGAGCTTGTCGGCGTTCGCCTGCATGTCCTCGCGCACGGCGCTCGCTACGACCTCAACGGGCGTCGCGCGATCGCGAGCGCCATGAAGTAGGTGCCCCCCGCCGCGCGATCGCCTCGCGTACAATCGCGCTGAGGCCTTTGGCGGCGGAGTCACCCACCATGCAGATCTTGGAACGTCGGACCTACGAAGGTCCGAACCTGTACGCGCTCTTTCCGGTCATCCAGTTCACGGTCGACCTCGGCCCCCTGGAGGACCGCCCGTCGGCCGAGATCCCTGGCTTCGTCGACGCGCTGATGGAGGCGATTCCAAGCCTAAGTGAGCACGGCTGCTCCTACGGCGAGCCCGGCGGCTTCCTGCGGCGCCTGCGCGATGATCGCGGCACCTGGATGGGTCACGTCCTCGAGCACGTCGCCATCGAGGTTCAGAACCTGGTCGGCAGCCGCGTCACCTTCGGAAAGACCCGGACCACCGGCACACCCGGTCAGTACACCGTCGTCTTCGAGTACGAGGACCCGTGGGTCGGCCGCGAGGCGGGCGAGCTCGCGCTGCGCCTGCTGCACCACCTCATCCCCAACGAGCTGCTGCCCGGCGTCACCCCCGCGGCGGACTTCTCCTTCGCGTCGGAGATGGAGGACCTCATCCGCGCCGCACAGCGCCGCGCCTTCGGCCCGAGCACGGCCTCGCTCGTGCGCGCGGCCGCCGCACGCGACATCCCTTGGCTGCGCTTGAGCGAGCAGTCCCTCGTGCAGTTCGGCCACGGCTGCTTCCAGCAGCGCATTCAGGCCACGATCACGTCGGAGACCCGCCACATCGCGGTCGAGATCGCGTCGGACAAGGAGGTCACCAACCGGATCCTCGCGGACCTCGGCCTGCCCGTGCCCAAGCAGGAGCAGTGCTACAACGCCCGCGCCGCCGTGCGCGCCGCCCGGCGGCTCGGCTTCCCAGTCGTGGTCAAGCCCTTGGACGCCAACCACGGCCGCGGCGTGTCCATCGGCCTCACCACGGACGACGCCGTCGAGGTCGCCTACGACGAGGCGCGCCGGCACAGCAGCTGCGTGCTGGTGGAGACCTACATCCAGGGCCTCGATCACCGCATGCTCGTCGTGAACGGTGAGCTCGTCGCCGTCGCCAAGCGCATGCCCGGCCACGTCGTCGGCGACGGCGCGCACACCGTCGAGCAGCTCGTGGAGCTCGTGAACGCCGACCCCCGCCGCGGCATCGGCCACGAGAAGGTCCTCACCCGCTTGGAGTTCGACCACCAAGCGCTGCGCCTCATCGCCGAGGCAGGCCTAGAGCCAAGCTCGGTGATCGAGCCCGGGCGCGTCCTCTTCCTGCGCTCCACCGGCAACCTGTCCACCGGCGGCACGGCGGTCGACGTCACGGACATCGTACACCCCGACAACCGCGAGATGGCGGTGCGCGCTGCGGCGGCCATCGGCCTCGACGTGTGCGGCGTCGACTTCTTGTCGCCGGACATCACAGGTTCTTACCGAGAGGTCGGCGGCGGCATCTGCGAGGTCAACGCGGCCCCCGGCTTCCGCATGCACGTCTCCCCAAGCGAGGGCCAGCCGCGCGACGTCGCGGACAAGGTCATCGACATGCTCTTCCCGCCGGGGACGCCGTCGCGCATCCCGATCTGCGCGATCACGGGCACCAACGGAAAGACCACCACCACCCGCATGATCGCGCACATCCACAAGCTGGCGGGCGCGCACGTCGGCATGGCCACCACCGACGGCGTGTACATCGACGGGCAGCGCACGGTGGAGGGCGACATGACCGGCCCCACCTCGGCCAAGATGGTCCTGCGCGACCCCCGCGTCTCCGTCGCGGTGCTGGAGACGGCCCGCGGCGGCCTGCTGCGCTCGGGCATGGGCTACCGCCACCCGGACGTGGCCGCCTGCCTCAACGTCACGGCGGACCACCTCGGCCTGCGTGGCATCGAGAACCTCGACCAGCTCGCCGAGGTGAAGCGCATCCCCATCGAGGTCGCGCGCCACACGGCGGTGCTCAACGCGGACGACGAGCGCTGCCTGCGCATGGCCAGCCACACCACGGCCAAGCACGTCTGCTACGTCACCACCAGCCCCGCGCACCCGCTCGTGCGCGAGCACATCCGCGCGGGTGGCACCGCCGTCGCCCTGGAAGCGGGCATGAACGGCGACATGATCACCATCTACGAGCACGGCGCCCATATGCCGCTGCTGTGGACGCACCTCATCCCAGCCACCATCGACGGAAAGGCCGCCCACAACGTTCAGAACGCGATGTTCGCAGCCGCCGTCTGCCACGCGATGGGCGTGAAGCTCGACGACATTCGCCACGGCCTGCGCACCTTCGACACCACCTTCTTCCAGGCGCCGGGCCGCATGAACGTCTTTGACGGCCACGGCTTCAAGGTCATCCTGGACTACGGCCACAACCCCGCCGCCGTCGACGCCATGTGTACGCTCGTCGATCGCCTGGGCGCCGACGTCAACGCAGCCAGCAAGCCGCAGCGCGTCGTCGTGCTCGCGGTGCCCGGCGACCGCCGGGACGAGGACGCCGTCGCCGTCGCCGAGCGCGCCGCCAAGACCTTTGATCACTTCATCTGCCGGCGCGATGACAACCCACGCGGTCGCGCGGACGACGAGATCCCGCAGCTCCTGCGCAAGGCGCTCCTCGAGGCGGGGGTGCCCAACTCCGCCATCGAGATCGCGCCCTCCGAGGTCGACGCCGTGAACGCCGGCCTTCGACGCTGTAAGTCGGGCGACACCCTGCTCGTGTTCGGCGACAAGATCACCCGGTGCTGGAAGCAGATCATCTACTTCGGCGACCGCGCCCCGCACGCTGTCAGCACCGAGCCCGTCATGTCGTCCTCAGTCGTGCAGCCGATCACGCCCGTGCACTTCAGCGGCTCCTTCATCCACGACGAGCGAGGCGTCGTCCTCGCCGACGAGGTCAGCGATTAATGGACCAGCCCGAGGCGCGTCGCATCACCGGCCGTCACCTGCTCCTCCGAGGGCCTGGGGTCGCCATCGAGCTCCCCGTGAGCCTCGAGCCCACCCGAGTCGCTGAGCGCGCCGCCCAGGCCTGCGCAGCGCTCGGGTGGCCCTGCGATCTGCACCAGCGCGTGCACAAAGGGGGCGCGAGCCTCGCCATGGCCGCGCGCTTCGACCTCCTGGAGACCGCCTGCGACCTGCTCGACTGGGCTGCGGGCGATGAGCCGCTGAGCCCGGAGCGCGTCGAGCGCCTGCGCCAGGACGCGGACGACGAAGCGCGCCCGCGCCTCATGGCCTGCCTCGGCGCTATGGGCGATCGCGCCTCCTTTTGGGACGACGACGGCCTCACCGTGGGCCTCGGCCACCGCTCGCAGACCTGGGAGCTGCACCGCCTGCCGCGCCCCGACGAGCTCCCCGACGGCGGCCGCGTCCCCGTGGCCATGGTCACGGGCACCAACGGCAAGACCACCACCACGCGGATGCTCGCGCGCATCGCGCACACCGCCGGCTTCATCGTCGGCCACACCAGCAGCGACGCGGTCGTGATCGACGGCGTCGAGGTCGAGCGCGGCGACTGGACCGGCCCCGGCGCCGCCCGCCGCGTCCTGCGCGACCCCTCCGTCACCCTCGCGGTGCTGGAGACGGCGCGAGGCGGGCTCATGCGCCGCGGCTTGGTGCTTGAGGGCTCCGACGTCGCGGTGCTCACCAACGTGGACGTGGACCACATCGGCGAGTGGGGCCTGTGGGACGCCGCCGACATGGCGCGCGCCAAGCTCGTCATCGCCGACGGCCTCAAGGCGGGCGGGATCGTCGTAGCGAACGCGCGCTCCGCGCTGCTCATCGACGGTGTTCGCGACCTGCTAAAGCGCCGTCCTGACCTACAACTTCGCTGGTTCGCTGACGGCGAGCTCGCCGACGCCCACGCCGACGAGCACACGCTCTACCTCGACGACACGCCGCTGCTCCCGCTCGCGGAGATCCCCCTCACCTTCGCGGGAACCGCGCGCTACAACGTAGAGAACGCGCTCGCCGCCGCCCTCGGCGCCCAGGCCCTGGGCCTGCACCGCGACCAGATCGCCGCGGGGCTGCGCGCGCTCCGCCCCACCGTCGCCGACAGCCGCGGCCGAATGAACCGCTTCGTACTGCCCAACGGCGCGATCGCGCTCGTGGACTTCGCCCACAACCCCGACGGCCTGCGCCGCCTCGGCCAAGCGGTCGCCGCCTGGCCGGGCACCCGCCGCACCGTGCTCCTGGGCCAGGCCGGGGACCGCTCCGACGACGACCTCATCGCCTTCGCCCAGGCCGCGCTCCTCGCGAAGCCCGACCGCGTCGTGCTCAAGGAGCTCATCAAGAAGCTTCGCGGCCGACAAGCAGGCGATGTCCCGGCAGTACTTCACCGCGCCCTGGTCGGCGGCGGCCTGCCGCCAGCGGCGATCGAGGCCGCTGGCGACGAGCTGGACGCGGTGCGCTACGCCCTCGACACGGCCCACCCCGGCGAGCTGCTCTTCCTGCTCATCCACCTCGATCTGCAGCCCGTGCTCGACGAGCTTGAAGCCAGAGGGGCCGTCGAGCTTTAGCGCGCGACGAGGGCGTCGTTCACGCCGTCACACAGCTCGTCGGCCGTGAACGGCTTCGCGACGAAGGCTGTGCCAAGGGGGGCGGCGTCGGGGTCGTCCGACGGCGCCGCGTAGCCGGACATGAACACCACCTTAACGGCGCTCCCCAGGCTGGCGATCTGCAGCGCCAGCTCGCGGCCGTCCATGCCAGGCATCACCACGTCCGTCAGCACGACGTTGGTGTCTGGATGCTCCTTGAGCACGGCCAGCGCCTCGGCCCCGCTGCCCGCCACCCGCACCCGATAGCCGTGCGCCTCGAGGATCCGCGCGGCGGCGCGCGCGACCGCAGGCTCATCGTCCACCACCAACACCGACTCCCCCCCGACCCGTAAGGGCCGGACGGCACACTCGCGGGTGATCGCGGGCGGCGCTTGGGACGCGCGCGGGAAGAACAGGTCAAAGCGCGTGCCAGCCCCGGATCGGGAGTCGACCTCGATCCGGCCGCCGCACTGCTGCACGATGCCGTGCACCGTCGCGAGCCCAAGACCCGTCCCTTGACCGTGCGGCTTGGTGGTGAAGTAGGGCTCGTAGAGGTGCTCGCGGGCCGCTTGTGTCAGCCCACCGCCGGTGTCCGCGATCGTGAGCTGGACGAAGTCTTGCCCATCGGTGCGCCCCACCGTCGTGCGGACGGTGACGAGCCCGCCGCCAGGCATCGCGTCGCGCGCGTTCGTCAGCAGGTTGACCAGCACCTGGTCGAGCTGGATCTCGTCCGCGAGCACCACCGGCAAGTCCGGGCTCAGCTCAAGCGCGAGCTCAATTTGTACCCCGAGCAGGGCGCGGAGCACCCGCTCCATCCGCAGCATCGCCACGTTGAGGTCGAGGGGCGCTGGCGCTGGCGCCTGCTGGCGACTCATCGCGAGGAGCTGACGCGTCAGCCCACGCGCGCGCTGTGCGGCGGTGCGAATGTCCGCGACGTCCTCTGCGGCGGGCCCTGACAAGGTGCCCGCGAGGAGCTCCGCTCCGCCCAGGATCACCGCGAGCATATTGTTAAAGTCGTGGGCCATATGCCCCGCAAGTCGGCCGACCGCCTCCATCTTTTGGGCGGTCTTCACGGTCCGTTCGAGCGCCTTCTGCTCGGTGACGTCCACGAAGCCAACCAACGCGAGCCGCTCGCCGCCGGTGAGCACGGGCGTCGTCGACACCAGAAAGGTGCGCTCGTGCATGCTCCCGTCTTCCCACCGCTGCAGCTCGACCTCCACTTGACGGTGGACCTTCCCCTCATGCAGCGCATCGAGCACCATCCGACACATGGCGCAGGCTCGACGAGCGTCTGCATCGCACGAGCCTCCTGGCCCGCTACACGACAGGGCGTCGCCGAACGGTTTGCCAACGAGGTGGCCACGGCCCAGCGCGCTCGCGGCGACGCTGTTCGCCTTGAGCACGACCCGCGACGGGTTCACGAGCAGCAGGGGCAGCGGGCTGCCTTCAAGGATGGCGGCGAGCTCGTCGCGGTTCTCTTGAAGCGCCTGCTCCGCGGCCCGGCGGGCGCTCAGGTCGGTCACGGCGGCCCAGATGGCGCCGGCGCTGTCACCCGGCTTGAGGTCGATGCGCACCCAGAGGGGCTCACCGGCTGGGCCGACGAGGCCGAGCTCGCACGAGCGCAGGGTGCGCCGGTTGTGCGCCGCCCTCAAGGCCAAGTACCAGGTGTCCTGGTGCTCTCGGGTGACGAAGCACGTCCACGGTTGGCCCACGAGCTTCCCACGGTCGACGCCGAGGAGCGCAGCGAGCGTGCCATTGGCCTGGACTATACGCGCGTTGCGATCCAAGGTGAAGTAGCCAGAGGGCGCCTCGTCATAGAGCAGGCGGTACCGCTCCCGCGAGGCCGCGAGCTCGACCTGGGTCGCACGGAGCGCCTCGTTCTGAAGCTCCAGCTCAATCTGGTACACCTGCAGCTCGTGCAGCGTCCGCGCCGTCTCCTCCGCCGTCAGCGCGGGCACGCCCGCTGCGTCGATCGCCCGCAGCTCCGCCCGCTCGCGCAAGGTCCGCGCGGCCTCCGCCGAGCGACTACCTGGACCGTCGGTCATGACACATCCTGCGCGGGTCGCTCGGTGGTGGCGATGGCGTAGGTCGTTCCTGCCTTCTGCAGCGCGACCGCGGTCATCCACACGCGCACGATGCCGCCATCCTTGGTGATTCGCTCCGCGGCGTAAGGAGCCAAGACGCCCGACTGCGCGAGCGCGTGCTGCCTCACCAGCGCCTCCGCCCGCTGCGCCTCGGGGATGACCATGCGGATGTTCTTGCCCAAGGTCTCCGCTTCGGACCACCCGTACGCGCGCTCGGCCGCCGGGTTCCAGGCGAGGATCGTGCCGTCTGGCGCCTGAAGCGTGATCGCGTCGCGCGCGTCGAGCACCACGGCGGCCAAGCGTCGCGCGGCCTCGGTCTCCGCCAGCGCATCGCGCGCCGCCCGCATCGCCGTGGTCTCGGTCAGGGTGATCACCACGCCGTCGATGACGTTGTGAATCGTGCGGTAAGGCCGGACGCGGAGCAAGTACCAGGCGCCCGCGCGTGTCTGGACCTCCGACTCGCGGGGCGCGAGGTCGTCGAGCACCGCGTGGACCTCATCCGCTAAGCGGTCGAAGCCTTGGAGCTGCGAGGCGATCTGCGCGAGCGGTCGACCGATGTCGGTCGGGATCAGCGGCACCACCCGCGTGACCGCGGGCGTGTACCGGCGGATATTGAGGTGCTGATCCAAGAAGATCGTGCCAATATCCGTCCCCACCAACAAGTTGGCGACGTCGTTATTCGCACGAGTCAGGTCGGCGACCTTGGTGTTGAGCTCCGCGTTCACTACGGAGAGCTCTTCGTTCACCGATTGCATCTCCTCCTTGGAGGTCTGGAGCTCCTCGTTGGCGGACTGCAGCTCCTCGTTGACCGACTGGAACTCCTCGTTCGACGACTGAAGCACCTCGTTGGCCGCCTCAAGCGCCGCGGTGGTGACCTGGAGCCCCGCTTCTTTCTCGTGCAGATCCGCGGTCAGCGCCTCGAGGCGCGCGTCGATGAGGGAGTCGTCCGCCCCTGGCGCCGCTTGCAGGGGCACACGCTCAGCGGCAGGCTCAAGCACGATCAGGTACAGCTCGGGCTCGTAGGTCGGCGGATCGGCCTGCACTGGCCGCACCGACAGGTCGATCGTGGCGTAGTCGCCGTTGGTCTTCACGCGAACTCCGCGATGATGAACCACCTCGTGGGCCAGCGCCGCCTGGCGCAAGGCGACGGTCAACGGGAACCTCAGCCCGTCTCGCGCCATCTTCAGCGCGTTGAGCGCGGGATCGCCGGGCGTGGGCTCCAGATAGAGGCCCGTGCGCCCGTGGAGATAGCGGATGTCGCCGCGGGCGCTGACGAGCACCCCAGCGGCGCCGAAGGCCTCCGCCAGCCCGCGCTCGGTCAGCAGGCGCGCCGAGCGGCTCTGGACGTGGGGGACGAGCGCCGTAGGCCCGTCGTGCCGAGGCGCGAAGGTCAACGCGCGGGCGACGCTGCGGTCCGCGAGGCCGCGACGAAAGATCTTCGCCGTGCGATCCACCGCAGCGAACCCGTCCTCGGCCTCACCCAGCGCCTCGGAGCTGCCGAGGAACAAGAACCCGCCGGGCAGGAGCGCGTAGTGAAACCGCGTGAACAGCCGCGCCTGCGGCTCGCTGCTGAGGTAGATGAGCAGGTTGCGGCAGCTCAGCAGGTCGAGCTTTGAAAATGGCGGATCGTCGAGGATATTTTGCTCAGAGAAGACCACGAGGTCGCGGATGACCTTCTGGACGCGGTACGCGGTGGTCTCCGGCTCGGGCACGAAGTACCGCGCGACCCGCTCTGGCCCGACATCGTCGGCGATGCTGGCCGGGTACACACCAGCGCGAGCGGTCCGAATCGCGTGGCTGTCGATGTCCGTGGCGAAGATCCGCACGGTGCGAGGCGTGTTCAGCGCGAGCATGCGCTCGTGGAGCAAGATCGCGAGCGAGTAGGCCTCCTCGCCCGTTGAACAGGCGGGGACCCACACCCGGATCGGCTCGGTGGGCGCCTTGTCGGCGAAGATCCGCGGGATCACCTGCGACTCGAGCGCCGCAAACGCCTCTTGGTCCCGAAAGAAGCTCGTGACGCCGATCAGCAGGTCGCTAAAGAGCGCCGCCGACTCCATGGGGTGCTCGCGCAGGTGCCGGTCGTAGTCCGCCAGCTGGCTGAGCTTATGGACCGCCATGCGACGGTCGATCCGGCGAAGGATCGTCGCCCGCTTGTACTCTGAGAAGTCGTGGCCAATGGCGCCGCGCAGCGACGCAAAGATGCCGCGCAGCGCCACATCGTCGGCGGGCGTCCGCGGGGGGGCACCGCTGTCGCGCGCCACATGGTTCGCCAGCGCGTCAGGCATCTCCGCTGGGGCAAGCACATAGTCGACAAGGCCGGTCGCGAGCGCGCTCTGCGGCATTCCGTCAAACTCGGCCGACTCGGGCGCTTGGACCATGACCGCGCCGCCCTCAGCTTTGATCGCGCGCGCGCCGACCGTGCCATCCGTGCCCGTCCCTGACAAGATGACGCCGACCGACTTGGCGCCCAGCGCCTCAGCGAGCGACTGAAACAGCGTGTCGATGGGGTGCCAGCGGCCGCGAGGCTCGGCTCGCGGCTGGAGGTGCAGCGCGCCCGCGCGAAAGGTCAGCTCATAGTTGGGCGGGATGACGTAGACGCAGCTGGGCCGGACGACCATGCCGTCCTCGGCCTCGTGGACCTGCAGGTGCGTGTGCTTGCCCAGCAAGTCCGAGAGCAGGCTCGAGTGATCCGGCGCCAAGTGCTGAACGAGCAGGAACGCTGCGTTCGGCTCGGCGCCGACGAGCACTCCTGAGAAGAACTGCTCGAACGCCGCGAGCCCGCCGGCCGATGCACCAATGCCTATGACCGGGAAAGCGCCGCCATCTTGAACCATCGTCGCTCCCCGTGAGTTCGAACGGCTGACCCCTATCACTAGCAAGCGCCAGCACGGCGCGATTGAATACTTTAAACGCTGAATCTACGCAACATGTCGGCACAGCGTCGCTTGCCCTTCAAACTCTTTGAGCTTATAAAGAGTTCCAAGATGACCAAGCCCCCCGAAGACCACTTCATCGACGCCATGGGCCTGCACTACGAGAGCGCGGGTGCGTCGCGGCTAATGGGCCGGATCCTCGGGTGGCTGCTGATCTGTGATCCGCCGCACCAGTCCTCGCAGCAGCTCATGGAGCGCTTGCAGACCACCAGCGGAACAATCAGCACGAACACGCGCATCTTGATGATGATGGGGCTGCTCCAGAAGGTCCACGTGACCGGGGAGCGAGCTAGTTACTTTCAGATCGCGGAGGACGCGTGGCACAGAACCCTTGTCGAGCAGATGAAGCATATGACGGCCGTTCGCTTGCTTGCGGCGGACAGCCTGCACAAGCTCAGCGCCACCCACGACACGGCGCGCCTGCGCGGCATGCACGAGCTGTACAGCCGCTTCGAGGAGCACTTCGAGCAGCTCTTGTCGGACTGGGAGCGGGAGCACTCGCCCTCGTAGCGCTGCCTGCGCAAGCGGACGAGGCCACCCTGGAGACCATCCTCAAGGCGGTGGACGACGCCGGGCGCCAGCAGGCCTCCCACGCGGTCATGTCCATGGAGGTCAAGACCAAGCGCTACGAGCGCACCATGAAGATGGAGGCGTGGAGCCAGGGCACCGAGCGCTCGCTCATTCGCATCCTGGAGCCCGCCAAGGACGCTGGCGTGTCCACGCTCAAGGTCGACGAGAACCTGTGGAACTACCTGCCCAACATCGACCGCACCATGAAGGTGCCAGCGGGCATGATGAGCGGCTCGTGGATGGGTAGCCACCTGTCGAACGACGACCTCGTGCGCGAGACCCGCTTTAGCGACGACTACAGCTGCACCCTCACCTCCACCCTCGCCGCTGAGCCCGTCGGGCAGTACATCATCGACTGCAAGCCCCACGAGGACGCGCCCGTCGTCTGGAGCCGCGTGACCTTCGCCGTGCGCCAGGACCTGGTGCCGGTCACCCAGGACTTCTACGACGAGGACGGCGTGAAGGTCCGCACCCTGACCTTCGAGGACGTGAAGGACGTGGACGGCACGCCCACCGCCATGACCATGCGCATCATCCCCCACGATAAGCCCGGCGAGTACACGCTCTTCCGGTACTTGGAGCTCGACCTC
>Ga0100377_1002082_pt1 | contig 16920 bp, 13 predicted proteins | sample CryGeymeta201501_FD_83664 | JGI IMG/M metagenome (GOLD analysis project Ga0100377, IMG submission 83664) | Groundwater microbial communities from Crystal Geyser aquifers in Utah, USA - Crystal Geyser metaG 2015-01 | ecosystem: Environmental > Aquatic > Deep subsurface > Groundwater | place: USA... | reverse complement strand
TATCTTCTAGACCGTCGTGCATCTCGGTTGAGCCCGCGATGCAGGGTCTTCTGCGAGCTATCGCTCACAGAACCCCCTGCCCTGCGGGCTCAACCGAGATGCAGACGGGGTTGTCCCCAGGTGGGTCTTCTGCTCGGTCATGGGCATCTGGGCCCACTCCCTCACATCAGACGCCACCTGGAGACAGAATCTACGTCGGATCCATCGGCATCTATTTTCCGAATGGCTTCTGAGGTCGTCAGGAAGGGACCGGACGGGTTCCGTCAGTGGGACACCTTCGCCGGGCACGCGCTGCACGCCCTGTGCAGCGCACGAAGCGCGGCCACCGCGTGGTTTCCCCAATGCTGCTCGAAGTGGAACCTCCAGTCCCACACTGCGCCGCGCTGATCTCCAGCATCCCACGCGACCAGTCCGCGCTGCAGGTCACCATGGATGTCGAGGAGGTCATCCGAGAGCGAGCCGCCGACCACGGACTCATCGCTGTACGGATCGAGCACCTCGCGATAGTGCTCGAAGGCTCCGAAGTCCGGTGCGGCGGCCGGGCGGGGCGACACGGCGGCGAGGTCGTGGTCGCCGGCATCGGGAGGGAGGCTGCCGGCGGCGGCGATGAGCTCGGCGAGGAGGTCACGGGCCTGGTGGAGGCGGCGTCCGAGCCCTTCGGTGGTTGGGGACTCGATCCAGGCGCAGCACCGGCGGGCGACGGCTGCGAACGTCTCGCGTGCGTCCTGAGCGCTGTCTGCTCGGCGATCACCGAGGCGGGCGGCCTCGTGGGCGGCGAGCTCCGCGACCGGGCCGTGGGTGAGCTCCGAGGTGTAGCCGGTGGCAACGCACTCGAAGACGGCGTCCTTGAAGGCCAGGATGAAGTGGCGGTAGTCGGCGAAGTGCTCTGGCCGGTGGGCAGGATGGACGGCGTTCATGCGCTCCAGCTGCCGCACCCACGAGGAGTCGACCACCTCAAAGGCGTCCCAGGGTTCGAGGCCGCGGGAGGCGAGCGGATGGCCGTCAAAGGCCTCGTCGCTGGGGGGGCCGAACATCGCGGCGCGAGGACGCGTGAATCGAACCACGGCGGCGGGAAGATCGCGGGTGCCGGCGTCCACGGCCCGCGCCGTTGTCCCGTCCCAGCCGGGCGCGCGACGTGAGAGCGTGTAGACGACGGCGAGTGCGTGCGCGCCGTGGATGAGGGTGGCGTTGGCCGCGCCGACGTTCCACGGAGGGATGTCGTTGAGCAGGACAACGGTGTCGCGATCGTCGGGGATGTACACAGGCATCGACCTCGGAGGAGCGCCTGGCTCTGCGGGGAGCACAGTGGCCGGGGCGTCTTGATGGGACATGGTGTAAAACACAGCTCTGCGCTCCGTGCAAGGCGGCTTCTTCTGGCATCGCGCACTCACGAGCGCCCGGCCGGCGGGCCGGATTGTCAGCTATGCTGGACTGTGCTCAACTGCGCTCGACGGCTCGCCGTTGGGCCCTGCGCTGCGGGGTTCGTGCGGGTGGGGGTCGCCGGGCGCGGGTGGGTCATGAGGGCGCGCCGCGCTGTGCGGCGTCGGATGGGCAGAGGGCGAGATGGACGTCCGTGACAAGACGTGTGAAGAGCTGCTCGCCGGGTCCGCCTCCGGGCTCTCTCCTGCCGACCCGGTGGCGGTGCTCCGCGCGCAGATGGATGCGCATGTCAGCGGCGAGGTGTCCGCGTGCGCGATCAGCCTCGACGCCGCTCAGCAGCCTCTGCGGTGGCTGGCCGAGCTGGCCGTCGGCGTGCTGTCGGAGCGCACGCCGTGACCGACACGGCATCGGTTCGTCCCTCTGAGGCGCCGCGCGCCCTCGTGCAGCTCCCGATGGGGCCGGCGGCGTACACCGACGAGGGCGCTGGCGCCGTCATCCTCGCGGTGCACGGGCTTCCAGGGAGCGTGCGGGACTTTCGTTGGTTCGCGCCGCACGTCAGTCCGCACGCGCGTATCGTGCGGGTCGACCTCCCCGGCTTCGGGGAGACGCCTGTCGGCACGGGGCCGGATCCCTCCCCCACCGGTCGTGCCCGCTTCGTCATCGCCGTGGCCGACGCCCTTGGGCTCGAGCGGCCGGTGCTGCTCGGGCACTCCATGGGTGGGGTGGTGGCGACCGCTGCCGTGGCGCTTGCGCCGGACCGCTTCGGCGCGCTCGCCCTGGTGTCGTCGCCGGGGCTTCGACCTCACACGATGCTGCGTCGGCTCCCTGTGAGGCCCATGCGGTGGCTGCTGGAGCGTGGCGGCGTCGGGCCTGCGCTGACCCCTGCGCTGCGGCGTCTGTTCGCGGCCAGCGGCTTTCGGGGCTACCCCGACCGAGAGCTGGTCCGCACCCTCGCCTGCGTCGCCGAGACCTCCATCGACGCCCACGCTGCGCGGGTGCGGGGGCTGTCGCTCCCGACCCTGGTCGCCTGGTGCGAGGACGATCCGCTCATCGAGGTGGAGATTTGTCGGGAGCTGGGGGCGGCTTGCCCGGCGGGGCCGCGCGTCGTGTTCGCCGAGGGGGGCCACAACCCGCAGAAGAGCCATGCGGAGGCGCTGGCGCGCGCGATCCTGGGCTGGGGTCCGGTCGTTGCGGAATAGGGCGTCGCGGTGATCGCTTCAGGAGGAGCGCACCGCTGCGTCGCTGGCGGCATCTTGTGCCAGGACGATCGCTTCAGGAGGCCCGCGATGAGCTACGAGATCGAGATGTTCCACGACGGAGGTTGCCCGCTGTGCCAGCGTGAGGTCAACCTCATGCGGCGGCTCGACCGCAACCGCGGCCGTATCCGGTTCACCGACATCGCAGCGCCGGAGTTTGACGCCAGCGTGTACGGGCTGAGCCAGGGCGACTTCATGGCGCGGATCAAGGCGCGTCGGCCCGACGGGACGTGGATCGACGGCGTGGAGGTGTTCCGGGCGCTCTACACGGCGGTCGGCTTCGGCTTCGCGGTGCGTGCGACCCGTCTCCCCGGTGTCTCGCACGCACTGGAGGCCGGGTACGACGTGTTCGCGCGCAACCGCCTGCGCCTGACAGGCCGGGGGGACGCGTGCGACACAGGGTGCGCGCTGCCGGCGCGGTGAGGGCTGCCGCGCTCTAGGACGTTGACAGCGACCGGTCTGGTGAGACCCTATAGGGCGCTGCGGGTGGCGATGGACACCACCCCGCTTCCCATGAGGGCGAGCACCGTGAGCTATTCGAACACTGACACCACTGCCATCCCCGTCCTGGACCGGTTCAGCGGCGCCGACGCCCTCGTCGCCCTGTCCGAGAAGCTCATGGAGTGGGACGCTGCGCCGGTGACCGACCAGGAGATCGCCGACGCGCTCGGGCCGGGTATGGTCGAGGCCTTCCGGTACACCCAGAAGAAGCTGGTCGGGCGGGTGCGCAAGGTGACGGGTGAGCCGTCGCTGTGCCACTCGGCCGACGTGGCGATCCGGGCGGTGAGCCTCGGGTACGGGACGGACGTCATCCAGGCGTGCCTGCTGCACGATGTCGCCGAGGACACCTCCAGCGGGTTTGCGCAGCTTCCGGGGGCGCTGGCCGAGATCGCCCAGCGGTTCTCGCAGGAGCTCGCCTGGGACGTGGCGTTGCTCACCAACCGCTATCAGCTCATCTTCGCCTCGGCGGCCCAGAAGGTGCGGCCGGGTATCCAGCCGAACCGGCGGGGGCTGGACGCGTTCCGGGCGGCGCTCGATGTGCTGCGCCTGGAGTCGTCGGCGGAGCTCATCGAGAGCTACACCTACGAGTTTGAGTCGATCGCCGCGCTGCTCGAGGGCGACTCCGTCGATCTGGATCAGGCGGCGCTGGTGTGCGAGCGGGACAGCAAGCACACCTTCGCCCGCTTCATCGAGCAGCCGCTTTACGCGCTGTACGTGGACGACATCGTGCGCGACGCCGGCTACCGGGTCATCGAGGGCGGCGGTCCGCCCGTGCCGCTGGTCGTCAAGTCGGTCGACATCATCGACAACGTGCGCACGAGCGAGGTGAGCAACCGATCCTCGCTCGACCGGCTCGTCCGCAAGGCCGAGACCATCATCGACTGCGTGCACACGGGCTTTGTGGACGCGGTGCCGCAGCAGCTGGCCATCCCGTCAACCATCTCGGCGCTGCACCGCTCGGTGCAGATCCGGCTGGTCGATCAGATCAAGCTGCGTCGTCGGGCCGTGGCGGACAACTTCTCCGAGACGCGGTTCGCCAGCCTCGTGCGCTTCCTCGTGGACGAGGGCGACCGCCTCACGGAGAAGTATGCCATCCCGCGCAACCGGATCGAGGTGATCGAGAGCCTGGAGCACGAGGTGCGCGCCATCAACCGGAACTACCAGGCCATGCTGGCCGGGCGCGAACCCACGCGGTGAGCGCCCGCGCCCCGCTCCCCACCGAGGGCCCCTGATGATCTGCTGCCCCCGCTGCGGCGCCGCTGGACGAGCGGTCAGCCGCCACACTCTGACCGCCCAGGTCCCGACGGCGGCGCTGGTGGCCACCGAACTCGACGGATGGCGGCTGTGCCCCACCGGTGACTGCGCCGTGGTCTACACCCGAGAGGGTGCGGTGTTCGGGCTCGACGCCGTCGCCGCGACCCCGTTCCACAAGAGCGCCGACCCCGCGCGGCTCGTGTGCTTCTGCTTCGGGCACACGGTGGAGGCGGTCGAGGAGGACGCGCGCGTTCATGGCCGCTCCACGGTGTGCGAGTCGGTGCAGGCCGCGTGCGGCGCCGGGCAGGACGACTGCGAGCGCAAGAACCCGCAGGGGCGGTGCTGCCTCGGCGATATCGGCCGGCTCGTCAAGGCGATCGGGGCGACGGCGGAGCCCGAGGCCGAGACCTGCTGCGCGCCGCGAGACACAGGGTGTTGTGGGCCGAAGGCCGCGGATTCGGGTCCGGTCGGCTGAGCGCCGCGACGCTGCGGTGGAGGGGGGGCGTAAGACCTCGGGGCGCGGAATCAAGACCGTCTCGAGCCAATTCGGAGCGTCTTGACGGGGGTGTGGTAGGGTCGTTCGCGGCGCAAGCAGCGCACGAAGCGGGAGTGTGGAGGCATGACGGACGACAAGCAGGCGGCGCCAGCGATCATCGGGTGGCGAGAGTGGGTCGGTCTGCCAGACCTCGGGATCAAGAGCCTCAAGGCCAAGGTCGACACGGGCGCGCGCTCCTCGTCGCTCCATGCGTTCGACCTGCAGGAGTTCGAGCGCGACGGGGTCGCCTGGATTCGCTTCGAGGTCCACCCGGTACAGCGGAACGACACGGACTCGGTCGTCGCCGAGGCGCCCGTGCTCGAGTTCCGGTCGGTGCGCAGCTCGAGCGGCGCCGCCGAGCGCCGTCCCGTGATCATCACCCACGTCGAGCTGCTGGGCCTCACGTTCCCGGTGGAGCTGACGCTCGCCCGCAGGGACGCGATGGGCTTTCGCATGTTGCTCGGGCGCCAGGCGTTTCGTGGGCGTTTCCTGGTCGACGCCGGCCGATCCTACCGCGGCGGCAAGCCGCGGCGACCGAAGGGCCCACCCCAGCCTCCATCACCACCCCTCCTGGACAGGACCTGAGCCATGGACCTCGCCATCCTCTCTTGCAGCCCGAAGTGCTACAGCACCCGTCGTCTCCATGAGGCTGCGGTCCAGCGTGGACACAAGGTGCGTGTGTTGAACACGCTGAAGTTCTCGATCGACCTTCGGCCGGGACACCCGGATCTGTACTACCGGCAGCAGCATCTGTCGCACTACGACGCCGCGCTGCCGCGCATCGGCGCCTCAATCACCTACTACGGCACGGCCGTGGTGCGGCAGTTCGAGCAGATGGACGTGTTCTGCGCGAACTCCTCGGCGGGCATCTCGAACTCGCGCGACAAGCTGCGGAGCCTCCAGATCCTCAGCCGGCACAAGCTGGGCATCCCGGAGACGACGTTCGTGCGGGACAAGAAGGACGTGCTGCCGGCCATCGAGCGGGTGGGCGGGGCGCCGGTGGTGATCAAGCTGCTGGAGGGCACCCAGGGTATCGGGGTGCTGCTGGCCGAGTCGGTCGAGTCCGCCGCCGGCATCGTGGAGCTGCTGCAGAGCCAGAAGCAGAACGTGCTGATCCAGAAGTTCGTCGCGGAGAGCAAGGGTCGGGACATCCGCGCCTTCGTGGTCGGGGATCAGGTGGTGGGCGCGATGCGGCGGGTGGCCCAGGGGCAGGAGTTTCGCAGCAACGTGCATCGTGGCGGCCGCACCGAGAGGGTCGAGCTCGATCCGCGCTACGTGGAGACGGCCGTGCGCGCGGCGCAGATCATGGGCCTCCGCGTGGCGGGCGTCGACATGCTCGAGAGCAAGGACGGGCCCCAGATCATGGAGGTCAACTCCTCGCCGGGCCTCGAGGGCATCGAGGGGTGCACCCAGCTCGACATCGCTGGCGCGGTGGTGGACTACATCGCCGCCCAGGTCAACTTCCCGGAGATCGACATCCGTCAGCGCCTGACCGTGAGCCAGGGCTACGGGGTGGCGGAGCTGGCGATCCCGGAGGGCTCGGAGTATGTCGGTCAGAGCATCGCCGAGTCGGGGCTTCGGGAGCAGGACATCAACGTCCTGACCCTGCACCGCGGCACGACCGTCATCCCGAACCCCAAGCCCGATCGTATCCTGGAGGCCGGCAATCGGATGCTCTGCTTCGGCAAGCTGGAGCGGATGCGCAACCTCATCCCCGTCAAGTCCCGCCAGCGTCGTCGGCAGAAGGTCCGGGTGCTCTCGCCGGGTTCGGCGGAGGGCGCGACGGGCCCCGCCGCTGCGACTCTCCCCACCCCCTCGACCGAGGAGTGAGCGCCCGATGACCGAGCCCCGCGCACGACGCCCTGTAGACGACTGGAGCGGTCAGCAGATCCCACCGGGATCGTCGGCCGACATCGGGCTGGTGGTGAGCGAGAGCGCCAGCAGCGCCGCGGTGACGATCCCGATCCACGTCCGGCGCGCGTCGGAGGAGGGGCCGGTCGTGGTCGTCACGGCGGCGCTCCACGGCGACGAGATCAACGGCACGGGCGCGATTCGCCGCCTCATCGCCGACCCGGAGTTCGAGCTGCTCCGGGGGACGGCGGTGCTGGTGCCGGTGTTGAACCTGCTGGCCTTCGAGCGCCACTCCCGCTACCTCCCCGACCGCCGCGACCTCAACCGATCCTTCCCCGGCTCCGCCTCCGGCAGCCTCGCCGCGCGCATGGCGCGGACGATCTTCGACGAGATCGTGGCCCGCGCCGACTTCGCCATCGATCTCCACACCGCCGCCATCCGCCGCACCAACTACCCGAACGTGCGCGCCGACATGAACGATCCTGCCGTGCGCTGGCTCGCCGAGGCGTTTGGCTGTGAGATCGTCGTCAACGGCGAGGGCCCCAAGGGCGCGTACCGGCACGAGGCGTGCCGCGCGGGGTGCCCGACCATCGTGATGGAGGGCGGAGAGGTCTGGAAGGTGGAGCCGGCGATCGTGGAGTCGTCGACGCGGGGGGTGCGGAACGTGCTGCGGGCGCTCGGGATGCTCGCGGGCGAGCCCGAGCGGCCGGACTACCAGATCGTCGTCGAGAAGTCGAAGTGGATCCGGGCCGATCGCGGCGGCTTCCTGCGCTACCACATCCAGCCCGGCGACGTGGTCGAGAAGGGGCAGCCGCTGGCCACGAACACGACCTTGCTCGGTCGCGAGCGCAACGTCCTGGTGGCGCCGTTCGACGCCGTCGTGATCGGGATGGCGACGCTGCCGTCGATCACGCCCGGCGAGCCGGTGTGCAACCTGGGCAAGCTGCCCGAGGGCACCCGACCCGCGGATCTGCGGCGCCTGCGCACGGCCGGGCCTACCCACGAGCGCCAGCTCGCCGAGGATCTGGGCTCGAACGTGCTGGTCGTCGCGCCGCGTGAGTCGGAGGGGGAGCGGTGAGGTGGCCCCTTCGAGCGCGTCGGGGCGCTGGCGCTGGCGCGCCGGTGATTGGCCATCGAGGGCGAACCGCCGCCGAAGGGCACATCCTCTTGGCGCGAACCCCATGGATCGTGTAGGTTGCCGATGCGTCTCCCGCTCTGGCGATGCGCACCCACGACGGCGGGGTTCGGCCGTCATGCCCGAGGAGCAGCATGCGGATGCCGCCGCGCCTGGTGCCGTTGATCGAATGCGGAGTCATCGACAGCGTCGTCCGGCCCCTGTTGAGTGGAAAAGAAGCCCAGGTCTACCTCGTCGAGTGCGATGGACACCTTCGCGCGGCGAAGGTCTACAAGAGCGCCAATGAGAGGAGCTTCAAGCACCGCTCCGAGTACACCGAAGGTCGCACGGTCCGGAACTCCCGCGACCAACGCGCCATTGAGAAGCGCACCCGCCACGGTCGTGAGCGCGACGAGGCGACGTGGACGAGCGCCGAAGCGGACACGATCTACAAGCTCGACGCCGCGGGCGTCCGTGTGCCCAAGCCCTTTGCCTTCATCGAGGGCGTGCTCGTGATGGAGTGCATCGAGGGCCCCGACGGAGGCCCCGCGCCGCGGCTGGCCGAGTGCACCCTCGAGCCCGCCTACGCCCGGATCGTGTTCGACCAGCTCATCAGGGAGGTCGTCAAGATGCTGTGCGCCGATGTGGTGCACGGGGATCTCTCGGTCTTCAACGTCCTGATCGAAGAGGCGGGGCCGGTCGTCATCGACTTCCCGCAGGCCGTCGACGCCGCCCACAACCTGAACGCCCGGGCGATCCTGCTGCGCGACGTGGCCAACCTCACCTCGCACTTCCTCGGCGATCGGCCGCTGCATGAGCGTCGCCACGGCTACGAGATGTGGGCGCTTTACGAGCGCGGCGAGCTGCGGCCCGAGGTGGAGCTGACCGGCCGGTTCGATCTGCCCCGGCACGAGGTGGACGCCGAGCTGCTGCTGCAGGAGATGTGGGAGGTCGACATCGAGGAGGACGCCACCGATGACATGGGCGACTTCGACTTCGACCGAGCACCTCGGCGAGCCCGGCCGCCGAAGCCGGCGGCGAGCGAGTCTGGAGGCACCCCACCGAAGGGTCGCGGCGGCCGAGGCAAGCCCGCGCGCCCCGCGCCAGAGGTCGTCATCAAGGGGCGGCCCCCCGAGCCTGCGCCGGTGCCGCCGCCTGCCCCCGTGGAGGCGTCAACCCGTCCGCCGCGTGGCGAGCGCAGAGAGGGTGACGCGAGGCCCCCGCGCAGCGGCCGCCCACCGCGTGGGCCAGCTCCCGGCACGCCCGCCGAGGCGCCGCCGGCAGGGGGGGAGCCCCGCAGCGGCCGCAGCCGACGCCGTTCAGGCGGCGGCGGGGGAGGCGCCGCGGCGGCCGCGGCGCCTGGCCGGGACGCCAGCGCCCCGACCGGTCCCCCCCCGACCTCACGTCCGCCAGCCGGCGAGGCGCCGTCGGCTGAGGGTCCGCCGAAGCGTCGTCGTCGCCGCAGGCGCTCCCGCGGTGGTGGCGGGGGCGGCGGCGAGTAGCGCCGGTGTGAGACGTAGACGCCATGAACCACGCGAGGTCGGTCGCGCCTGCGGCGCGACCTGGGAGGCGGCATGAAAGATCGGGTCCAGCTCACCATCGAAGAGGGCGTCGCTCAGGTGCGCCTCAACCGCCCCGACCGTCGCAACGGGCTCGACCGGGCCATGTTCGAGCGCCTGCTCGAGGTGGGTCTGGAGCTGAAGGAGGCGCGTGACGTTCGCGCGGTGGTGCTCTGCGGCGAGGGCAAGGCGTTCTGCGCGGGTCTGGACTTCATGAGCTTCATGGCGGAGGGCCCGGAGGGACAGGCGGCGCTACTGCAACGTCCGCCCGGCGTCCTGGCGAACGTGGCGCAGCGGGTCGCGTATGTCTGGGCGGAGGTGCCGATGCCGGTCATCGCCGCCGTGCACGGCGTGGCGTTCGGCGGGGGCCTTCAGATCGCGCTGGCGGCGGACGTGCGGTTCACGACGGCCTCGGCGCGGTTCTGCGTGATGGAGATCGTCTACGGTTTGATCCCGGACATGAGCATCACCCAGACCTTGCCGCGCCTGGTGCGCCAGGACGTCGCCCGCGAGCTCGTCTTCACCGGCCGCGAGGTGCTGGGGACGGAGGCGGTCGAGATCGGGCTGGCGACGCACCTGAGCGAGCACCCGCTGGCCGACGCCACGGCGATGGCCCGGGTCATCGCCGGTCGCAGCCCCCACGCCGTTCGCGCCGCCAAGCGCCTGCTCGTCGAGAGCGCAGACATGGACGCCGCCGAGGCCCTCCGGTTCGAGACCGAGCTCCAGCTCCCGCTGCTGGGGAGCGCGAATCAGCTCGAGGCCGTCCAGGCGGCGTTCTCTCGCCGCGCCCCGGTGTTCTCCGACCCCGAATGATCGCCGCCGGCCACCACGCGTCCGGCGGGATCTGGTTTCATGTGGACGCCGGCGTGGTCGGCATCGCCGGCAAGGGCACCCACAGGGGGGGGCCCGCCATGCGGTGACGACGCCGGAGTCCTGCCGCCTCGATCTCTCCGGTTCGGTTGGGGCTCGACCGCCCCACACGCCGTGCCAACCCCGGCATCTCCACGCCGAAATGTCCACGTCGGGGGCCTGACCCGGCCTTCTGCCGTCGGAGAAGGCCACCCGGGAAGGTCGAGGTGGCCTTCCTGGCCTGAGAAAGGCCACCTGGGCGGCCTTGCCTGGGCGTGTGGCGTTTGACGTGGCCGACCTTGACGGCTCGGCTGGGCTTCGGCGGGTGGCGAAGGCGAGGTCGGGGGCGTGGCCTGGGCGGGTTGGCGCGGAGGAGGGGGGCCAGGGCGTCCGGGGTGGGCCACCCGATCATTCCATCCTCGACCTGGTCGCTCAACGTTGGAGTCGGGCGTTCGCGGGCGGCGCGTGGAGTCTGGGGCGCCGCGGTCTGAACAGCGCCGCCGAGGCAGTGGGTGGGATGAGGAGGAGAGGTGCTTGTCGCGGTCTGCGGTGGCGCGGGGGGCGGCCTGAGGCCGCCCCGCCCGGCGCTACTGCACCGTCAGGACGTAGTCGCCCGTGCTGGAGGTGTACGCGATGACGACGATGAAGTAGGTGCCGGCGTTGAGCGCCAGTCCACTGATGCGGGAGTACAGACTACCGCCGCCGTCGTCGTCGGCGGCGAGGTTGCCGCTGGCGTAGGTGCACTGATCGGGCGCGGACGTGTCGCAGACGAAGATGCGGGTGTCCACGTCATCACCGAGGCCCGCCGAGGCGGTCGTGAAGGTCAGCGTCGCCGGGGCATCGAGGGTGAAGGTGTACCAGTCCTGGTCGCCGGCGACCTGGATCGCCGCCGTGTCCGAGGCTCCGACCGTGATCGGGGTGGCCTGGGCGGCGTTGTTGTCCGGCTCGTGCGCGGGCCTCACGTGCGTGGCGATGTCCAGCGTCCACGGGCCGATGGCGTCCGCGGGTGCGTAGGTGGAGGCCACGAGCACGAGGGTCTCACCCGCTGCGATCGGCAGGGCTGCGATCTGGCTGCCGCTGGAGGAGGGGGTGCCGAAGTCGTCGTCACCGGTGATGCAGCCGGTGAGATCGGTCGGATCGAAGGGCGCGTGGAAGACGTGGAGGAAGCCGTCGCCGCCGGTCCAGGTCGCGGTGATGGTGATGAGCTGGTCGGCGCCCGTCGTGTTGATGATCTCCACCGTGTCGTACAGGTAGTCGGAGGCGGAAGCGGCCCCACAGTTGGCGGTCAGTCGCGCCCACTGCGGGTCCTGGGACTCCAGGGCGCCCGTGGCCTGGACGGTCGTCTCCGGGTCGCCGATGTGCAGGGCCTCGCTGGCGACGAGGAGGTCGACGCCGAGGGGGTAGGTCTGTGCACCGGAGGGGTTGCCGTTGCCGATACCCGCGAACCGGCCAAAGGTCCCGCCGTCGATATCGATGTAGTGCAGGTCGATCTGACCGTCGTAGTGGATGACCGCCTGCATGGTGTTCGGCGGCTGCCCTCCATCGAACGTGTAGCGGGGCACGCCGTCGAAGGTGACGACGGCGCGGTCGGCGAAGAGATCCACGGTCACCGCCCCCGCCTCGGTCGGGTCGAGGTCGGCGTCGATCAGGGCGATCTTCGGCGCGCCGAAGAAGGCCACCACGTTGCTGTCGCCGAAGTCGTCGCCGCTTCCGAACGTCACCACGCCGTTCGAGCCGACGAAGAAGCTGCTGTAGCGCTGGCCGTAGAAGCCGATGGTCGTCAGAGCAGGCAGGGCGATCTCCTCGAAGGCATCATCGCCGAGCGTGAGCTGCTGCGTCGCTACGGTCCCTGAGCCGGGCGTCTCCGGCAGCTGGGCGATGACGCCCTCGAAGCCCTGGTAGTCGTAGCCGTTCGGCGCCATCGGATCGGGGAAGAAGCTGACCGTGCTGCGCTGCAGATCGATGCCGGTCACGAACTGCTGGTAGACGCCCATCGCGTTCGGCGGGCCGGCGGGGGTGTACAGGTTGGTCTCGGCCGGGTAGCTCTGCGTGCCGAGCGGGTCGCCGTCGCCGAGGCCGACGATGGTCTCGCCGGCCGCAGTGATCTCGACATAGTAGAAGTCGATGGTGCCGTCGTTCCAGAGCACCACCTGGAAGGTGTTGGCGTCGGTGGTGTCGAAGTGGGGCACATCGACCCATGAGAAGACGAGCGGCGCGCCCTCAAGGTCGCCGAACGCGTCCACAAACACCTGGCCACCCGAGCTCGGGTCGAGGTCGGTGAACAGCGGCGCGATGCGCGCGAGGCTGGTGGCGTTGAAGAGGTTGAAGCCGTTGAGACCCGCACCCGGGGCGCCGTCGACGTCGCCGAGGGTGAGGTTGCCGTTGGAGTTGACCGAGATGGTCGAGTAATCCACCCCGAAGAAGTTGATGGCCGCGCCGGTGAGCAGCACGCCGTTGTCGTCCGCCATGTCCGCGGTCAGCTCGGCCGTGAAGGTCGACCCGGAGCCAGGAGGTGCCGCGAAGTCGGCGAGGTTCGGGGTGACCTCGAAGGTGAAGCCCTCAGGGGACTGCGCGCTCGGGGAGAACGTCAGGATGGTGTGGTTGAGGTCGAGCAGGTCGGCCTCGAAGAACTCGTAGACGCCGTGGGCGGTGGTGCCGTCGCAGGCCGGGTCGCCCGCGCAGGCCGGGTCGGCGCAGTCGATGCGGCCGTTGCGGTCGTCGTCGAGGCCGTTGTCGCAGGTCTCCGGAGGCAGGACCTCGAAGACGATGGTGTAGTCCACGGGGAGGCCGGTCAGGTTGGCGGCGGCCGCCGAGACGATGACGAAGACGGTGCCGCCGCCCGGAAGGACGCCGCCCGCGGTGATGCTGTCGTCCGGTCCGAGGTCCGAGGTGATGGCGCACTGCGCGTCCGCGCCGCAGGTCGTCGTCATCCTGATGTTGACGTCCAGCCCGCCGTTTTCGCCCACCACGATCGTCTCGCCGTCGCCGAGCGTGATCTCGAAGACCGCCTCGACGGCGTCGGCGTCGCCGAGGTCGCAGGACGGGTCGGTGAACGTGATCGTGTGGCTGAAGTTGGCGAGGATGTCGTCGCCACCGTAGGTGTGGATCATGCCGTCATGGGGGATTACGATGGGCGCCTCGCAGGTGTCGCCGGGACGGCTCACGCAGGCGACCATGCCGCCGGTGTCGTCGCAGAGCTGCTGCTGGGCAGCGCAGTTGTCGCCAGCGACGAGGGTGAGGCAGCCGTCGACGTCCGCGGTGCACGTGAGGATCTGATCGCCGAAGCACTGCTCCTCGCCGTTGGTCATACAGGTGTTGTTGCACTCGCAGCTGGCGGCGTTCTCGCCCTCCAGGCAGATCTGGCCGTCGCCGCAAGTGTCGCCCGGCGTCCAATCCAGGCAGCCCGTGGGCGCCATGGCGCAGACCTCGACGTTGCGGGCCATGTCGCAGCGGCTCGTGTTGGCGGTGCACGCGTCGGTGCAGTTGTCCACGCAGGCGGGTGCGCCGGAGGCGTCGCAGTGCTGGTCGGCGGGGCAGTCGGTGGTGATGGCCCAGTCGAAGCAGCCCGTGGCCGCTCGGGTGCAGGTCTCGACATCGCCGCTGGCGCCGCACTGCGTGGCGCCGTTGGTGCACGTGTCGACGCAGTTGTCGACGCAGACGGCCGGGTTGCCGGTGGAGTCACACGTCTGGGCGTTGGTGCAGTCGGCGGTCACGGACCAGGCGCGGCAGCCCGTGGCGGCGGTGCCGCAGGTCTCCACGTCGCCGTTGGCGCCGCAGCGGGTGGCGTTGGCGGGGCAGACGTCGGTGCAGCCGTCGACGCAGACGAGGGCGTTGTCGACGGCGCCGCAGTGCTGATTGCCCGTGCAGTCCGTGCTGACGGACCAGGCCAGACAGCCCGTGGCGGCGGTGGTGCAGGTCTCGACGTCGCCGTCGGCGCCGCAGCGCGTGGCGTTGGCGGTGCAGGCGTCCGAGCAGTTGTTGACGCAGGTCGGCGCGCCGGTGTCGTCGCAGCGCTGGTCAGCGGTGCAGTTGGTCGCGACCGACCACGCCCGGCAGCCGCCGATGGTGATGCCGCAGTGCTCGACATCCCCGTTGGGGCCGCATTGGGTCGCGCCGGAGGCGCAGACGTCCACGCAGCCGTCGACACACAGGACGTTGGGGCCGGAGTCGTCGCAGCGCTGGTTGACGTTGCAGTCGGTGGACACGGACCAGTCGAAGCAGCCGGTGGCCGCCCTGCTGCAGGTCTCGACGTCGCTGTTGGACCCGCAGCGCGTGGCGCCGCCGGTGCAGACGTCGGTGCAGGTATCAACGCACGTGGCCGCGGCGCCGGTGGCGTCGCAGGTCTGGTCGGCGTCGCAGGCGGTGCTGACGGACCAGTCGAGGCAGCCCGTGGTCGCCACGGTGCAGCTCTCCACGTCACCATCGACGCTGCACCGGGTGGTGCCGGCAGCGCAGCTGTCGGTGCAGCTGTCGACGCAGCTGCTGGTGTTGCCGTTGGTCGTGCAGGTCTGGTCGACGGTGCAATCGGCGGTCACGGCCCAGGCCAGGCAGCCGTTGGCGGCCGCACTGCAGGTCTCGACATCGCCGGAGGCGCCGCACTGGGTCGCGCCCGCGGTGCAGGCGTCGGTGCAGTTGTTGACGCAGCTGCTGGTGTTGCCGTTGGTCGTGCAGGTCTGGTTGGCGGTGCAGTCACTCGTGAGCGACCAGGCGAGGCAGCCGCTGGCGGCGGTAGCGCAGGTCTCGACGTCGCCGGAGGCGTCGCACCGGGTGGCGTTGGCAGCGCAGACATCCGAGCAACCGACGACGCACTCAAAGGTGTCGCCAGCGGCCTCGCAGTGCTGGTCGGCGGGGCAGTCGGTCCTGACGGACCAGGCGAGGCAGCCGGAGGCGGCGGGAATGCAGATCTCGATGTCGCCAGAGACGCCGCACTGGGTGGCGTTGGCGGTGCAGTCGTCCGTGCAGTTGTCCACGCAGCTGGAGGCGCCGCCGGTGGTCGTGCAGGTCTGATCGGCGGTGCAGTCGGCGGTCACCGCCCAGGCGAGGCAGCCCGCGGCGCCGGTGCCGCAGGTCTCGACGTCTCCGGCGAGGCCGCACCGGGTGGCGTCGGCGGTGCACACGTCGGCGCAGCCCGCGACGCACTCAAAGGTGTTGCCGGCGGCCTCGCAGTGCTGGTCCGCAGCGCAGTCCGTGGAGATGGACCACGCGAGGCATCCGTCGGCGGCCGTGGCGCACGTCTCGACGTCGTCGTCGGCGCCGCACCGGATCGCCCCGTCGGCGCAGGCGTCGGCGCAGTTGTCGACGCAGGTGGTGGCGGCATCGGTGGTGGTGCAGGTCTGGTCGGCGGCGCAGTCGGTGGTCACGGACCACGCGAGGCAGCCATCTGCGCCAGCGGCGCAGGTCTCGACATCACCGTCGGCGTTGCACTGGGTGGCGTCGGCGGCGCAGGCGTCCGTGCAGCCGTCCACGCAGGTGGCGTCCGTGGCGGTGTCGTCGCAGGTCTGGTCGGCGCCACAGTCCGTGGTCACGGACCAGGCGAGGCAGCCGTCACCGGCCGTGGCGCAGGTCTCGACGTCACCGTCGGCGTTGCAGCGGGTGGTGTCCGCGGTGCAGGCGTCCTCACAGGTGGCGCACGCGGCGGCGAGCTGCTCGAAGCTGGCGATGGCGATGGGGGCGACCTGCTCGCAGCTCAGGTTGCCTGCGGCGAGGATCTGCGGGCGGGCTGTGGCGTCGTCACAAGCCGCGCGGCAGACGGGGCCGAGCTGGGCGATGGCTGCGTCCGGGCAGCCCGCCGCGCGAAACGCGTCCGGGCAGGCGGTCGCGAGGTTGTCGCAGACCGCCTGGCACACCGCCACCGGGTCGCCGTTGTTGGTGGCGTTGTTGGTGGCGTTGTTGGTGCCGTTGTTGGTGGCGTTGTTCGTGCCGTTGTTGGTGGCGTTGTTGGTGGCGTTGTTGGTGGCGTTGTTGGTGCCGCCGTTGTTGCCGCCCGGGCTGTTGGTGTCGCCCTCAGCGCAGCCTTGCGCCAGGAGGGCGGCGCAGAGGCCGACGGTGAGGAGTGGGAGGAGATGTTTCACGGGGAGCTCCAGACGATGGGGTGGGAACGCCTTAGCGACACGCGGTCGCTTCGCGATGAAACGGACTCGCTCACGTCCGCCGGAGCGGGCTGGTGGGCGTGAAGGAAGACGAGAGTTGAGGGAGGTCCGAGGTCCGGGGCACTCGCAAGGCGCTGTTCTGGTCGTGGCCACGGATCCGATCGCTCACGGGCACCATCATCGGGGCCAGCCGCAGAGTTTGCAAGTCCCTGATGCGGCGTGTGTGGGTGGACGCCGTCCTTGAGGGTGTCCGCCGCTCACGCACCCCTCTGGCACAGACGCGTCGCAGGTCCATCGGACGTCTAGAACTCGGCGGTCGTGCACCGTCGCGTGGCGACTCTGGGATGGCGGTGGTGGCGGCGAGTCGGCGTGAGGCACGACCGGGCACGCGTTGACGCGCCCGTTTGGCGCGAACCGTGCCAACTCGAAGGGCAGGTGTGCTTGCGGAGCCCGATGCCGTGGGGGACGAGACCTCCGCGGATTGACAGCGTCAGGCGATCGTGAGCACGATGACGTGCTTTGGAGTTCGAGG
>Ga0100377_1002075_pt1 | contig 16953 bp, 13 predicted proteins | sample CryGeymeta201501_FD_83664 | JGI IMG/M metagenome (GOLD analysis project Ga0100377, IMG submission 83664) | Groundwater microbial communities from Crystal Geyser aquifers in Utah, USA - Crystal Geyser metaG 2015-01 | ecosystem: Environmental > Aquatic > Deep subsurface > Groundwater | place: USA... | reverse complement strand
TCGCCCCGTGCCCACCGAGGTCCCCGTCCTCGTCGCCTGTGCTAACAGCACAGGCTCCTCGGCCGGGAACCCCGGTGAACACGGGGCTCGCTCATCCTCGGTCCGTCAAACCGATCAGCGCTCCAGGCCAGCGAGAGCCCCCTGAGGCCGGGCAGCCAGGGGGCCTCGAGCAGCGCCTCAAGGGCGTCGTCGCCGATGAGGTTGGCCGACAGGTCGAGCCAGCGCAGCCGGCCGAGGTCCGCGTTGGCCAGGGCCCTCATGGCGACGCGGTCGAGCAGGTTGGACTGGAGCGTGAGCGACTCCAGCCGCCCGCCGACGAGCAGCAACTCCAACCCTCTTCCACCCATGAAGTTGTCCGACAGGTTGAGGGCGCGCAGCGCGGCGAACCCATGTCCCAGGCTGAGCCGACCCACGCCGTGCATGCCGAGCCGGCAGCCTCGCAGCGCGAGCTGTTCGAGCCCCGCGAGGTGTTTGCAGTGGGCGAGCGACTCTGTGCCACGCGCCATCATCGGGCTGCCCGACAGGTCGAGGTGCCGCAAATGGGTCAGCTCGTCGCGCCTGCACACCAGCTTGACGAGGCGCGGCCCCAGCCGAAGCGGCGAGGCGGTCAGCGCGCGCGCGGCGCGAAACCGGGGCTCGTGCGTGCCCTCGCGGAGCAGCCGCTCGGTCCAGCTGGCAGGCGCCGCCCGCAGGGCGTCGGGCCACTCCGCCAGGTGGGGCTCGAGGTAGTCGAGCACGAGGTCGATCTGCGCAGGCGGGCAGGTGTCGAGACTGGCGACGATCGCGGCCCAGAGGTCGGCTGTGGGGGGCTCGGCGAGCAGGCCGCGCAGGTGGGTGATCAAGGAGTTGAAGCGATCCATCGGGTCCCTTGACGCTCGGCGATGTGAGGCGTAGGAATCCACCCTCGTGCCAACGTGCGCGCGCGCGCCCACAGCCCTCGGACGAGATGACGACCACGCTGCCCCCCCGTCTTCGCGCCTGGCAACGCGAGGGTCAATCGCTCAAGGTCTTCCAGCACCGCATCCACGCGTGGACGTTTGGAGATCCGAGCTCGGAAACCCTGGTGCTGCTGCACGGATTCCCGACCTCGAGCTTCGACTTCCACGCGACGGTCGCGCGTCTGTCGGCCCGCTACCGGATCGTGCTTCACGACCACCTCGGCTTTGGCTTGTCGGACAAGCCGGTCGACAACGCCTACTCGTTGATCGAGCAGGCGGAGGTGGCGATGGAGGTCTGGCGGCAGCTCGGCGTGCGCCGGGCCCATCTGCTGGCGCATGACTACGGAACCTCGGTAGCGACGGAGCTGCTGGCCCGTCGGGAGCGGGGCGCGCTGCCTCCGACGCTGAGCTCGGTGACGTTGTGCAACGGAAGCGTGCACCTGGACCTGGCCCGGCCGCTGTTGGCGCAGCGGCTGTTGAAGCATCCGCAGCTGGGGCCGTTGATGGCGCGGCTGTCGAGCGGCGGGACGTTCAAGTCGAGCCTTCGCAAGACGCTGGGGCACATCGACGCGCTGCCCGAGGCGGAGCTGAACCTTCTGTGGGCGGCGCTGATGTACAAGGGCGGCAGCGCGCGGATGGCCCAGATCTCGAGCTACCTGGACGAGCGCATCCGGTTCCGCCACCGCTGGATCGCGCCGCTGACGCGGCTGGACATCCCAACGCACATCCTGTGGGGTCGCAAGGACCCGGTCGCGCTGCCCGCGGTCGCCCGCCAGTTGGCGGCGGAGATCCCTGACGCGCGCCTGACCTGGCTGGAGGATCTTGGCCACTACCCGATGCTGGAGGACCCGGACCGGTGGTGCAGCGCGGTGATGGCGTTCCTGCACGGGGTGCCGGAGCGCGGTGGGTTGTGACGGCGCGCGGCGCCAGCTTCTGGCCGCCCCACCGAATCCTGTATCTCGTCTCCCAATCTTGAATTCGTCCCCTCCCCTCCCCTCCCCTGCCCCTTTGCCTTCTTGAGCCCATTCAGCCCCTCCATGTCGACCTCCGTCGTCCACGGCGTCGCCTGGCACACGTCTTGATGTGTCGTGGGCTCGTCCCGTCCAACGCGCCCCTGGAACCTTCGCCGGTGTCAGGTGTCCAAGGCTCGTACGTTCCTGGGGAGACAGGCAGGCGCGCGACGGCTCACAGCCCCCGAAAAGTCACCCTCGTTGTAGACCCATCGTCCCGGTGCCCGCGTTTGGACGCGGGTTATGGGCGAGACAAGTCGACAGGGCAAACAGCAGGTCGGTACACCATGGCAGACAAGATGATGGCCATCGCCGCGACGTGGTCCCGAATGTTCAACCGGCGACGCCTCACCGAGGAGCTGATCGGTGCGTTCGGTGGGATGCTGGTGGGCGGGGCCGCGGTCCTGTTCGCGCACCGCCTGTTCGGCTCCGTTTCGCTCGATGTCGCCCTGGCCCTGATCGCCACGATCGCGCTCGGCGTGACCGTCGTGGTCCGCACCCGGCGTCGCTCGCTGTCGGCCGACGCCATGGCGCGCTGCGTGGATCGGCACCTGAACCTCGGCGACCTCCTGTCTACCGCCGTCGCCATCGAGCGTGGCGAGGCCAGCGGCGCGGCCGACCTGGCGCAGCTCGTCGTGGAGCGAGCGCGCGCCGAGGCCGCTCACATCGACGTCAGCCCGATCGGCCCCGTGCGGTGGCCGTGGCGCTCGACCGCCGTGGCGGCCGCGTGCGTCACCCTGTTCGGTGTGGCGGACTGGCTGGGCCCGATGGCCCGCGACCTCATCACCCCCGACACCGCCTGGGCCCGCGCCCCCGAGGAGCCCGCCGTTGAGCCCCAGGCGCCCGCGGCCGAGCTCGCCGCTCCCCTGCCCGACGACGTCCGCGAGGCCCTGGCGCGCGACGCGGCCGCCCTCGATGAGCTCGCCCGCGGCCTCGGCATCTCGGATGACGCGGCGCGGGCCCTGGCCCGCGCCAAGGCAAGCCTCGAGACAGCGGCCCGGCCCGAGTCGGCCGGCCGCGAGGCGCTCAACGCCCTGGCCGGCGCCGAGCGCGAGCTGCGCGACCTGCGGCGCAAGAGCCAGCGCGGAGAGCACCTCGACCCCAAGAAGCTGGAGAGCCTGAGCGACGACGCGCTGGCCGAGGCGCTCAAGAAGGCCACCGACGAAGGCGACAAGGCCGCCACGGCCGCGCTGAGCCGTGAGCTCGCCCGCCGGATCTCCGACCCGTCGCACGACCCGGCCTCCCTGGCCAGGGCCATGCGCGGCCTCCGCGACCCGGCCGGCGACAAGTCCCCCGGCGCTGACGCCCCGCGCTCCGGCGACCGCGCGCTCGCCCGCCTCGCACGCCCCCTCGACGACGACAACGACGACTCTCCCAAGGGCCTGCGCTCCCGCCTCAACCGCGCTCTGGAGCAGCTCCAGGCCGGGCAGAGCGACGCCGCGGTGGCCGAGCTCGAGCGAATGCTCAAGCAGCTCGGCCGGCGCCGCGAGCCCCGCTCCAGCGCCTTCGACCGCCAGCTCGCCGAGACCCTCGGCCGCACCAGCGCCGCCCGCTATCAGCAGATGTCCGGGATGCGCGGCGAGGGCACGGAGAACCCGTGCGAGGCCGCGAGCAAGGACCCGGAGAACAAAGAGGCCAGCGCCCGCTGCGATCGCATGAAGGAGCACCTCGGCCTGCGCCGGTGTGAGGCCGGCAGCGCCGACCCGATGTGCGCCGGCGCCGGAGCCGCCGGGAGCCGTATGTCCATGGGCGCACCGATGGGCCAGTCCGGGATGCGCCCCGGCGAGGGCATGCGGATGGGCCAGGGGCAGATGCCGGGCGGCCGCAGCATGGGCCAGATGGCGGGCCAGGGTGCGGCCGGTCAAGCCGGTGGCCGGGTGCCCGGCGCGGGCAAGGCCATCACGCGCGCCGGCGGTGACCGTTCCCCCGCTTCGCCCAGCACCGCGCCCGGCGGCGGCAAGGGCGGCGAAGGCGCCGGCCACCTCTCACCCGACGCGCCGGAGACCGGCGCCGAGTGGCTGGAGAGCCAGTGGAGCGACTCGCCCCAGGGCATCGTGCGCATCATCGAGCGCGGCGCCTTCGGCGAGCGCTCCTCGGTCGACTACCGAAACCTCCACGAGTCCTACGCCGCCGTCGCGGAGAACGCCACCGACCGCGAGGAGATCCCGCTCACCCGACGCGACTACATCCAGAGCTACTTCGAAGCCATCCGCCCGAGCCAGGACCACGCTGAGAAGCCATTCGGAAAATAGATGCCGATGGATCCGACGTAGATTCTGTCTCCGGGTGGCGTCTGATGTGAGGGAGTGGGCCCAGAGGCCCATGACCGAGCAGAAGACCCGCCTGGGGACAGAAGATACGAGGAAACGAGGCATGTATTTTTCGAACGGCTTCTGAGCCCTGACCGGTGACGCCCGACAACCCCGACCCTCCCGAGGCCGACGCCATGAACATCGCCGCCAACGCCACCCGTCCGTCCATCGACGATGCCCGCATCCAGCGCGCTGTGGACGACCTCCAGCGGCTCGAGGCCGCCATTCACACCGCCTACATCGGCCAGGACGAGCTCGTGCGCTCGGTGCTGGTGGGCCTGCTGTCCCGCGGCAACATCCTGCTCGAAGGGCCGCCGGGCCTGGGCAAGACGCTGCTCGTCCGCGTGCTGGCGCAGGCCATCGACCTGTCGTTTGCGCGGATCCAGTTCACGCCGGACCTGATGCCCGCGGACATCACCGGCACCACGGCGCTCGTGCGGGCCGAGGACGGGCGCAGCGACCTCGTGTTCCGGCCCGGTCCGATCTTCGCCCACATCGTGCTGGCCGACGAGATCAACCGCGCCACGCCCAAGACCCAGAGCGCCCTGCTCGAGGCGATGCAGGAGCACGCGGTGACCGTCGCGGGCGAGCGGCGCAAGCTGGACGAGCCGTTCTTCGTGCTGGCCACCCAGAACCCGATCGAGATGGAGGGCACCTACCCGCTGCCCGAGGCCCAGCTCGACCGCTTCCTGTTCAAGCTCGATGTGCCGTTCCCCTCGTTCGACGTGCTGCGCAACATCGGCGTGATGACCACAGCGGCCGACATGGAGGACGTGGCACCGGTGATGAACCGCGACACCCTCCTCCACCTCCAGCGCCTCGTCCGCGAGGTCGTCGTCGCCCCCCACATCGCCGACCTCGCCGCGCGCCTCACCCTGGCCACGCACCCCGACAAGAACGAATCCCCCCTCCTCGTCCGCCGGTACGTCCGCTACGGCGCCTCGCCGCGCGCCATGCAGGCCCTCATGCTCGCTGGCCGCGCCGAGGCGCTGCTCAGCGGCCGCGCCTGGATGAACGAGGCCGACCTGCGCAAGGTGGCCCCGCACATCCTGCGACACCGCATGATCCTGTCCTTCGAGGCCCGCCTCGAGGAGGTCACCGCCGACCAGCTCGTCAAGGCCGTGCTCGAGCAGGAGCAGCGATGAAGATCGACCGCGCCCTGTTCAAGAAGGTCGCCGCGCTGCGCCTGACGACCCCGCACCTGGCGCGCGGCCCCCGTCAAGGCAACCGTCGCTCCCCGAACCTCGGGCGTGGCGTCGAGTTCGCCGACTACCGGCCCTACTCGCCCGGCGATGACCTGCGGCTCGTGGATTGGAACGTGTACGCGCGCCTCGAGGTCGTGCTCGTGCGGCTCTTTCACGAAGACCTCAACATGGCCGTGCACGTCGCGGTCGACGCCAGCGGGTCGATGGACTTCGGCGAGGTGAATAAGGCGGACCACGCGGCGCAGCTTGGGGCGGCGTTGGCGTTGGTGGCGATGTTCAACCAGGACACCGTGTCGCTCGGCTGCATCGGTGGCCGCGGCCCGAAGGCGGTCGTGCGCGGCCAGAACGAGAACGGCTTTCCGGCCGTGCTCAAGCTGTTGGAGCGCGTGGAGCCGGCCGAGCGCGCCGAGCCCTGGCGCGAGCTGGAGGCGCAGCTCCACGGCCGGACCGTCGACCGGCTGTTCTTCCTGAGCGACATGCTCTACGAGGACGACGACCGCGAGCGCATCCTGCGCCTGCTGGCCAGCGCCTCGTCGGGGTCCGTGCTCCTGCACGTGCTGTCGGAAGAGGAGCTTGACCCGGACCTGTCCGACGCGCAGCTCATCACCGACGCCGAGACCGGTCAGGAGCTGCTGATCGCAGGCGGTGACCGGGCCGCCGAGACCTACCAGCGCGGGCTGCGCGGCTGGCTCGACAAGCTTCAGGAGCGTTGCCAGCGCCTGGGCATCCAGTACGTGCCTGCGCACACCCACGTCGCCGTCGATCGCTTGCTGCTGGGCGTGATGCGGCAGGCCGGCGTGGCCGAGAGCGCCACGGGAGAGGTCCGATGAACTTCCTGAACCCCTGGCTGGCCGCCCTGGCCGCGCTGGCGATCCCGCTCGTGGTCGCTTTCCTCAATCGTCGCAAGGTGATACGGCGCAGGGTGCCGAGCGCGCTGCTGCTGCGGGAGCTCCAGAGCGACCGGCCGAGCCGACGGCGCTTCGCGGTGCCGCAGCACTGGCTGGCCCTGCTCTTGTGCCTGCTGGCGATGGCGGCCGTCGTGGTGGCGGTCACAGATCCCGTCGTCGAGGGGCACGGTCCGTCGACGACGGTGCTGGTGGTCGACACCACGGCCTCCATGGCAGCCATCGAGCCCGGCGAGAGCCAGACCCGCCTCGCGCGGGGCCTCGCCCGGGTCGACGACGTGCTCGCCGCGCTGTCCGGCCGCGACACGGTCGCCGTGGTGGAGGCGGGCGCCGAGGCGCGCGTGCTGGTGCGCCCCACCGCAGACCGCGAGGCGGTGAAGGCGGCGCTGACGGGCTTGAGCGCCCGGGGCGCGTCGGCCGAGCCAGGCGCGGCCTTCCGGCTGGCCAACGCGCTGTGCGCGACCACGCCCGAGGCCCGCATCCTCCTGCTCACCGATGACACCAGCGCCGAGCCCCCTCCCCTGGCCTGTCCGCTGGAGCTGCTCCCCGTCGGCCGTGACGCCGGCAACGCCGCGATCACGGAGTTCACCGCCCGCGAGGTCGACGCGCTCGGGCTCGTGGAGGTCTGGCTGGAGGTGGAGAACGCCAGCAACGTGGCACGCACCATCCAGGTGGACCTGCTCGTGGACGACCAGCTCGCCGAGGTCGTGGCGATCCCGGTGGAGCCCGGTGGGCGGGTCGGTCGCCTGACCCGGCTGACCCGCGGCGAGGGCGAACGCATCGAGGCGCGTCTCAGGGTGGAGGGGGGCAACGCGCTCGAGCAGGACGACCACGCGTTCGCCTTCATCGATCGCGGGGAGCGGACCCGGGTGCTGCTCGTCACGGACAAGCCGGGCGGCTTCACCACCAACGCGCTGCGGCTGCACCCGCGAGCGGCGCTCACCGTCGTCGCGCCGGCCGACGTCGAGGCCGACAGCGGCCCGTACGATCTCATGGTGCTCGACGGCGCCGCGCTCACCGCCGAGCAGCTCCCGAAGGCCCGCCACGTGGTCGCCTTCGGAGCGGCGGCGGGGGTCGGGGCGACGCTGGGCGCGGAGGTCGCGAGGCCGAAGGTGCTCTGGTGGGACTTCGAGCATCCGCTGTTCCGGTACGTTGACCTCGACCGGGTCGAGATCGAGGCGGCGCAGCCGCTGGTGGTGCTCGATGGCGACAAGGTGCTCGTGCGGTCCGAGCCCGGCGGCGCGCTGGTCAGCCTCCGCGAGCAGGACGGCCAGCGGTGGGTCCGGTTCGGTTTCTTGCCCGAGCACAGCGACCTCGTGCTGCGGATCGCGTTCGCGAACCTCGTCGCCAACTTTGTGGACGAGGCGCGGGCGGAGCGGAGCCAACCCGGATCGCTCGCCGTCGCGGTCGGGCGGCGCGTGCCCGGTGCGCGGCAGGGGTGGACGCTGACCTCGGCCAACGGGGCGGTCAGCCGTGCGGCCACCGACCCGATCACGACCGCCGGGATATACACGCTCCGTGACGACGGCGGCCGCGAGGTCGGCCGGGTGACGTCGAACGGATTGTCCGATCATGAAGCCTCCCTCGCCGTGCGGGCGGACATCCCTCCCGCGGCGACCGTCGCCGCGCCCGGCTCCTGGGCCGACGAGCTCTGGCGGGTGCCCGTGCTGCTCGCTCTGGCGCTGCTCGGCATGGAGTGGCTGCTTCCCCTGGCCCGCGGACGCCGCCGGTCCCTGCGCCGGCCCATCTCCGAAACTGCCCCCGCGCCGTCCCCGGCCCGGTCGCCTCGCTGAGCGTCATCGCGCAGGAGAATTCCCATGTGGGACATGCACTTACAGACCCCCGAGTACCTCTGGCTCGCCCTCGCGCTCCTGCCCCTGGCCGTCTGGGACGGGCTGCGGCGATGGCCCGGACGCCGCAGCCGCCAGCTCGGCGCGGTGGGGCTCCGCGTCGCCATGCTCGGCGCGCTCATCCTCGCCCTCGCCCAACCGCTGTTCTCCCGCTCGGCGCCGCGGCAGGACGTGATCTTCGTCCTCGACGTCTCGGCCAGCATCGACGATGACGCCCTGCACACGGCCACCCACCGCGTTGACGCCCTCCGCGACGACCTCGGCGCCGAGGACCGCCCTGGCCTCGTCACCGTCGACGCCGACGCCCGCGTCGTCGCCTGGCCTGGCCAGCCCTGGCCCGCCGGCTGGGACACCCCCGCCGCCCTCCGCGGCCACGGCCGCGCCCCCTACAACACCGACCTCGCCGCGGCGCTTCGCCTGGCCGCAGGTGCCATCGAGCCCGGCGCCGCCGGCCAGATCGTCCTTCTGACCGACGGCCGCGCCACCCTCGGCGATCTCGACCGCGCCACCGGCGACCTCGTCGCCCGCGGCCTCCGCGTGTCCACCGTCACGATCGAGGGCGGCCGGCGCGAGGCGGTCATCTCGAACCTCGAGCTGTCCCCCTCGCAGCTCCGCCCAGGCGAGTCGCTGACCGGTTCCGTCGAGCTCAGCGGCGGGCGCGAGGCGATGACCGGCAAGCTCGTCGCGCGGGTCGGCGAGTCGGTCATCGCCGAGCAGGACGTCACGGTCCCGGCCGGCGCCTCGATCACCGTGCCGCTGAAGCACGCGCTGGACCCGGACGCGGTGCCAGGCACCCTGCCCGTCCGCGTCACCGTCGAGCTCCCCGGCCAGTATCTGCGCAGCGAGGCCTCGCTCGTCGTGCTCGGCACCCCGCGCGTCCTGCTCGTGGCGCAGGACGCCGACACGGTCAGCCCCCTCGCCCGCGCGCTGACCGCCGAAGGCATGACGCCCCGCATCGTCGACCTCGGTGGCCTCGACCTCGCCGCCTCCGAGCTCGACAGCGTGGACCTCGTCGTGCTCGCCGACGTCCCGGCCGAGGCCACCGAGCCGGGCCAACCCGCCATGAGCCCCGCCTTCATCGCGCGCCTGCGCAAGTACGTCAGCGGCGGCGGCGGCCTCGTGGTGCTCGGTGGCGAGCACGCCTACGACCTCGGCGGCTACGGCAAGACCGAGCTGCGCACCTTCCTGCCCGTCGAGCTCGACCCGGAGGACCCGGAGGTCAGCCAGGCCGTGACCATGATCATCATCCTCGACCGGTCGGGCTCGATGGGCGAGTGGGTGCCGGGCGGCGGCACCAAGATGGACCTGACCAACCAGGGCGCGGTGGCCGCCATGCGGCTGCTGCGCCCGTTCGACAACATTGGCGTGATGTCCGTCGACGAGTACGTCAACTGGCGCGTCCCGACCCAGGCGGCCACCATCACCCCCGAGATGGAGCGCGCCGTCCGCGGCATCTACGCCGACGGCGGCGGCATCTTCTGCTACACCGCCCTGGTCGAGGCCTGGCGCGTCCTCAAGCTGGTCGACACGCCGCTCAAGCACGTCATCCTCTTCTCCGACGCCGCCGACGCCGAGGAGCAGGTCCGGGGCGTCGAGATCGGCTGGGGGCCCGGCCCCAACAGCTACCAGCTCGCCGAGTCCATGGTGAAGGACGGCATCACCGTCTCGGTCATCGGCGTCGGCACCAGCCACGACACCGACACCCCCTTCTTGCGCAACCTCGCCTCCCACGGCAACGGCCGCTTCCACATCTCGGCCAACGCCCGCAAGCTGATCTCCCTGTTCGTCGAGGAGACCCAACAGCTCCTCCAGCTCAAGCTCCACGAGGACCCCTTCACGCCCACCGTCAAGATCCCCCACCCCGTCCTGGACGGCATCGATCTGGCCAAGGCGCCCAAGCTCCGCGGCTACGTCGAGCTGGAGCCTCGCCAGACGGCCGAGGTGTGGCTGACCGGCCCCGAGGACCATCCCATCATCACGAGCTGGCAATACGGCCTCGGCCAGGTCGTCGCCGTCGCCACCGACGCCGGCCCGCGCTGGGCCGGCGACTGGCTCACCTGGGAGGGCTACAGCCGCTTCTGGACCCAGCTGGCCCGCTGGGCGCTCAAGCACCGCGAAGGCGACGACACCGGCATCCAGGTCAGCTTCGAGGGCAACGAGACCATCCTCCGCGTCGCTCGCCGCCAGTCCACCGGCACCACCACCGATCAGGCCGGCCTCCGCGCCCTCCTCCGCCCCCGCGCAGGCGCCAGCGCCGCCCCCGACGCCTGGCGGCCCGTCGACCTCGACGCCGTGGAGCCGGGCCTCTGGGAGGCGCGCCTGGATCTGGACCCCGAGACCAGCTACGACGTGGGCCTCGTGGACGCCGACAACGAGCCCGTCCTGTCCCGCACCTTCGCCGCACCGCCGAGCCGCGAGCTGCGCTACACCGCGCCCGACACCGATCGTCTCCGTCTGCTCGCCGAGCAGACCGGCGGCGCCGTGGACGTGGTCAGCCTCCCGCCCTCCTCGCCCGGCCAGAGCCGCGAGTCGACCCCGCTCTGGCTGTTCCTGGTGGCCGGCGGCGCCTTCATGCTGCCGCTGGACGCGATGTTGCGGCGGCCGGCCCGCGAGGTGTAGGGCAGCTCCCTCGCGGCGACTGAGACCCCCACGGTGCCCTCCGAGACGTGAACAGAGACAGGCGAGCTCCGGGGACGGCATCGGAGCTCCGGGGACGGCGCCGCACCTCCGGCGCCCAAACCGATCCCTCCGCAGACGGCCTCGAGAGCCACGGCGACCGAACACCTGCCTCCGGCGCTCCGCCGGACTGTCACCACCATCGTCGGCTGAAGCTGCGGGCCCCGTCGTGGAGGGCATCGGGCCGCGTGTTGACGCAACAGGGGCGAACCCCGAAGCTCCAGCGCCGCCCCCGAAGCTCCAGCGCCGCCCCCGAAGCTCCGTGGGAGATCCCCGAAGCTCCGCGGGAGATCCCCGAAGCGCTGCGCATGGTCCCCGAAGCACGGCGCGGGGTCCCCGGAGCACGGCGCGCGGTCTCCGGAGCCACGCGCGCGGTCCCGGAGCTCCGGCGGCGTCCCCGGAAGCTCGATCGCGCCGGGGTTGAGCCGCGACCCACTTCCGTGCATCCTGTGCGAGCGTCGCGCCCCTGGCGGTCGCACCTTCGCCCGAACGGTCCACCTGCCGCCGACGACGCGCGGGCCCCGGTGTGGACGGGCTCCCCACCCCAGGCCGAACCTGCATGACCGAACACGCGACCTTCGACGCCTTCCTGCGCGCCACCTTCGGCGATGAGCTGGAGGCCTTCCTCAACCACGCCCCGGCGCCCGACTTCATCCGCGTCAACCCGCTGCGCGCCTCCGTGGAGCGCGTCCTGACGGCGTTGGAGGCCTACGACATCGAGGTGGAGTCCCACCCGGCCGATCCGCTGATCTTCAAGGTGGTGCGTCATCCGCCGAACATCCCCGTCGGGACCGTGCTGCAGCACTTCATGGGCTGGTTCCGCGTGCAATCGCTCGGCTCGATGGTGCCGCCCCTCGTGCTCGGGCCCAGGCCCGGCGAGAAGGTGCTCGACCTGTGCTCGGCGCCGGGCTCCAAGACCACGCAGATGGGCGCGCAGATGGAGGGCCGCGGCGAGCTGTGGGTCAACGAGCTGTCCGGGCGCCGGATGAACCAGCTCTCGGCCGGGATCGACTCCGCGGGCTTGTTCAACGCCATCGCAACCCGCAGCGACGGCGCCCGGCTGGCCTCGATCGTCGACGACGAGTTCGACCGCGTCCTGGCCGACGTGCCGTGCACGGGCCTCGGCACCCGCGACAACCTGGGCGCCAACCGCGCCCGCTTCGAGGCCACCGGGCGCAGCAGCCGCATGGCCAACATCCAGTACCCGCTGTCGGTGGGGGCGACCCGGCTGGTGCGCCTCGGCGGCCGGATCGTCTACTCCACCTGCTCGCTCACCCTCGAGGAGAACGAGGAGGTCCTGACCCGCGTCCTGGAACGCTATCCCCTGCGCGTGTTGCCCATGGACAACATCCCTGGCCTGCACATGCGCCCCGGCTACACCGCGCACGACACCCGCCAGTTCCATCCCGACATGGCCCTGGCGCGCCGCATCGTGCCCTGGGAGAACCCCAGCGACGGCTTCTTCGTGGCCCTCCTCGAGCGCACCGACGAGCTCCCGTCTCGCCACCGCCGCCCCGAGGCCGGCGTCGCCCCCCGCGTCCCGACGGTGGCCTGGGACCACGAGGACGTGCACCACGGCGTCCTGATCGCCATGGAGACCTACGGCATCCCCCAGCATCGCTTCGAGGCCGCCCGCTACCGACGCCACAAGGACAAGGTCTACCGCCTGAGCGCCGACATCGAGAGCTACTGGGTCGACGCCTTCCGCACGGGGATCAGCATGTTACGCCGACGAGGCCGTCACTGGCGCCTCACCCACACGGCCGTCCAGCACTTCGCCGACGACATCTCCCGCAACGTCGCCTGGATCGACGACGACGCCTTCCGCGTGCTCGTCTCCACCAGCGCCTGCCCGCTGCCGGGCGACGCCCACCTCACGACCCCCTACCCCGTCATCGCCCACGCCGCCTTCGGACCGTTCGCCATCGGCGCGGTCGACGACGGCCAGCTCCTGTGGCAGGTGCCGAGGCGGTACGAGCTGCCGGGGGCGTAGGGCCTTGACAAGCTGGCTCGTATGCTCTTAGATCACGGTTTTGACCCATCTGACCGGAGTAGTGACCGATGAAGTCTATAGCAAGTATCAACACGGCCCTACTCCTGGCGCTGACCTGCTTGTCCTCCTCGGTCGGCGCCTGCTGCAAGTGCGCCGACAAGCCACCCGCGCCCCTCAAGCTGAGGGAGCTTAGGACCTCCTTCAAGACCACGATCCACAACGACGACACCGACACCTCCCCCGCCGCGACGCCACCCGCCGACATCTTCGAGGTAGTGCGCTACGCTGCTCCGCTGGGCGACCAGGTTGCCTACGTGACGCCGATCCGCGGAGAGGGAAAGAAGCCAGCCGTGGTGTGGATCGCCGGAGGATTTGACTGGGGCATCGGGAGCACGGCGTGGGATCCAGCGCCGCGATCCAACGACCAGAGCGCGCGGGCTTTCCGGGATGCGGGCCTGGTGCTCATGTTGCCTGCGTTGAGGGGGTCGAACGGGAACCCCGGCCACAACGAGTGTTTCTTCGGCGAGGTGGAGGACATCATCGCCGCTCGCGCGTACCTCGCGACGCGGGACGACGTCGATCCAGCGCGCATCTACCTCGGAGGACACAGCACCGGCGGCACGCTGGCGCTGCTCACCGCCGAGAGCAGCGACGCGTTTCGAGCGGTGTTTGCCTTCGGCCCCGTCGAGTCCGCCGCAGCGTACGGCCGGTACGGATGTCTGCCGAGCAACGCGACCGACGCGGAGATCAACATGCGGGCGCCCATCAACTCCATCGAGGACATCCGTGTGCCAACGTTCGTGATCGAAGGCGAGACCGATGGGAACGCCGACTCGGCGGCCGCCCTGGCGAAGTGGGTCGGCGACGCCCCTGTGCGCTTCCTGATCGTGCCAGATGCGAGTCACTTCAGCGTCCTGGCGCCCGGCACCGAGGTGGTGGCGCGTGCCATCCTCGCCGACGAGGGGCCTGCACCGCACTTCACGCTCAACGTCCGGGAGATCCACGAAGCCCTGGTCACCCCACCGTAGCGCGGCTCGAGACGCCCTTCACCCGTCGCGCTTGTCCCACGTCCAGAGCTCCTTCAACGCGTACGCGCAGCCGAGAGGCCCTACCGCCCAACCGCCTCGAGCACGCCGCCGAGCGGAGCCTCGACCACGTCGCAGCTGCCGTCCGATACGACCTGTCACACCGCCTGCAACCGTCGATGCCCCAGCTCGTCCGAGGCCGCCTCGGCGTAGCTCACCATCCGGTCCCTGTCCTCGTCGTAGAGCGCCAGGCGCAGGCAGCCGAGGACGTCGCGCGGGTGGAGCGTGATCCTGACCTCGGGGCTCTGAAGCTCCGGCAGCGCCTGCATCGTCTCAGCGAGGCGGTAGAACGGGATGCCGGGGTTGAGGTGGTGGACGTGGTGGTAGCCGATCTCACCGGTGAGCCATCGCATGATCAGCCCCAGGTCCATGTGGCTGCTCGAGATGACGGCGGCCTGCTCTCGGGTCCACTGCGCGGCCGGCAGCATCCGCATGGCCGGGAAGTTGTGCTGCACGTAGAACAGGTACGCCCCCGACGCCGCGGCGACGAAGTACGGCAGCAGGAAGGTGAAGAACGCCATCCAGAACCCGCCGAGCCACCACAGCCCCGCCACACACGCCCCATGCGCCAGGATCGACGGCACCGAGTCCCAGTGCTTGCGCCAGTTCTCGAACAGCGGCGCCACGGCCATCGCCAGGAAGAAGATCGTGAACGAAGCGCAGGCGATGGTCAGCGGATGCCGACTCACCCGGTACTTCACCCGCTCCCACCGCGTCGCCGTCCGCCACTCCGCCACCGTCAACAGCGGGAAGCCTCCGACCTGCGCGCTGCGCAGCTTGCCCATGTTGGCATGATGCAGGTTGTGGTTCCGCCGCCACGAGCTGAACGGCGCCAGCAGCAGCGCCCCGATGACGACCATGACGGCCTTCGCCACCCACGACCGCCGCAACACCGCCCCGTGCGCGTAGTCGTGGTAGAGGATGAAGCACCGCACCATCACCAGCCCGCCAACGACCGACGCGGCAAGCCTCACAGGCCACCACGGCGCCAACGCCGCCAACGTCAGCAACCCAACGAGGATGGCCAGCGTGCTCCACAGGAACCACCAGCTCTTGAACCGCACTTCCTGCGCGAACGGCCGGGTCGCGGCAAACAGTTCGCGCCCACCCCGCGCCGCGGGAGCCGCCGCTGTCGACACCTCCGCGCCGCTCCCTGCTCCGGTTTCATGCTCCATGGCTCGTCCCCCTGTCCACGAGCCGCACGCGAGCCCCGCCATGCCGCGGACGACCGCCCCTGAGATCTGCGCTGCCCGATGGGGAGCCGATCCCCGATCGTCAGCCGTGTCTCAGAGCCAAAGCATCGGGCGTGCCAGCCAGGCCGGGCAACCCTGCCAGCACGCGGGTCGCCACACCACGCGGAACCATTGACGGAGGGCCGGCTCTGCCTCAGCCCTCACGCTTCCAGAGCTGGTTGAGCTGCTTGAGCGTGAACGCGCAGCGCGCGAAGCCCTGCCGCCCAACGGCGTCAAGCACCCCGCGCAGCTGCGCCTCGACGGCGTCATACGTCCCGTCCGACTCCACCTCGCCGAGCCACGACGCCACGCCCTCAAACAGCGTCAGCGACGACACGGCCTTGGTGGCGTCGATCCCCGGAAACAGGGTGCTGAGGCTCACCGGCTCCGGATCTGCGAGCTGGACCGCGATGACCGCGACGATCTCCACCAGCCGGTCACGGAGCTCCGGGTCGCGCAGGTAGCTCACCGCCTCGTCGAGGTCCAGCCCGTAGAGACGGGCGGTGCTCGACTGGCCGAGCCCGCCGAGCTGAGGGAGGATGTACCAGATCCAGTGGCTCTGCTTGCGGCCGGCGCGAAGCTCGGCCAGCGCGGTGGCGTGGCCGGCGTGGGGCTTGGCCTGAGCGGTCTTGAAGCGTTCGAGGGACACGACTTCCTCCTTGTGACGTGGCGACGGCGACGACGCGGCGGAGCACGCGACGGCGCGGAGAAGGGGGCGAGGGAGCGACACGTAAGAGACGAGGTTGACAAGTCCGCCCTCGTGCAACAGATCTGTTGTGCAACAGATCTGTTGTGCAACAGATCTGTTGCACAGCGCCGCACACACCTGCGGCACCTCGGGAGGCAGACCCATGACCCACGACCCACGACCCGATCGTAGTACAGAACCGTGTCGGCAAGCCCGTCAAGGGCGATGACTTCTTCAATCGGACCCGTGAGCAGCGCTCCATGTGGAACCGCCTGGAGACGGACAACGTGCTGCTGCTCGCGCCGCGACGCGTAGGGAAGACCTCGCTCATGTTCCAGCTCGGCGACACCACCGAGACCCACGGCTTCCGCGACGCCTACTGTGACGTCGCCGCTGCGCGGGATGAACTGGCCTTCGTCCAGACCCTCTACGAGGCCGCTGCGACCCTCCGTGAGGGCTCCACGGTCCTGGACCGCTCGACGTCTTCTCCAACGAAGACGCAGACGCCTTCCTGTGCGCGCTGTCCAACACCTACGAGCTCCCCCTCAACGACGACGTCCGCGCCCACATCGCGGCCCGCGTCGGCTGGCCCATCCCCTACTTCCTCAACCTGGTCTTCTCCCAGCTCCGCGACGATGACGACGCCGAGCTCAAGGCCATCACCACCGACACCGTCGACCGCGCCTTCGAGGCCCTGATGTCCCCATCGAAGAAGGCACACTTCGACTACTGGCGACAACGCCTCCACGACGAGCTGGGTCAACCTGAAGATGGCTGGGCGCTCCAGCTCCTCGGCGCCATCGCCGCCGACCCCAACGGCGCCACACGCCAGACCCTCGCACAGCTCCTCCAACAGGCGATCGGCTCGTCGCAGCTCCCCGTGGAGCGCCTGACCTTCCTCCTGGACGTCCTCCAGAGCGACGGCTACATCCTCCACAACCCCGCCTCACAGCGGTACAGCTTCCGCTCGCCGCTGCTGCGCGAGTTCTGGGTTCGGAGGGGCTATGCCTGAGCTGACCACCAAGGCGATCCAGCACATCATCTACAACCCCGACCTGC
>Ga0100377_1002068_pt1 | contig 16992 bp, 17 predicted proteins | sample CryGeymeta201501_FD_83664 | JGI IMG/M metagenome (GOLD analysis project Ga0100377, IMG submission 83664) | Groundwater microbial communities from Crystal Geyser aquifers in Utah, USA - Crystal Geyser metaG 2015-01 | ecosystem: Environmental > Aquatic > Deep subsurface > Groundwater | place: USA... | reverse complement strand
CAGCCTGCAAATCAGCAATTCCACCATAGGCATCAAAAATATCGCCAGTAAACAAATCGACCATTAAGGTGTTGATTGTAAAATCACGGCGTCGCATGGCTGTTTTCATTGGTAAAAATGGGTCTGTTGAAATAGAAAAACCTCTATGTCCGCTGCCGGTTTGTTCTTCTGTGCGAGGAAGTGAAATGTCTATGTCTCCAGCTGGACTTATGAGTTTTAAAACCCCAAAAGCCTCACCAACTTCTTTTGTTTCACCATGCTTTTCTGCAATTTCTTTTATCCTCTCGGCCGATAATCCGTAAACCTCAATGTCGATATCTTTAGAAGACACTCCAAGCAAAATATCTCGAACATACCCACCAACCAAAAAAGGACTGCCTCCAGAAGCTTGTAATGCCCCCAAAAGAGGTATTACTACCTCTAAAACAGCCTTTTCTCCAGGGTATGCGTTTTCCAACAACTCAATGGTTGTTGGAAATTTAACTTTAGAAACCGGTGCTAATAAAATGGAATTTGTCATACACTTGGTTCCATTCTATCAAACCTAAAGTGAACTGTATCTTTATATCTGTTCTGCCTGTCTTTTAATCAAAACAGAATCAAGAGTCCAGGAATCAACATTTGCTAAAACAAGTGACAATGTAGCCAAAGCAAGTCCGGCATCGCGTACACCAGTTGCTCCACCAACCATAATGGCAATTCCCATTAAGTGAGTACCCAATATAGTGGCTGCCACTCGAGTCCAAACCCCAGAAAGCATCGCAATAGCCAAAACTATTTCAAGCCAACCATTAACTTGCACAATTACCTCACTCGAAACTGGAATATAACCGAGCCATTCAGGCAAAAAACCAATCCAAGTAGATGCGTCAGTTAACTGCATTAAGCCAAACCACAAAAAGACACCGGCCATGCTAAAACGTAAAAGTATCGCAGAATATTTAGACATAATTTTTATTGTTGAAGAGTTCCTATTTTAAAAAGAATCAAGGTGGACTGAATCTTTTTGGAATTTCTGTGTTGGCCTGTATAGCCTTCTGTACCATCTGTTCCACACATTCCTCGAATTGGAGATACTCCGCCAGGATGTCTAGAAATCCAAGTGGTCAAATCATACACACTGCCGTTAACCACACCCCAACAATCGGAAGGTGTATTGTGAGTTTGTACTTCTGCAAACAAATAAGAAGGTTGTCCACTGTTTGGTGAGGTGACGGTTGGTGTAGCCACAGCCCCGGAATCATCATCTCCCTCTTCTGCTTCCTCATCCTCATCCTCATCCTCATCTTCTGCAAACCAGTTTAAAGTAACATTTCCACCATCAGAAACGGCTGCATCTAGCTCTGCTTGTGTTTTTGGGGTGGGTGATGGAACTTTACTGTTCCACAAAATAACACCAGAACCGACAGTAAAAATAACAACCATTAAACCTCCTAACCAAATTCTTATTGAAAGTAATTTCATAAACATCACAGCAAAAATAACTGATCTTAAAAAAGAGACCGAAAGGGGGCATTTCTGCCCCCAAAGGTATCACAATAAATAACTTTTTATTAAGACAACATACTTAGTTGCCACACATTGCACTTCATGGTCATTTTATAAGCTTGTTCCAAAAAACAATGACGTTAAGATAGTTTTCTACCTGTTAAAACGTTGTCCGAAACCTCTTTTTCCCATCATTCCGTGTCCTTGACCTTTGCGTCCCTGACCATCAAAGGGAAGTTCTATTCCTTCTGATTTGGCCCAATCTTGCATCTCTTCATGATGAGTTTTAAGAGCTTCTTGTCTTGCTTCCGGAGTCATGTCTTTAAGACTCTCCATGAAAGCTTGATTTTCGTCGTGGCGAGCTTTTAGAGCGTCTGCCTGCTCTTGAGTAAGTTTACCGGCCTCGAGAGCTGCGGCGATTCTCTCTTCACCCTTTTGTTCAAATTGAGCCCGCATGTTGGCGTGTTGTTCATCGAACACCGCCTGCACTTCAGTTGTACTTGTACCGAATTTGTCTGCGAGTGCCTGAATGAGTGATTCCATTCGTGGATGCACTATTCCATTTTCGGCGGCAAGGGTTTTATTAACACCAACGGCTCCCAGTCCCAAAACCGCCAATGTTGCAGCACCTAATATCATGGCTTTTGTCTTTTTCATATTTATATTCTTTTAGGAATAAATCGGGGAGAGCTCTTCCCCATATCTACAACATACACACTTCTCCATGAAGGAATTATGAAGCCCTGTGGATAGGAATTTTAATGATTGCTTTTGTTCCCTTTCCTTCTGTGCTTTTTAGTGCAATAACACCACCAAAACTTTCAACAATAGAACGCACAATAGGTAAACCTAAACCACTTCCTACGATTTGAGATGATCTACTAGTATCTAAACGAGTAAATCTTTCAAAAACAGCCTCGAGCTGATGAACGGAAATACCCGGCCCGGAATCCTTAACCTCAAAAACAACTTGACCTTCTTTTTCTGCCACAGAAATATCAACTGAACCATCTTTATTGTTGTAGATTATGGCATTTTTGATCACATTCTGCAGTGCTCTAAACAACAAATCATAATCAGCCAAAACAAAAAGATCTTTCTTTGAAGGAGTAAAAGATACTTTAATGTTATCTTTTCGAGCCAAAGGCTCTAGTTGTTTAATTGCATCTTTCAAGACTTTTTGAGTATCCACTTCTGACATTTTCAAATCACCGGTCGATTCATCTAATTTAGAGAGAGTTAGCAAATCAGAAACCAAGCGATTCATTCGATCCACATCTATCAATTGTTCGTTTAAATGCTGTTTGTGTTCTGAGCTTTTGGTGTTAGAAAGATCTTGTTCTAAGCCCAAACGCAAAACTGTTAAAGGTGTTCTGAGTTCGTGTGAGGCATCGCTCAAAAATTGTCGTTGCTTGGCCACACTCATTTGCAAAGGTTTTAAAGTAAAACCAGCCAAAATATACCCGGCTCCAATTGCTACAAATAAAAGTGAAATATTCACCCAAAACAAAGATTCCAACAAATCCTCTTGTACCTCTTGGGCTGTAGGAAAAGCTCTGCCTGCCAAATTTCTAATGGGCATCATCTCTTGTACCGGATTAAATCTTTGGTGAATTCTTTGGGTAAAAACTGACTTGGTTACTCCAGCTGAAATAAACAGCAGGATAGCAAAAATAACACCATAAAGAACAGTCAGCCTTAAACGTGTTTTTAAAAAGAGATTATCAAACGAGTTTGTACCCCTTTCCCCAAACTGTTTGGATTCTTTTGCCATATGGTGTTGGTAGTTTTTTTCGCAGATTTTTTAAATGCACATCGACAACATTACTAAAGGAGTCAAAAAACTGATCCCAAACATGATCAATCAAATCTTCTCGAGTAACAAGCTCCCCCACATGACGCAACAAATAATCCAAAATTCCGTACTCACGAATAGTTAGTGGAATCAACTTTTCTCCAATTTTAACCTCTTGGTTTTTTGTGTTTAAAGTAAGTTCTCCGAGTGTTAACACATCGGCTGATAATTTTCGAGGACGACGCAAAAGCGCTCGTAATCTGGCGTCTAATTCATCCATTGCAAAAGGCTTGGCCAAGTAGTCATCTCCTCCGGCATCAAGTCCCATAACTCGATCATCTGTGGCATCGAGGGCGGTTAAAAATAAAACGGGTACGTCTTTACCTGCTGCACGCAAATTATGACAAACAGTTAATCCGTCACGTTTTGGTAATAAACGATCTAAAATCAAAACATCATAATCTTCAATACGAGCTTTCTTTTCACCTTCTTCGCCATCAAAAGCCGAATCAACCGCAAAGCCACGGCTTCGCAAATGATCTGCCAGCAAACGATTTAGCCTGGGTTCGTCTTCTACTAAAAGCAATCTCATACTGACAAAAAATATAGCACGAATGAATGAAGAAAACATGAAGCTGGTTTTTTCTCCTCTTCTCACTTACCACACAAACAGGCTACACTAAAGCCCACAACTAACCTTTTTACGTATGAATGACATCATAAAATCAATGAACTGGAGATACGCCACAAAAACTTTTGATCCAAAAAAGTCTGTATCAAAAGAGGATTTAATGACAATTTTAGAAAGCGCTCGTTTAACAGCCAGTTCCTTTGGTACAGAACCTTGGCACTTTTTGGTTGTTGAACACCCAGATACTCGCATTAAACTCAGGACAATCAGTTATGATCAAACAAAAATTACAGATGCTGCTTACGTAATTGTGATTGCTGCCCGCACAGACGTTAGGGAATCTATCACCAATGAACTCATTACCCGTGCCGCCAAAACGCAAAATGTATCAGAAGAAGATTTGGCTGGTTGGCGTGGTATGGTAGAAGGTTTTATGATGGGAAAAACCGATGGCGAACTACTGTCTTGGGCTAGATCCCAAACTTACTTGCCACTTGGAACAATGTTAGTAACAACAGCCCTGCTTGGTATTGATTCTTGCCCCATGGAAGGTTTTGACGCTGCCCAAGTAGATGAACTTTTGGGGCTCAAAGAAAAACATCTTACAGTCACTACAATGCTTGCCATTGGTTATCGTGGAAATGACGAAGCAGCTAAACGTGCCAAGGTTCGCCGTTCTTTTGACGACGTAGTTACCTTTGTAAAATAGTTTTTTATTCCTCGTTTGCTGCAAAAGTGGCAGCGTGAGTACCCGCGATCCAACCGGTCGTCCAACAAAGTTGGAGTGAAAATCCACCAGACGGCCGGTTGATGTCGATAGTGTCACCAACCAAATAAATATTTGGTTTTATTTTTGATTGCATGGTTTTAAAGTTTACTTCTTTTGGATCTGCTCCCCCATCTGCTGCGATAGACCACGCAAGCCCCATAATTCCATGAATACCAAAAGACAGATTTTTCAAAAGAACACCCAGTTTTTTACGATCATCTCTTGAGACAGAATTAACAGGAACACCACCAAAATCCATTCCGGGAAATTGCAAAATTTGCTCGGCAAGTTTGTTGGGAAGTAAATCTGCCAACACGTTTTTTAGTTGCTTTTTGTTTTGGGTTTTAAATAGATCAAGCAAAAAACTATCCAACCCCCCTTCATTCACATTCGGAAACAAATCAACAACTGCAGTAACCAGCCCTGTTTTTAGTAATTCTTTTACTCTATGAGAAAAATTGATAATCAAAGGACCGGAAACACCAAAGTGAGTAAACAGAAGTCTACCTGTACCTTTAAAAACAGTCTTATCATTTTGTTTAAAACGAATTGTCATTTCTTCCACGGTAACCCCCGATAATCTGTGCACCCAATCAACATCAGTGCGTAATGGCGACAGGTTTGGATTAGGTTCGGCGACTTTGTGCCCCAGTTTGGCCAACATTTTAATACCCTCTCCGGTTGAACCTGTTTCCGGTGCCGCATAACCACCAGTGGCAAAGATAATCGTTTTACCATATCTGTCACCAAAAGAAGTTCTAACACCAATCACTTTTCCATCTTTAATAATGGCATTGGCCACTCCTTCGTTTAAAGACACTTCTACATTTCCACTTTCACGAATATAAGCATCTAGAACCTTACAAACATCTTCTGCTTTTTCTGATTTGGGAAAAGCTCTTTTTCGATCTTCAACAATCAGAGGTAAACCACGATCAGTAAAAAAATCAAAAGTGCTTTGAACATTAAATTGCGAAAACGGGGAAAATAAAAAGCCTTTCGTTTCAGGAAAGTTATCTAAAAATAAATGATTATCAAACTCAGCGTTGGTTATATTACAACGACGTCCACCAGTAATACTTAGCTTTTTGCCTAATCGTTCGTTTTTTTCAACAAGTAGAACCTTGGCCCCAAGTTCTCCAGCTCGCCCAGCAGCTAACATTCCGGCTGGTCCTCCCCCAACTACAATTACGTCAAAGATTGGCGATTCCATAGAGTAGAATTAGCTATGCTAGCGAGTAAAAATAAACCGATCGCGCAAAGAACAATCGAACCACCACTCGCAATATTTAAATAAAAAGATCCGAATAGTCCAGCAATTACAGATAAAACTCCCGCCACCAAAGAAATGTACCAAGTTTCTCTAAAACCTCTCTTAAACTGCATAGCTGCCAAAACCGGTATAACCATCATAGCTCCAACAAGCAGTACACCAACCACATTCATAGAAATAGCTATGGTAACAGCTCCCAAGATAGACATTAAACGATTCAAACGCTTAACTGGCAAACCACTTGCTAAAGCAGCATCTTCATCTATTGAGACAAAAAAGAAATGGCGCCAAAAAATCTGAACCAATACAAAAACCAAAGCCCCCAAAAGAGTAATTAGGATCAAATCAAAACTAGAAACCGTTAAAATGCTGCCAAATAAATAATTAGTTAGACTCACATTTTTATTGCGAGAAAGTCCAAGCAAAACAACAGCCACAGATAATCCACCAAATAAAAACAAGGTCAAAATAGTCTCTGGAGGCAAAGTCTTTTTTTCGCGCAAACGTTCCATTCCAAAAACAGAAGCAATTGTTACCACCAAAGCAGTAGGAATTGCCATGGTTCCAGCAAACAAACTAACAGCTACGCCCGCCAAAGAAATATGAGCCAAAGTATCGGCGATGGCAGAATATCTGCGAACCACAAAAAACAAACCAATCGTTGGAGCAACGAGCGCTATTACCAAACCAGCAACTAAAGCCCTCTGCAAAAATACATAAGAAAAAATCTCCAACATATACTATTCGCCATGATGTTTAAGTATATCCATTCGATCTGCATGATATAAGTCGTGCATGTCACCTTTGCCAATATGACACGCCTCAGCCCCATGACACACCAAATCGTGTTTTAAACAAATCGCTGAATCGGCTTCTTTGGCAATTGTGTGTACATCGTGAGACACAAACAAAATCGTTACACCTTCTCCATGAATGTGGCGCAAGAGTTCATAAAATTCGGTTCGTGATAGTGGATCGAGTCCATCAACAGGTTCGTCCAAGCACAAGATTTTAGGCTCTCCAGCCATAGCTCTAGCCAACAAAACCTTTTGTCTTTCTCCTCCCGATAATCTACTCAGAGGTCTTTTTGCTAGTTTTTGAATCCCCAAATGATTCATGACTTTTTGAACGGCATCTTCATCTTCTTTACCATAACTATTTAATAGTCCTGAACGAGGAGTCCTGCCAGACTTAACGACTTCTTCTACAGTAGCTGGAAAAAGCGGATCTAAGTTTCCCCCACGTTGAGCCACATATCCAATGCATTTACGAACAGATGAATCAGAAATATCACGACCCAGAATTTGAATTGTTCCTTTTGATGGTTTGATCAAACCCAAAATAAGTCGAAGTAAGGTTGTTTTTCCACCGCCGTTTGGACCTATTATTCCAACATAAGCACCTTTTGGGATTTCAAAAGAGAAATCAGAAATAACATCAGCGCCATGTGTTTGATAAGTAAGATTGGAAACGGAAATTATCGAATTTGTTTTGTTTAACGACATATCATGGCTGTGCGCAAACTTTCTAAATTACTTCGCATGATTGATAAATAATCGGAACCGGCTATTTTCTCTGCTTCAGATCTACCCTCAAGAGAACTGAAAGGCAATATTTCTACGCCATTTTCTCGAGATATTGTTTGTGAAAGCTCTGGGTTAGCCAATGTTTCCAAAAAGATATATTTGATTCCCGTCTCTTTTATAAGATCGGAAAGTCTGGCTAAATCTCCTGCGGAAGGTTCTGATTCTGGAGAAATACCGGTAATTGGTAAAACTGAAAAGTTGTAATCTTTGGCCAAATACTTAAAAGCAGAATGAGAAGTGACTATTGTCCTGTTTGCACAATTTTCTAAACCAGTTTTGTATTCTGAATCCAGATCGATCAGTTCTTTTTTGAATATTTCTGCCTGATTAGCATATTCAGCACCATGTTCTGGATCTACTGAAATAAAAACATCAGCGATTCTGGAAACATTCTGCTGAACAAAAGATGGACTGAGCCAAATATGTGGATCAAGAACTATGTCGTATGATCGTTCATTCTGATGATCCAAAGTTTCGTCGGCTTCAAAAAGAGTGAGGTCATTAGTAAAACCAAACACAGTAACTCCTTGTTTGGTGAGGTCGGGCATTAAACGTTCGGCCCAAACATCAACTCCTGCTCCATTGTACAAAAAAACGTTGGTTTTATATATATCAGCCACATCTCCTGGGGTAGGTTCAAAGTCATGTGGTTCTAAAGTTTCTGGAGTTATGGTTGTAACCTGAACCAAATCTCCACCAATCTTTTTAGCAAACTCAGCCATAGTGTAAAAACTAGCGGAGACCTGTAACAGAATGGATTCATTCGTTTTATCGACGGGTGTAGGTTTGTTAATTATTGATTTGGTTAGTAAAAAAAAGGAAACTCCAATTAAAATAAAGGTCGACAAAATAATGCTGGGACGATTAAAAAGACTGGTTGATTTCATAAGAAGGGCTTTTGAAAAATAGCGTTTGCAATAATATAGTTATACGAGACTTGCCCCTTTTTGTAAATGCCAGTAATTTGCATTTAGTTTTTAACCATTCAAAAAAAGACACATAAACTAAACAAAGAAAAATACAAAAAACTTCACAACAACCCGTAAACTCCCCCATATCAAAATATAAACATCTCCAAATAATCCCATTAATCAATCTACATCAAAACAAAAACACCAAATCTCAGCCATCATCCCAAAAAAATAACCATTTTTTCTAAATGCAAAACACTTGCATCTGTGAAAAGGCCACCGAAAACAAATAAACACCCCGCCCATCACCCCCTTCTTTTTAAAAGAGTTTTCTCTAATCCTCTATTACATCCACACAAATAGAAAACCACTTTTTTTCTTAAAAGAACCCCCCTCTATTTATTCCACCCCCACACAACCCAACACCTACCATTTTTTATCTCTAAACAGCCCCTTCCTTCACTCCCAATTAATCTAAAAATATGTCCACCAAACGACTCCCCAACAAAAACCTCCTAATCTTCCACGAACTAAAAATAACAAAACCCAGACTAGCAGTACTACAAGCATTCCGAGACCACAAAAAACCGGTAAGTGCCAATGAAATAATCGAAAAAATAGACCCAACAGTAGTCAACCAAACTACAGTTTATCGAATAATCGAATCTTTCGAACAACTGGGAATTATAAGACAAGTAAACTTACGCCACAAACACACTGATTATGAACTAATAGACGAACGAGATCACCATCATGTTGTTTGTACCTTATGTGGTTACATAGAAGACTTTGAAGATTGCATAGCAAATAAACTTTCAAAAAACATCCTCGACCAAAGCAAAAATTTCTCCTCCATCGAAGATCATGCCTTGGAATTTTTTGGAACATGCAAAAAATGTTCAAAAGGCTAATTTGGTGACTTTTTTTATAGGAAGAGTATACTGCTTGTTATTCTATTTTTAGACCCCCTTTATGTTTTATGTTGATCGCTTAAAAGCCTTCCGTTCTTACTCTTTTGCTACGTTTAGAGCCGATTTCATTGCGGGAATTATTGTGGCTTTGGTTGCCCTTCCGATTGCTATGAGTTTTGCTATTGCCATTGGCGTCAAACCTGAATTTGGACTTTACGCAGCCATAATTGGAGGTTTGGTGGCTGCCATCTTTGGTGGATCAGAAGTAAACGTAACTGGTCCGACAGGTGCTTTTGTGGCCATTTTATCTGGTGTTGTTTTAAAGTTTGGAGTTGAAGGATTACTGGTCGCTGGTTTGATGGCTGGTGTTTTGCTGTGTATTGCAAGTATTGCCAAGCTCGGGACTTTGATCAGCTATATTCCCTACCCCGTTACCATAGGTTTCACCACAGGAATCGCCATCTTAATTTTCACCAGCCAAATTGGAGGCATGTTAGGTCTAACCGGACTTATAAAACACGAATACTTCCATGAAAACTTCCTAGAAATCTTCAAACATTTGGGTACTTTTAGTTTATCAGCAATATTGGTCACTTTGCTTACAATCGTTTTAATGCTGGTCGTCCCAAAAATCAACCGTCGCTTACCAGCTGCTTTAATTGCTGTATCTGTTAGTGCTTTAGTGGCCTACATATTACAATTGAATGTTAGTACTATTTTTTCTTCTTTTGGTGGCATTCCACAAGCATTACCATCTTTTCATTTTCCATACATTCAAATCTCAACAATAATTAAACTGATTCCTTCAGCCCTCGCCATTGCCATACTTGGTTCGATTGAATCCCTTTTGTCTTGTGTTGTTTCCGACGGTATGACTCGCAAAAAACACAATTCCAATGCCGAGCTTATGGGGCAAGGAATTGCCAATATTGTAGTACCTTTTTTTGGAGGAATTCCTGTAACTGGAGCGATTGCTCGCACAGCCGTTAATGCTAAGTCTGGAGCCCAAACTCGCTTGGCTGGTGTTTTTCATGCTCTTATTATGTTGGTAATGATGCTCGTTTGTGCGCCTCTTGTAAACTTTGTTCCTTTGGCAGCTTTGGGCGGAGTTTTGGCAGTAGTCTCATATCGAATGGCCGAATTGCATCATGTGAAGGATTTGTTGAAACATGCTGATCGTACTGACGTTGCCGTTTTGGTAATCACAATTCTGCTAACAGTGTTCGTAAATTTAACCGTTAGTATTCCGGTCGGACTATCTTTGGCATCTTTGATTTTTATGCGTAGAATTAGTGAACTTGGAGTTATACCAACAACAATCGACAGACAAGGAACAGAACCTAGGTTTATTCCAACCAACGAGCAACTAACCTGCAATCATTTAAACATTTACACTGTTCAAGGACCTTTGTTTTTTGGAGCTGCCAGACGTTTTATTTCTGGATTGAATAATTCCACCGCTGCCCCTGCTGTTTCACTTATTTTACGAATGAAACACGTTCCTTTAATAGACGCAACCGGCCTAAATGCCTTGAGAGAAATACTAGAAACCACAAATTATAAGAACGTTTATTTGTCTAGAGTACAACATCAAGTAGCTGAAGCCATGAAAAAAGCCGGTTTAGACGATTTGATTCCTGAAAACCGTATTTTGAACAATACTCGTGAAGCAATCAATCTAGCTCTCAAAGAACAAGGACTACAAAATGGTTGTAATGATTACAAAATTGTCTCATAGGGGTCTGACCCTGCATTTTGCATTTAGCCTTTTTTCTTGAAAAGTGACCATGTTTTTCTGTAAGAATTAATGAATTATGCACGATTTTTTATCTGTGTGATAAACTCAAGATAAACAATTTTTATATGCAAAACACACAACAATTCTTGAACGAAGCCAAAGAACGTTTTTTATCGGAACTTTTTGACTTGCTTCGTATTCCTTCTATCAGCGCCGATTCTCTTCATGCGGGAGATGTTAGAAAAACCGCTGAATTTGTTTGTGAATCTTTAAACAAAGTCGGACTTAAGGCTCAGGTTTTTGAAACAGCTGGACACCCGGTTGTTTACGCGGAAAAAATAGTTGATCAAAACAAGCCAACGGTTTTGGTTTATGGTCACTACGATGTGCAGCCTGTCGATCCAATCGAACTCTGGGAAACCGCACCTTTTGAGCCACAAGTACGCGATGGAAAAATTTACGCCCGTGGCTCAGCCGATGACAAAGGTCAAATGTTCATGCATGTTAAGGCTTTGGAAGCTTTAATTGCGACAGGAGAACTTCCTTGCAACGTAAAATGCATAATCGAAGGTGAAGAAGAAATCGGCTCAGTGCACTTGGAAAGTTTTGTGGAGGCAAATCGAGAATTACTCTCTGCAGACGTCGTGTTTATTTCTGACACTTCAATGATCACCAACGACACTCCATCTATTACCGTCGGTCTCCGAGGCCTCAGTTACCTGGAGGTGACTGTTACAGGACCAAACCGTGATCTGCACTCTGGTGTTTACGGTGGTGCCGTTGCCAACCCTTGCAATGTACTTTGCGACATGATCGCCAATCTTAAAGATTCAGAAGGCAGAATAACCATTCCCGGCTTTTACGACGACGTAGCTGAAGTTTCTGAATTCGAAAGAACTGCAGCCTCAGTCAGTCACCCGGTTATCGAGGAATACAGTGCCGACTTGGGTGTGCAGGAATTAGTTTGTGAAAGCGGTTATACCAGCTTTGAGTCGGCCACCATTCGCCCTACGCTCGACGTGAATGGAATTTGGGGAGGATATACTGGCGAAGGAGCAAAAACCGTTTTACCTTCAATCGCTCGTGCAAAAATTTCCATGCGATTAGTCCCCAATCAAACATCAAAAAACATTACCGAAATCGTTAAAGCACATTTGGTAGCCATGGCACCAAAAACAGTTTCAGTCGAGGTAATGGAACACCACGGAGGAGAACCATCGGTAACTCCAATTGATTCCCTAGAATACAAAGCAGCTTCTTTGGCCATGGAAAAAACCTTCGGCAAACTACCGGTCCCAACACGTTGTGGCGGAAGCATTCCAATAGTCGCTATGTTTAAGCATCAACTCGGCATTCAATCCGTTTTAATGGGCTTTGGACTCGACTCAGACAACATCCACTCCCCCAACGAAAAATACGGCGTCTGGAACTTTTACAAAGGAATCGAAACAATTCCTTGGTTTTACCACTTTTACACCGAACAAAAAACACAAGAAAAATAAAAACCAGCCGTCTTTAATTACTTAACGTCATTGCGAGGAATCACATGACGAAGCCCAGCGAAGCCAGGTTGAACTAATATTTGACTGCATCAGTCAGACGTTTTAAATCCCGTGCATACATCTTGTCATTCTGAGTTACACGAAGAATCTGTTTTTCGTAAATACTGACAATCGTGTACGGGCTTAGATTCTTCTCCGCCTAGGCGGATCAGAATGACATTATGTGAATATATATAAACTCAGATTGCTTCGTCGTAGAACTCCTCGCAATGACGGATATAAAACTTGACGACATCACCCATCAAATGATGGAATAATCATGTTCTAAAACAAGCCTCCTTAAAAAGAGGCTTTTGTTTTCTGGAGGAAACAAGTGCACGGGATCACCAAGCTTCCATCACACAATCGTCGCACGGTTCAGGAGATCTTGACTCAAGCAGAGCAAGACCTCAAAGACAAAAAGCTCACCGCAGCCCTTCATGGCGTAACCGGAGCGCTCATCGACCTTCGCCTGACAGACCAAGAAGAAAAGCTTCGCCAAGATCTGCACGAAAAAATCTCTCGACAGTTTCTTATGCACTTCTCGGGGTGATCTTTTTACCCCGCCACCCAACCTTGCCCCACAAACATCACTTCTGATGTCTGTGGGGTGTTTTTTTATGCTAAAATACAAAAAACATATTACACCTTACATGAAAAAGAATACATGGCTTATTTTGCCTTTGATTTTACTTGTGGCCACACCTCGCTTAGCACAAGCAATTCCGCCACCTGATTTTCTATTTAACTTTGCGTCCCAATTTGCACAGTTCTTCTCTTTTTTCTTTATTGCCAGTACCGCTATTTTTAGCGTTCTACTTAGGCAATCAGGTTTTGTGTTTTCAAAAATTCGCGAATACAAAAAGACCATCTTCGTATTTACCCCGATTATTTTAGTTCTCTCTGCAGGTGGTGCTTATTTTATTAACGACTATCTAAAAACAAAAGCTGAACTAGCCTTTCAACAATCATTCGAAAAAGAAGTGTCAACCGATATAAAAGAAAATATCAACAAATACGATACACTAGCTGAACCACCACAAAACTCTGTTACTCCAACCGAAACTCTAGACCCGATGCAGAATTTTATTTTGTCTTACTATCAAAATTTGGGCACAGGAAACATTCAAGAGGCCTACGATGTTTCCAAAAAAAATGTATCTTACGAGACTTACTTGTCTTGGTATGAGAACGTTACCTCAGCCGAAATTGAGCAAATAGAAAAGTTAGACGAAAACAAATATTCACTCTCAGTGGCTCTCACAGAAAACGGACAAACAACTCGTTACGCCGTTATTATGACCATTGCAGGACAAAGTGATTCTTTGCGAATTGAAGATTCAACAGTCCGCACATTATCAGTTGACACTCCAGACACAACCATAGAAGAAACAAACTCCACCGGTAATTTTCTCAGTGATCATCCAAATCTATCCACATCTATTACTAATGAGGAGTTTCAAAGCAAAGACAAAAACAAAGTCTACATTTTGGATGCTCGAGAAGACGAAGAATACGAGATTGGTTTTTTTACAGGCGGTACTCACATTCGTTTTGCTGATTTATTGGCTGGTTCTTGGGTTGGCCTACCAACAGATAAAGAAGTTATTGTGCTTTGCTGGTCTGGAATTCGTGGACAAGAAGTTGCGGAGTTTTTGCGTGGTAAAGGAATTGCAGCTCGCTACTTAGAAGAAGGTGCCGATGGTTGGGTAAATTTTGGCGGAGCATGGAACGGTGAAATATTGTTTTCCAAAGTTTATTCAGAAGAACGTTACACCAAAACATTCACCACAAAAGAGGTTCAAAAACTGATAAATGATGGTGTGTTACTAGTTGATGCTCGAGATCCCGACATTTATGTTAAAAACCAAATTGCCGGCAGTATAAATATTGCACCAATGTTTGCACCGACAGCTGAATTACAAAAACTGATTTTAGAAGTTCCAGCCAACTCCACCGTTGTTACTGTTTGTGACAGTTACCTGAGTTGTTTCTACGCCAAAATAATCGGAATTAAACTCGAAAAATACGAACATGAATTCCTTGGTCGTTACACCGCGCCTTATGAGTACTAATCTTTTTGGTCCGAAAACACTCAACTTACAAAAATTAAAAGACGCCGGTTTTCAAGTCCCCAATTTTGTAGCTTTCTCTGCAAAAGTTTTGGAAACCATCACCGCACAAGAAATCGCCTCTCAAGCCACAAGTAAGCTTCCGGCCACTCGTTACGCAGTCAGATCGAGTGCTCTATCAGAAGACACAGTCCAAAAATCAATGGCCGGACAATTTAAAACTGTTTTAGATTGCTCACCAGAAAAATTAGAAGAATCCACCACAACAGTTCTTCAAGATGCTCTAGAAAAATTATCTTCTTTGTCATATTTTTCACTGATCATTCAAGAATACATTCAAGCAGACATATCCGGCGTAGTCTTTACTCGCAATCCAAATGGAAACAGAGAAATGATTATTGAGTGGATAGAAGGCGTGGGAGAAGACTTGGTTTCTGGAAAAAAGAAACCGGAGAGACTGGTGTTTTATCGTAATCAACAAGACATCAAAGATAACTTTTCCGAACTCACAAAAAAATCAATTGCCATCGAAAAACTCTTCAACTTTCCCCAAGATATAGAATGGGCCATAAAAGATGATCAATTATTTTTTCTACAATCTCGTCCAATAACAACCGTCAATTCCAACAATGAAAAGATGAATGTTTTCTTAGATGAAAATCTGCCACAAGAAAACTTCTACTACGAAAAAACTGAAGTTTCTGAAGTAGCACAGACACCATCAAAGGAAACACTAGGCCTTCTCAAAAGACTTTACGAAAAACAAGGACCCGTAGCTACGGCTTACAAAAAAATAGGTGTTTCATTTTCTGACACGGACTTTTTAAAAATAATCGGTGGTCAATTGTATGTTGATCGAGAAGCCGAACTAAAAACCATTTTGCCATCCTTTAGTTATCTGTCTAGCAATGATTACACAGCTAAACCGGTTCATATCAAAGGATTACTCACAAGTCTTAAAAATCAATACTATCTATCTAAAGCCTCTTTTTCTGTCCACGATCTACACCAACAAATTACTGAACGTTTAGAAAAACCGGGTGAAGATATTTTTGCAGATTACGAATTGATTTTTACCATCAATTTAGCTACAGAATTGTCTTTACAAAAACTAAAAATAAAACTTCCACAAGGATTAAATATTGCGGCAGCTCTCAACTTACAAACCGGCTCCCCCATACTTCCACCACCAATTCCTCCACAAAACACTGTAGGAAATAGTCTTGATTTGCACGACACCTCCCCCTTTGTACCGATTGTCCCCAAAGAACCGTCAGGCACAAACGAACAAGAAGTCCCGAACGAAGAAATATTCGAAGCCCAAGAATACTTTCGCCTGCGAGAATACGGCCGCTGGCTGGCTGTCCTTCACCTGACTCCCCACAGAATAAACCAAAAATCAACCACAGAAGTTTTCCCAACCATCCTTCCAAAGACACTGACCTACAAACCAAAAACGCAAAAAACAGGCCCACTAGGGGTTTCTGCTGGTATGGCAACAGGGGTTTTGGTAGACGAAACAAATATCACTCAAACCTCTGGTAAAGTAATTTTAATGACTTCTGACTTATCTCCCAACCTCACAAAATACCTAGGTAAAATAGCAGGTGTAATCTCCCAAAATGGCGGTCTTCTCTCTCACTTTGCCATAATAGCTCGTGAAAATTCACTTCCGGTCATTGTAAACGTCGAAAGCAATACTTTGGTCGTTGGAAAAGAGACAACCATAAATGGAGAGACTGGCGAGATTACGCAGAAATAATTAAAAGGTTTATCTAAACTTCTTTGGCTATCTTCCTTAAAACAGAATCCATTTCATCGAGTTCATGACCTTTTCCAGAACCAATACTAAGCACTTTTACTCCTTTTTCCACCTGACTCGCAAGCTTGTCGGTAAAAACAATTTTTTCAGCAAGATATTTTTGAACTTTCGAAGAACTAATCAACCATTCACTTCGATCTTTTAACCATTTCTCAGAAGACCCAACAGAAGCTTCTCTCATTAAAGTAGGTCCAAAATCATGTCGTCTTGATCCTTCGCTCATAAAAAAATATCAGATTGTTGTTATAGTAATTTAAATAGTATCATTTTTGTCAAAAAGCACCCCAACAAAGATAAGTAGCTTATAAAACTTATCTTTTTTGACAAGAAAAAACTGACTAAGGCCACATACATTCTGCACTACTCGGGCACCCCGAGAATATGCAAATAAGACGTGTTGGTTATGGAGTAAAAGGGTTTGGTAGAATCACTGATTGGGCTATAAGGTGGGCTTG
>Ga0100377_1002064_pt1 | contig 17014 bp, 16 predicted proteins | sample CryGeymeta201501_FD_83664 | JGI IMG/M metagenome (GOLD analysis project Ga0100377, IMG submission 83664) | Groundwater microbial communities from Crystal Geyser aquifers in Utah, USA - Crystal Geyser metaG 2015-01 | ecosystem: Environmental > Aquatic > Deep subsurface > Groundwater | place: USA... | reverse complement strand
TCTATCACCTCTTGGGCCTCCGTAGTTGTTTTCGCCAAGTACCGGAGACCCAAGGTCGTACATGGCGAGGTCAACCCGCCAGAATTTCTGGATCCTCACCCGCCATAATTATGGGATTCCACAGACACCTCGAAGGAGCATTGCGGGCGCTGCGGAACGTCTTGTGACTCAGGCTCCTCACAGACCTGTGAGGGCGGCAGTTGTCGTTGTGCCGAGCCGAACTTGGCCGCATGCAGCACAGGCTGCTTCGACCTGCAGAGCGACCCTCTGCACTGCGGCGGGTGCGATACCATCTGCGGGCAAAGCGAGATTTGTTGCGGGGGCCAATGTGGTGGTTTGGGCCTGGGGCCGACCTGTCCTGGGACGAGCTGCGCAGACCTTCTGGCCGCTGGCCAGTCGGCCAATGGAGTCTATTGGATTCACACGGGAAACGAGACCTATCAGGTGGCCTGCGACATGGAGTCCGACGGAGGCGGTTGGACCCTGCTCATGAAGGCCGATGGCACGGGAGAGTTTGGTTACGACGCAGCCCATTGGCGAACCGCCGATGTCCTCAACGAATCCGACTTCGACAAGCTCGGCGGCAACGCCAAATACGCCTCCTTCAACAGCCTACCGCTCAGCGAAGTGAAGGCGGAATTCCCCAATCTTCCCCACGTGATGCGCGAGAACATCGCCAATCGACGCACGGCACTCGTAAACTTCGACATCGAGCAGGAGTTGAGCGGGCTCTGGGACAACTGGACCGAAGCTTGGCCCAAAGAAGGAGGGTTCAAACGGTATGGATTTGCCATTGACCCTTGGGGCTGCTCGAGTCGGGTGCGTTGGGGATGGGTCTGGAACAACGTGGGGTGCTGCTGTGTGACCTCGGATGCCGTCTCGGGTATCGGCACGAACCGTGGGCCGGATGTGGGGGGCTGGGCGAGTTGCTGCACCGACCCAGGTGGACGCGAAGGGAGCTACCCGACGTTCGTCTTGATGTGGGGACGCTGAGTCCAAATGCACGATTGCCTCGTAACTAGGGCTGAACCTCGTTGCGCGCTTCCTGAGCGCCCCCCTTCGGAAACCACGAGTGCTCCGCCAACTTGGCTCGGAGCTCACCGCGGGTGATACGATGAGCGACACCACGACCAACGGAATTCGGATTCGCGTACAGACGACGTTCTTGCCTGAGCGCAGCACCGCCGAGCACTACTTCTTCGCCTACAATGTGCTGATCACCAACGAGGGGGATGAGGCGTCCCAGCTCCTCGACCGCCATTGGGTGATCACCGACGGGGCCGGTCGTACCCAGGAGGTCAAAGGGGCCGGAGTGGTCGGTTGCCAGCCTCTATTGGAACCCAACGGCGTGTTCGAATACACGAGCTTCTGCCCACTCACAACACCGGTAGGAACCATGACGGGCAGCTACACCATGCGAACCTCTAATGGGGAAACCTTCCAAGCGGCTATCCTGCCCTTCACTTTGGCGGTCCCTCACACCCTGAACTGACCGCGCAATGACATGGTGTGGCTCGCACCCCAACGCTCGCGCCCGGATTTCGGCCGCTTCACGGCGCCGAGGTGGCTCGAAGCCGCCTCGCGACCCAGTTGAGGTTCGGCGGTTGTAGTGACCCTGCACTCCCGTGTAAATGGACGGTCTGAATTCGGCCTTGCAGCTCGGAGGCGCTATGGGACTTCTGGACCGACTGAACCTCTTGATCCGCTCGAACATCAATCTCTCTGACGAATCGCCGAGCGGGACCACCGGGCATGTGCGCACCGGAGGCTCGAGCCACATCAGAGACCTCGAGAAAGCGCTCGTCGAGGTCCGCAGCCGCGTATCCTCAGTGCTCGAAGATGAGCGGGACCTCGAGCGAACGCTCGACGACTTTCGGCGAGAGGAGGAGGTCTGGGAGCGCCGTGCAGCGGAGGCTTTGCGAGGTGGTGACGAGGATGGTGCCCGCGGCTACTTGTTGGAGCGCAATCGCGTCGGAAAGAAGACGAAACGCGTCCGACAGGAGCTCAAAGAGCATCGGACCTACGTCGCCGACCTTATGAACGCTCTAGAGGCCTTGGAGGCAAAACTGGCCGGCATGCGCGAGAAGCGACAACTCCGCCAAGAGCGCACCCCAGAGCAGAGAGCCAAAGAGGAGCAAGCCCCCAGAATACAGGTACCCCAGGCTCCCCCCGCCTCCGCGCCCCGGAGCTCCCTTGATGACGACGTGCGCAGTTGGGAGTCGCTGGTCAACCGCCGCAAACTCGCTCAGCGAGGCGGGGGAGCCTCGCTCAAACGGCCGCACGCGCCACGAACCGACGCACTCGCCACCGGGTTGGACCAGGTCAGTGACGCTTTCTCCAAGTTCGACGACTATGAAGCCAAACTCGATGTCCTAGAGGCCGACGTGGCCGCGTCCATCGAGCTCAACGACTTTCGTCATCACCATGACGAAGACGATCCCCTCTTTGATCCGAAGATGGAGGAACTCGAACGTCGCTTTCGTGAGCTCGAGCGCAAGGACCGTTCGAGCGATTGACTCGTCAGTCGAGACAACTCCCAATGGTGTCACAGCGGACCGTCGAGAGGCATTCCACCTGCTTGAGCAGCTGTGGGTCACGCAGGTTGCCCTCACAGACCGCGACGCAAGTTTCCAGATCGGTCCCGAACCCCAGGCTCGGGAACGCTTCAGGATCGCACTCCTCAACCTGTCGACACGCCGCCTCACAACGGGGCAGACACTCACAGAGCCCTTTGCAGAGCTCGGTCGAACCACATTGCTCGTGACTCGAACAGCTGCACTGTGCACTGTCATCGAGGTTGAGCTCGGTGGCGTCCATGTCGACGAGCGCCCCGTCGTAGGTCAGCACACAGCGCTTCAGGGATTCGGTAGCGGTCTCAGCTTGCCGACACTCTGCTGCGAATACGTCACTTCGCGAGGTTGGGGTCGCACAGTTCGCCTCGAGCTCAGACACCGTGGCCTGCAACTCGAGATCCTCGGGGAAGTCGCTGACGGCAACCAGTTGCGAGGAGCTGACGCGAGCAACAAAACAGTCCGCGTTGCTCTCACAGTCTCGTGCAAGGCTCGCTTCTTTGGCCGCGACGATCTCCTGCAGCTCTTGGCAGCGATCGACGTCTCCTCGGCAACTCGGAAGAGCGGCGACGATGACCAGCAGCAACGAAAAAATGTTGAGTGCAAAGAGGCGTCGAGTGTGTGTCATTGGAGCCATCAAGTGGTCACAAAAGGAGTCGCCGAGCAAAGGGCCGATTTTCGCGCCGCAAGTCATTGAAACGAGGGGGACATCGGTAAGCGAGGCAACGGTCTTGGATGAACGAAAGCGAAAGTTGACCGGAGCATAGCAGCAGGTTCGCCGCGATCCAAACCCTGTAGCGCCGATCGGTGCCGATCGCACCTCTGTTCCGAGTTGCGCGCGAAGTCCGATTGGGAGGGTGTCGGAAACGACTTAGGAGTCGTCCGGGAACAAAATGCGCATTTGGGTGAAGTCAGAGGTGGGAGGGCAAGGAGGTCAATGCGGGCGATGCCCAGCATCGTCGAAGCAGACCGGCGCTGCCATCACGCCTCTGGCGATGCTCAAATGGGCAGGTTGTTCCCTGACGACTCCTCAATCGGGGTCATTCTCACTGGAGCTTTTGGGCCCCTCTTCAGCCGTTGGAGGCGACGAGGGAGCCTCGCTGGGCACATCCCCCATGGTCGCCCTCTGACGGGCGTAGTTGGCCTCGGCGAGGGCGCGGGCGAGCTCGAGCATCTCCTCGATGGATGCTTGGAGCAGCTCGAAGTCGACCTCGTCGCTGTCAGCGGCCGAGGCTCGTTCCAGGGTCTCAGTGGCCAAGTTCCGCTTCTCCACCGAGAGCTCGGTGAAGAGCTCGCGAAAATCTCGACCCACGTTGTAGGTCAAGCCGAGGAGCTTGTTTCTGAGCTCTACACGGCGTCTGCGGTTGCGGTCGGCGTCCTCGACAGTTGCGGCGTCTTGTACGGCGCGTCGTACGTCTTCGGTGCTCAAGCCGCCGGCACCCGTGATGCGGATTTCCGCCTTCTGCCCCGTCTTCATCTCCTGCGCAGTGACGAGCAAGATGCCGTTGGCGTCGACGTCGAAGGCGACTTCGATCTGCGGAGTGGCGCGGGGCCCCGGCGGGACGTTGCCGAGCTCGAAACGACCGAGGCTGCGATTGTCCTTGGCAAAGGAGTGTTCGCCCTGACAGACGTGCATTTCGACGCTGGATTGGTTGTCGACCGTCGTGCTGAAGGTCTTGCTGCGCCGCGTGGGGATCGACGTGTTGCGCGGGATGACGGGCGTCATGATCCCTCCGCGAGTCTCTAACCCAAGTGAGAGTGGCGTGACGTCGAGCAAAAGGATGTTGTCGAGGCGGCCAGAGAGCACCGCTCCCTGGATTGCGGCGCCGAGCGCCACGACCTCATCGGGGTTCAAGCCGCGATGGGGCTCGCGCCCGAAGAACTCCGTGACCCGCTTTTGCACCAATGGGATGCGAGTCGAGCCGCCAACCAACAGCACCTGTTCGATCTCCAATGGGCTCTTCCCTGCGTCGCTCAGAGCCCGCTCGCAACACTGCATCGCGCGCTCGACGAGCGGAGCGATGAAGTGCTCGAGGTCGGCTCGACTGATGCGCATGTTGAGGTGGCGTGGACCCCTCGCATCGGCGGTGAGGAAGGGTAGGTTAATTTCTGCCTCGGTGATGCTCGAGAGCTCGATCTTGGCGCGTTCGGCGGCCTCCCTGAGGCGCTGCAGGACGGCAGGGTCGGCGCGCAGGTCGATGCCGGTCTCCGCATGAAAGTGGGTGTAGAGCAGCTCGACCAGCACGGCGTCGATGTCGTCGCCTCCCAAGTGGAAGTCGCCGTTGGTCGCGAGGACTTCGACGATCTCTCCGCCAACCTCGAGGATAGAGATGTCGAAGGTGCCCCCGCCAAAGTCGAAGACCGCGACGAGCTCCTCGGCGCCTTTGTCGAGTCCATAGGAGAGGGCCGCTGCGGTCGGCTCGTTGATGATGCGTTTGACATCGAACCCCGCGATTTGGCCTGCGTCGCGGGTGGCTTTTCGCTGTGCGTCGTTGAAATAGGCTGGCACGGTGATCACGGCTTCGGTGACTTCCTCGCCGAGGTATAGCTCTGCCGCCCGTTTGAGCTTCATCAGGACACGCGCCGCGACCTCTGGCGGAGCATAGCAGCGGCCGTGTACCCGCACGGCAGCATCTCCGTTCTCTCCCGCGACGACCTCATAGCCCACTCTGCGCATCTCCTCTTCGACATCGTCGAAGCGTTGCCCCATGAAGCGCTTGATGGAGTAGACGGTGGCGGTCGGAGCCGTGACGGCTTGCCGGCGTGCCAGCTCCCCAACCAGGGTTTCTCCCTTGGCGGTGAATCCGACGACGCTCGGCGTGACCCGTGCTCCCTCCTCGTTGGAGATCACTTTGGGCTCTCCAGACTCCATGAAGGCAATCACAGAGTTGGTGGTGCCCAGATCGATGCCGACGATGCGTTTCATACTCACCCTCCCAGCTGCAGGCGCCTTGCCTGTGCTTGTTGGTCGCGAAGTTCAAGTTTGGTGCGGCGTTTCTCTGCCGGCTCACGGATCGACGCCAACCAGAACACCCTCAGGGGCGCCGACCTCGACGGGGCCGAAAACGGAGCCGGACCTCCCTTGACGACAGTGACCTCAGCGCAGATGCAGATGGAACAACTGTTGTCCGAGCAATAGGAAATCGCCGTCCTGTGCTCTGTAGGGCTCGCGGAGTCGGATGTAGGTGCCATTCGAGCTGTCGAGGTCGCGAATCTGCGCCGTACCCGCGGACGAGGCCGTGAGCTGCGCATGAGTTCCCGACACAAAGCCGTCATCTCGAAAGACGATGTTGCCGACCTCCCGTCCGATGAGCTGCTTGTCGCCGGAGAGCAGGTAGACATTGGTCTCGATGTTGGGTCCAACGACGCGATGGAGCGTCCCCCAGCAGCTCTCTTTGGGGCTCCCGAGCACCTTGGTGTCATCGGTGGAGACCACGATCGGGAGCCGGTCGTTGGGCGCCGAATAGCGCAACAACTCCTGCCCGACCCGGATCTGGTCATTGTGCTCGAGCACACAGGACTCGTTGCCAAGACGCAGGAAGGTCCCGTTGACGCTCCCGACGTCCTCGACGAGGGCCCCCTCTTCGTCGCAATAGACACGAACGTGGTGGGGTGAGAGGTACTCGTCCCCCTCGAGAACTGCAGAACCCGTCTCACGCCCGAACAAGTTGTCGCCGCCAACCAAGGCGATGGCTTCGCCTTCTGTGCCGTCAGGGTGGATGAGCACCATGCGACCGCGCACTGGGCTAGTGAGCTGCGTGTCGACTCCAGCGGGCAGCAAGAGATCGTCGAGGTCGACGTCGATGTCCTCTTCGAGAGGCTCGGGCTCGGGCACTTCGTAGCGGGTGCCGCACCGACCACAGAAGAGGAAATCCGCGTTCACAGGTGTCGAGCAGACATGGCACGCCCTCTCGGCGACCACGATGGGGGCAACGACAGAGACCTCGCGAATCTCCGGTGCCAAATCCTGCGAAGTCTCATTGACCTCGGCAGCGGGTGGAGGCAACACCGCAACGGGCTCAGCGAGAGGGACGGAGTGCCGGAAATCCGCCATAGGCTCTTCGAATGTAGACAAGGCGGCTGGAATCGGTGCCTCGGCAACGAAAGGTTGCCCAGCGGAGCGGCGAACCGCCCTCAGCGGCGGCTCATCGATCCGACTCGAGGAGATGGAGACGGACAGGGGGGAGCCGCACCCAAGGCAGAACTTGTAACGATCCTCGTTTGCACGACCACACTTCTGACAGATCATGGCAGTTGCCCCTGAAACCGGCGTCCCCCAACTAGCTCAGGTAGTCGCGACGCACATTCTCGAACTCTTCGACCACGTGCATCGCCCGGGAGATCACCTGGCGGCGAGCTGGGGCCACGCGGAGATAATCATCTTTGGCTTGTTCTTCTTCTCGAAGCAGGCGTTCGACAGACTTCAGATCGTCCTTCAGGGCAGCGAGCCACCCACTGGCCTCGGGCACGTCGCTGGCCTTCAGGACCGCCAGTTGCCCCAACAACGTCTGCACCGCCTCGAGCTGAAATTCCGAATCCCAATAATCCACGCGCCCCGAGGGTTGGGGCTCGACCCCATACTCGCCGAGCTCCTCGCGAATCTGCTCGAAGCGCGCCAAGAGGTGCTTCGAACCGATCAGGCGCAGGCGGATGGTCTCGCGCCAGGAAGCGTAAGAACGATCGGTGGACGCCATGACGCCAGTCAGGGTTTCCGACGCTTCCTCCAACTGAGGTCGGTGGGTTGCGTAGGGGGCATCAGCCTCCTCGACGCACGTCGCAATCGCCTTGAGAAGGCCGTTCTCGATCTGGAGAAAGTTGATCGTATTCTTACGAGCCATCGCTACAAATCCCAATCGGTGGTCATGCAGTATGGTGAAGAGCCCGAGTCGTGTTGGTATTCTGAATCGCCGCGTGCACTAGAAAGCGGACAATACTCGACTCCAGACCGCGAAGAACATCATCCGAGTCGGCCGCAATTGTCAAGCCAAACGCCCCCAACGTGACCTAGACGCCGCCGTCCCAGAATCGACGCTCGCCAGACTCGACGGCGCTTGGCGTGTTCGGGCAACGATCGCTCAAAGGTCGCGCAGAAGGGCCTTCAGACTTGACCAGAGCCCTCGTTCGTCGACCTCGACCTGCCGTCGGGCACTTTCGAAGGCGCGCTCAAGGATCTGAAGCTCACCGCGGTCCAGCCACATCCCACAACCCTCCGGACACAGGTCGACCTCGACCAAGATCCCATAGCCATAGGGTCGCTCCGTCATCGTGGTCTCACACTTCGGGCAGTCAATGGGGCCTGGAGGCCGCTTGCCCGGCGCATCGAGGACCGGCTGAGCCTCGAAATGGTCAAGCTCGACGACCTCTTGGAGCTTCTCGAGCTCTCCTTTGTCCAACCAGATCCCTTTGCAGACGGGACAGACGTCGACCTCGATCTGCGCTTCGTAGTGATGTGGGGTCAGCTGCGACCCATCCACCGGACACCGCATTTGTTACTCCTCGATTGGACTTCGCGCGCGACTCGGAACAGAGGTGCCTCGATGCGAGCCACCTCGCGTCCCTACGTGCGATCGAACGTTGCTGGGGCCGGGAAATTAGCAGAAGTCGTCGGCGGCACAAACCGTCCTAGAGACCGTCCAAAGACCGCGTCCCTACGCGCGATGGGGTGGCGCGCACACACACACACAGTAGAGCCCCTAACACCGCGTCCCTACGCGCGATGGGGTGGCAGAGCACCCGCGAGGTCGAGCGGTCACTCTCTCGCCTCGTGTCCCTGCGCACGATGGGGTGGCGAGTTGCGCCACGCCGTGGGGGCCACTAGAGTTACGCCAAACCTATAGACCTGGACTCGATCGGATTTCGCTCGCTTCCTGGCACTGAGGTGGCTCGAAGCGAGCCAACTCGCGTCCCTGCACTCGCGAGCGTGCCGCACAGGACCAGGCATCTAGGCAATCATGTGGGCGACCGGAGTGGGGCATGAGTTCCACCACAACGTCCGTGAAGTCGTGATGTTCGAGGAGGAGCTGAGATGAAGAGCCCGTATACTCGAAGCTGGAGGCACACTGCAGGACCCCTGATGTGGGCGATCGTCATGGGGTTGGTCTGCGCCGCAGGCCCGGCCTTGGCGCAGACCGAGACTGGTGAAGAGGGCACGGCTCCAGAAGAACCCACCGGCGAAACCACCGAATTCGACGCCTATGTGGCCGCCGCTGCCGAGGCGTTCCAAGCAAAGAACTACGCCGACGCGCTCCTCAACTTCCAAAGAGCCTACGAGCTCGACCCCGACCCCGCCATCCTCTTAACCTCGGCGTCATCGCCGACAAGATGGGCGACTACGAGCTGGCCTTCACCTACTTCAACGACTTCGTGATGCTCCCCGACGTCGATGTCGACGACCGCGAGAAAGCCCTCACACGCTTGGAGCAAGTCCGTAAATTGCGTGACCTCCAAGCCGAGAAAGACAAGCCCAAGAAAGAAGAGAAGACCGAAGACAAGACCGAAGAGAAGACCGTCGCCCCGCCGATCCAAGTGGCCTCCGAGAAGAGCTACCTCGGAGCCGGACTCTTGACCGGCTTGGGAGTCGCGGTGCTCGGCGGCGGGGCAGCCATGGCCGTGCTCGCCTCCTCGGCGCACACCGACTTCACCAACGCCACCACCCTCGAGGCTCGCCGCTCGGCGGCCGACTCAGGTGAGACCGATGCACTGCTCGCCGACCTCCTCTTTGGCGGCGGCGCCGCCCTCACTGTGGCCGGCATCATCTGGCTGGTTGTGATCGCCAGCGACAACGCGACCGAAACGGTGGTCTTTGTCCCCGAGATCGGCGCCGATTCCCTGGGCCTCAACATGGCCCTCAGATTCTGACCCCGACGTGCTCCTTCGTTACGGATGCGCTCCCAATTGGCGATAGATTACTAGAGATAAGCGTTCTCGCTCGGCGGCCAGCCACTTGGGCTTGAGATGCCTAGCGGTCAACGGCCAGCAAACGAACCCAACCCGAGGTATTCAGGTGAACCGGTCGCTCACGCTCCTCTTTTTCCTTGGCCTCGCGCTCGCCCTCGCCTCCTGCAGCGTTGTTCTCGACTTCACCGAGTGCGAATCCGACGCCGACTGCGTCGGCGTCGCCGCACCGGGGGAGACCCTCGCCTGCGTCAAGAACGTCTGCACGGCCAGCGCCGAGTGCCAAACCGACCAAGATTGCACCTCCAAGGCGCCGCGCACCTCGTGCTCAGCAAACCACTGTGTCGAGCCCAACCTCGACGTCGTCGAGGACAGCGAAGTCACGGACACCGTCGAGGAGACCATGGAAGACTTGGTCGACCCCGATGCACCCCAGACCTGCACCGCACACTCCGAGTGCCCCGACGGGTTTGTCTGCGACCCCAACGGCGTCTGCGCCTCGGCGACGACCGAGGAATGTCCCCGCGCCGTGTTCCCCGACGGCGACCGAGACCGAGTCGTCTTCGTCGGTTCGATCCTGCCGACCTCACCGCCCTTCGACGAGATCGGCATCCCCCTCGAGCAGTCCGTGCAGCTGGCCATCGAAGACTTCAACCGCGCTGGAGGGCTGCCCGGAGGGCGCAAAATCGGCTGGATCGCCTGCGATTCCAAGGGGGCGAGCACCGTCGCCCAAGCCGCCGCCAACCACCTCGTGCACACTATGGGCGTTCCCGCCATCATCGGCCCCGTCTTCAGCACGCCTTTCATCGACGTGACCACCAGCATCACCGCTCCGAACGACGTCCTCACCCTCTCGCCCACCGCAACCTCGCCCGCCATCACAGGCCTCGACGACAGCGGTCTGGCCTGGCGAGTGATCGCCAGCGACGTGTTCCAAGCCAACGCCATCGTCGATCGCATCACGAACATCGCGCCTACGAAGGTGGTCGTTTTGGCCAAGAATGACGCCTATGGCGACGGCCTCATCGCCCCCATCAGCGCCGCCCTGACGGCCGCGCTCGGCGAGGCAAACGTACACCTGAGTAACTACGAGGATCCCGCCAAGCTGCCTGACATCTCCGCGATCATCGACGAGTTCTCGGCCAAGGTCAGCGCCGCCATCGGCGCCATGCCCGACGCCGATCTCGTCGTACTCATCGGCACGACCGAAGCCATCGATCTTTTCAAGATCTACCTCCAGGGACTCCAGTCCGTGGGCATACCCCCAGGGGCTCCTCCCCAGTTCCTCTTCTCTCACGGCGCCGTTCCGGCCTTGGACCGCGCGGTGAGCGAGACGGCCGACACCATGATCGCCTTCGTCGAGGGCGTCAGCCCCAACATCTTCGACGTCGACAACTACGCCGCTTTCAACCTGCGCTACCGCGCCCGTTTCGCGAACCAAGACCCCATCACCACGACCTCGCTCACCTATGACGCCACGTTCGTCGTGCTCTTCGCGGCCTCCGCCATAGAGCGAGACATGCCAGTGACTGGCACCGGCCTCATCGACGGCATCGCTCACCTCGTCGACAAATCTGGCACCGTGGTTTCCTTTGGCGCGTCGGACTTCATCTCCACCGCTCGCAACGCTTTGGCCGCTGGCCGCAGCGTCGATCTCAAAGGCGTCAGCGGCGAGCTCGATTTCGACCTGGCCACCGGTGACATCCGCTCGGATTACATCGGTTGGGGCATCGAGAAGGTTGCCGGGAACCACGTGCTCAAGGCACTCCGAACCTACATCCTGAACCCCGCTCCGGCTCAGGACGGGACTTGGTTCGACATTCCCTAGCCCCAAAACCCCAGCCCTGCAGACCCCGAGAGCCCACAAGAACTCGTAGCCAGGGATGGCGGAGAGTCGTGCAAACCCGAAGGGTTGCGCGCAGGATGCGCGCAACGACTCGTAGCCTGGGATGGCGGAGAGTCGTGCAAACCCGAAGGGTTGCGCGCAGGATGCGCGCAACAACCAGACGCTCGAGACCGCTCAGCGGCTCAGAACCTCAGCGGTCAGGCCCTTGACCGACAGTGACTGGGCCTGCCTCAAGGTGTGCAACACCTCGGCGACGCCGCGCACCACCTCGGGCTTGTGTGAGTCGAGCTCGAACGCTTCGATGAGCGCGTGCAGCGGGATGTCGCCCAGAGGTTTGGCGGGGATGTAGCCCAGCTGCTCACCGACCTCGGCGCGCAGGACCAGGCCGGCGTTCTCGAGGCGAGTCAGGCCCTCTTCGACGATGCGAAAGTGGTAGCCGGACTCGACACAGATGCGCCGCGTGGCGACCGGCAACTGGGCTCGCGCGAAGCCCCTGGCGATGGGTGTGAAGAGCTCCACGCCCAGCATCGAGCTGCCGATGAACGCGTTGCGCAGCGGGTCGACCATCTTGCGCTCGATTTTGTCGTCGATCATGAGCGTGCGCAGGTTCTGCGAGCAATACGCCATCTGGGCGCCCAGCAGCACCACCGTCCAGGAGATGTAGACCCAGAGCAGAAACACCGGAATGACGCCCACGGGGCCGTAGATCGCCGAGTAGCCCGTGGCCAGCACCTGGCTGACGTAGAGGTTGAAGCCGAACTTGGCGAGCTCGAAGATCAGAGAGGTGACGACGGCGGCCGACAGCGCGTGCAGCCAACCGACCTTCGTGTTGGGCAGCAGCCGGAAGGCCAGGAGGAAAGTGCCGGCGCTCAAGACCAGCGGCGTGGCGTGGTTCGCCAAACTGCCGAGGAAGCCAAACTGACCCATGTTGGCGGTGACGGCGGCGGCCTTGTACATGGAGAGCGAGAGGAGCAACGGCCCCACGGTGATGAGTGTGTAGAAGAGCAGCACGCGGACCCTGAAGGGGCGCCGCTTCTCGACGCGCCAGAGATCGTTGAAGACCTGCTCGATCTGGATGAAGAGGGCCACCGCGGTGACGATCAGGCCCAAGGCCCCGACCGCGCCTAGGCCGGCGTCCGTCGCGTTCTCGATGGCTTGCAGGACAAATTGGGTGATGCGTTCGCCGGCCACCGGCAGGAGGTGCTGTTGGAGGTCTTGCAGGATGCTCTTACCGTCACTGGAACCGAAGGCGAGCAACAGGCTGCCGGCCAGCGCACCGAGCGGGACGAGCGCCAGGACCGTGAAGAAGGCCAACGAACTGGCCCGCACGAAGACCTTGTTGCGGGTGGCCTCACGGGCGGTCTGGAGGACCACGCGGGCCGGGTAGAGCAGAGCCAGCTCCCGCTTTCGGAACTGGCTCCACTGGCCGAGCCGAAATTGCTCGACCTTGCGACGAAGGTGCGCTTTCCGGCTGATGGGGTTGAGAGCTTCGACGGACGGGGCCGGCAAGATCACGTTGCCCTTCGAAGTTTCGCTCGCGGTCTTCTCGTGGTCGCTCAAGGGGTTTCCTCCTAGGTGGGCAGCGTAACTCGAGACTGAGAACAAGGCAGGTTCCGTAGCTCGCGCAATGCTCTGGGTCTCGAGGCGCAGGGTGCGCGCAAGAACCACCTTGCTCCCCTCTCCCCGCTCCCCTAATCTGGCGCGACTTCGGTCCTTCCCCCCATGCGAGAGCACCATGAGTGACACCTACGAGCAGAAAGTCGAGAAGCTCGCCCGCAAGATCCGTGGCGTCGGCTACATCTTCTTTCTCGCCGCCATCTTCTGGGTCATCGGCTCTTTGCTGGGCAGCATCATCCCGGCGGTCTCGGAGAACCGGGCGAGGGATCCCTTCACGAACGATTGGGTCGACGACTGGCACACAGAGTGTCAGAACTGGGCCGAACAACTCCGCGTCGAAGAGCCTCTCGACACCTCGTGGACCCTGCGCACCGTCGCCTGGACCCGCGAGTGTGGACACCTCGATCAGAGCGACGCCGCCACACTGGCCGAACGAATGAAGGTGCGGGACAGCGCCGAGAAGTAGCGAGGGAAGCCAAACGATGAAGCGCGGGGAGCAGAGCGGCGACACCGGCGTGCGGGGGTTAACCCCGTGGGCGGTGAGGTTTGCGCTGTTCTGGTTCTTGGCGGGTTTGGCGCAGGGCTGCTTCTTGCCCGCTCCCATCGACGAGGAAGACCCCACGGTCGATGAACCTCCCCGCATCCTCTCCACCATACCGAAACAAGGCACTCAGCAGGTCACCTACAGCACTATAGGCCCTTCTTTCTATGTGACGCTCGAAGAAGTGAACGTAGAGCAGGAGCTGTATTGGCGCCTAGTGGTCAGCTATGACGACGAACTGAACGCGGCCGTAGTCATCGTGCTCGAGGGCGACACCGAGCGTATCGTTCCCGTCATCAAAGACCCAACCCGTCGTGTGCTCACTGCGATTTACAGCCCCTGTGACACCCCACAGTACGACCTCGAGGGGCGCAGTGGCACTTTGTACATCGGCGTCAGCGACCGGCCATTTCTGCGTCCACTGTCTTTCAAATACAAGACCTCAGAGATTGGGGACGCCTTTCTGATCGACGAAGACCGCCCTGTTGCGAGCTTCTCGTGGCCCATCAAGATCGTGGGGAACAACAGCTGCCTCGACTTCTGAATTGTTTTCTGGTCCGTCAGCCCACCAAGTGGGCACAGCGTGCATGGACGTAAACTCGCCGTCGATGTGGAGGAAGTGATGCGAAGCTGGCCGATTCTCGCGATGTTGTTCGTGCCTCTGCTCGTTGGTTGCTCCCAAAGCGATGAGGAGAACCCCACGACCGACGAGCCTCCTCGCATCCTCTCCACCAACCCAATCTTGGGGGTGCAACAGCTCTCCTACGGCAACTTCCCCAACTATTTCGAGGTGACGCTCGAAGAGCCGAACGTCGACCAGGCGCTGTTTTGGCGCCTGGTGGTCAGCTACGACGGCGAGCAGGGCATGGCCATGGTTCTCGTGACCGAAGGGGCCGCCGAGCGCATCTTCGCCAGCCCATACGACCCGGCCAGCCGGCAGCTCACAGCCATTTACAGCCCCTGCGACACCCTGGAGTACGACCTCGAGGGCCGCAGCGGCACCCTGTACGTCGGGGTCAGCGATCGTCCTTTTCTGCGGCCGCTCGGCTGGCCCTACAAGACCAGCGAAATCGGAGAGGCCTTCCTGCTCGACGAAGACCGACCCGTCGCCGTCGTTTCGTGGCCCATCAAGATCGTGGGCAACAACAACTGCCTCCACTTCTGAACCCCTCGCGGCCAAACTGTGTTCTGGTCTCCGTCGGCCAATGCTGCTATCAACCGAGAGCAGTGTCTGTTTGCTTAGGGAGTCTTCGCTCGTCACTCGAGCGAGCCTTAAAACCGCCGTCGAGGTGGAGGAAGAGATGCACAGCTGGCCCTCGAGCGGTCTGATGGTCCTGATGTCGTTTGTTCTGCTGTTCGCTGGCTGCTCGCTGAGAGACGTCGAGGAGCCGCCCAATGGGCTCCCGGACGGCGTTGAACTCTTGCCTGACGTCAGCGGGACTTGTTGCACTGACGCCCAATGCACCGCCATTGGACGCGTCTGCAACACGGCCTCCTGCCTGTGCGAGCTCCCGCCCTGCTGCACCGAAGCGGCCTGCCAGACCGAAGCAAAGCGCTGCAACACCGGCACCTGTCTGTGTGAGGAGCCCGCCTGCTGCACGGCCGCCTCCTGCGCCGCCACCAACCAGCTCTGCAACCCGACGAGCTGCCAATGTGAGGCCACCACCTGCTGCACCGAGCAGCAGTGCACGGCCACCGCAAAGACCTGCAACCCGACGACCTGCCAGTGTGAGACGCCGACCTGCTGCACCGCCGCCCAATGCGCAGCGACCTCCAAGACCTGCAACACCACCACTTGCCAGTGCGAGACGCCCGCCTGCTGCACCGCCGCCCTCTGCGCCGCCAGCGGCAAGGTCTGCAACGCGACGAGCTGCCAATGCGAGGCGCCCCCCTGCTGCACCGCCGCCGAGTGCAGCGCCAACGGCGAGCGATGCAACTCCACGAGCTGCCAATGCGAGCCCTGCTGCGACGAGTTCCAATGCGCCGCCCAAGGCAAGACCTGCAACCTGACGACTTGCCAGTGCGCGGCGACCTGCTGCACCGACGCCCAGTGCGCGCAGACCGGCAAGGTCTGCAACCCGACCAGCTGCGTCTGCGAGACGCGCCAATGCTGCACCAGCGCCCAGTGCGCGCCTGCAGGAAAGGTCTGCAACACGACGAGCTGCTTGTGCGAGGCGCCTCCATGCTGCACCGAAGCCCAATGCGCCGCCAACGGCCTGACCTGCAACACGACGAGCTGCCAGTGCGTCAGCACCACGGTCTCGACCTGCAGCCAGGTGGGCTCGCCGTGCGACCCCAACGCCACCCAACCGCTCTCCTTCGTGTGTGTGGAGCACGGCACCGCGGTCGGCATCTGCCGCACCTTCTGCTCCATCGACGGGGTGCCCGATCCCTGCACCCTCGGGACCTACTGCAAGGTGGCCACCGGCCAGGTCTACGGCTACTGCCAGCCCAGCGAGTGCACCTCCTTCTTCAACAACAATTGCGGCAGTGGGCAGCGTTGCCTGCCCAATGGCAACGGGACCAACGTCTGTGCCCCGACCGGCACGGTCAGCGAAGGCAACGCCTGCTCCGGCCTCGGAGATTGCGGCGTGGGCCTGCTCTGCGTCAGCGGCACCTGCCAACGGCCCGACTGCGCCGCCCTGAGCGGCAATCCCGGCTGCCTGGTTGGCGCGGTCTGCTCGGGGCTCGCCCTCGGCGGCGAACCCATCGACGTCGGGTTCTGCTACACCCCTTGCACCGCCTTTGCGACCAACACCTGCAGCGGTGGCTGGTGCGAGCCCATCCAGCGGGGGACCAACGGCACGACGATGGAAGGCGAGTGCACCCCGATCGCCGGCACGACGGCCGTCGGCAGCGCTTGCACCGCCGACACCTGCGTCGCCGGGGCCCTGTGCATCGGTGGAACCTGCGAACGCCTCTGCGATCCGTTGGCGACCAGCGGCAGCGGCGCCTGTGGGGCTGGGAAAGGCTGTTCTCTCCTACAATCCGTCGACTCGAGCGGCCAGACCGTCGACTTGGACTACGGCGTCTGCGTCGGCAGCTGTGATTTCCACGCCAACGTCGCCTGCACCGACGCCTCCCTCGACTGCTTCCCCGGCGAGCTCTTTTCCGAGGCCTTCGACCTCTGTCTCGAAACCCCAATCTCCAACTGGCCCCTCTCCGAATATGAGTCCTGCACCGCCTTCGGGCTCAGCGAGTACGACGTCTGCGCCACCAACTCCATCTGCCTCCTCATCCCCTCCATCGACGCAGACGTCCTCTGCTACGACCTGTGCATGACCTCCGAGCAAGGCTTTGACATCCCCTCCCACCCTGACTGCCGCGGGGTCAACGAGAGCTGCATCGAGCTCTTCCTGACGCAGGAGTTTGGTCTCTGTAATTAGGTTTGCGGTCAAGTTGGGCTCGATTTCAACGCAGTCATCTGAGACGCTGCGCGTCATCCAAGAGGTGAGAAAACCTTCGGACCACCGTCTGTTGATGGTCGGCATCGAGTTCACCACGAAGAGCACGAAGAGCACGAAGAGCTGTTTTCTCCTTCCTCTC
>Ga0100377_1002062_pt1 | contig 17021 bp, 12 predicted proteins | sample CryGeymeta201501_FD_83664 | JGI IMG/M metagenome (GOLD analysis project Ga0100377, IMG submission 83664) | Groundwater microbial communities from Crystal Geyser aquifers in Utah, USA - Crystal Geyser metaG 2015-01 | ecosystem: Environmental > Aquatic > Deep subsurface > Groundwater | place: USA... | reverse complement strand
GAAGCAAGAAAAAGGCCACCTTCGGGTGGCTTTTTTTTATTACTTTTGTTTTAACTCGCTTTTTTCATGCAAAAGCGAAGGGAATTATATGAATGTGCAAAGGGCAGTGGGATGCAAAGCGGTTAATCCTTTCCGATAATTATCGGAATAGTAATACCCAAATTTGGGCAAATGAAAATAAATAAATTTGTTGGTATTACTTATATCATAGAAAATTTATGAATTTTCTGGGTTAAATAAATGTAAATTATTAATTTCGGAACAAATTTTGAGTATTTAAATTAAATTAAAACAATTTATCATGAAAAAATTATATAGTATTTTACCATTATTAGTAATGTCTTTTTTTGTACTAGCACAAGAAAATTTAGTCCCAAATTCCACTTTTCAGGAGCTAGAAAAAAAAGTAAAAGAAGAAGGTCAAATTGAATTAGCAAAGCCATGGATTTCTCCAACACTAGCAAAAGCTGACTTATATACTAAAAGCACCAAAAATGGATTAGTAACAACTCCTGAAAATGCTTACGGAGAAGAAAAACCAATGGCTGGTGATAACTATGCCGGTTTCTTAGCATACAGTTATAAAAACAAAGAACCAAGGAGTTATTTACAGGTACAGCTATCTCAACAACTTGAAGCGGGAAAAACATATTGCATTACTTTTCATGTAAGCTTAGCAGATTTATCCAAATTCGCTACTAATTATATAGGTGCTGCAATTACCAAAAATGCAATTTCTGCAAACAATACAGATGTGTTAAAAGTAGAAAGTCAAATTGTAAGTAAAAAACTTACAACTTATGAACAACAATATTATTGGACACCTATTTGTGGAGTTTATAAAGCAAGTGGTGGAGAAGAATTTTTAACAATTGGGAATTTTACTCCTGATGAAAAACTTCAATTAGGAAAAGTTAAAAGACCAAGAGGGTTTACAAATCCCCAATTACCAGATGCCTATTATTTTGTTGACAATGTTTCTGTAATAGAAACTTCAACACCAAATGAGTGTGATTGTGATAGCGACCCAGCTATGAAAAATGCAGAAGTGGTCAATAGAAATTTCAGTAGTGATAAAAACCCTGCTGCTAATAAAATTGAAATAATAGGCTCAGATGGAAGCCCGTCAGGTGTTAAAGATGCTGAGGGGGAAGTCAAAACTCTTACAGATTTAAATGACATAACTATAATTTTTGTAGCAAAATCTTATTCTATAGATGGTAATGTTAAAAAAATTGATGAAATAATAGCTTATTTAAAAGCTAATCCCAATGCAAAAATTTCATTAATAGGTCATGTAGATAAGTCTGAAAAAGAAATCGATAAATTAGATGGAAAAAGAGTTGGGGCTGTTTATAAATATATTGTTTCAAAAGGCATAAAAGCAGATAGATTGAATAGAGAGGTGAAGTCGGATGAAGAACCAGTTGATGTTAAAGATCCTATGAAAAATATGCGTGTTGAAATTATTGAAGAAGTTGGGTTGGATTAATTCGTTAAGTTTTAAGAAAGTTTAATGCTGTTAATTAATAATTGACAGCATTTTTTTATGCCATTTTTTAATCATAACATAAAAAAAGTATTAATTTAAAATTTAACCTAATAATTTTATGGGGTGTTGTTAATAATTTTATATAAATTATATAATTACCCTTAAAATAAATTATACATTTGCCAAAAAAATACTAAAAAATAAATTATGTTACGTTTTAATGCTTTAAATGATGTTCTAAAAAGAACACCTAAACAAATAGATTATCCATCGGATAAAATTTCTGAATTCTATGCAACAAATGTTTTTACACAAGAAAAAATGCGTGAATTTTTGCCAAAAGAAGCATACCAAAGTGTTATGGCATCTATTAATGATGGAAAAAGAATTGATAGAAGTATTGCCAATCAAGTAGCATCATCAATGAAAGATTGGGCTATGACAAAAAAAGTAACCCATTATACCCATTGGTTTCAACCGCTAACAGGAGCGACAGCTGAAAAACATGATTCTTTTTTTACACCAATTAGCGGAGGAAGAGCTATTGAACGCTTTGATGGAGATAATCTTATTCAACAAGAACCAGATGCATCAAGTTTTCCAAATGGAGGAATACGTAATACATTTGAAGCAAGAGGTTATACCGCATGGGATCCCACTTCGCCAGCATTTATAATTGGTCAAACACTTTGTGTTCCTACTGTTTTTATTGCTTATACTGGAGAAGCACTTGATTATAAAATGCCCTTACTTAAAACGCTAAATGCTATTGACAAAGCGGCAACTAGTGTTTGTCAATATTTTGATAAAGAAATTTCAAAAGTAAATGCAAATTTAGGTTGGGAACAAGAATATTTTTTAATTGATAAATCTTTGTATAATGCCAGACCAGACATAATAATGACTGGTAGAGCATTAGTTGGTCATAATCCTGCAAAAGGACAGCAATTAGATGATCATTATTTTGGGTCTATTAGTGAGCGAGTTGTGGCATTTATGAAAGATTTTGAAATTGAATCGCATAAGTTGGGAATTCCAGTTACAACAAGACACAATGAAGTTGCTCCTAACCAGTTTGAATGTGCTCCCATGTTTGAAGAAACAAACTTGGCAAATGACCATAATTTATTGATGATGGATTTGATGGAGAAAATAGCTCGCAAACATGATTTTAGAGTTCTTTTTCACGAAAAACCATTCAAGTCAGTTAATGGATCAGGAAAGCACAACAATTGGTCATTAAGTACAAACACAGGAGTAAATCTTTTGTCGCCAGGCAAAAACCCAAAAACTAATTTACGATTCCTTACCTTTTTTATTAATACAATAAAAGCCATAAATGATAATGCTGATATTTTAAGAGCAAGCATAGCCACCGCAGGTAACGACCACAGGTTAGGGGCAAATGAAGCACCACCAGCAATAATGTCAGTTTTTATTGGCTCTCAATTATCTCAAATGCTCGATAATTTGGAAGAGAATGTGAAAGCGGGCAAAATGACACCCGAAGACAAAACAGAACTCAAAATGAGTATAGGTAAATTGCCGCAAATATTGTTAGATAACACGGATAGAAACAGAACTTCACCTTTTGCATTTACAGGAAACAAATTTGAATTTCGTGCAGTAGGTTCATCAGCAAACTGTGCAAGTGCAATGATAGCATTAAATGCTATAGTCGCAAAACAATTAAATGAGTTTAAAATAGTGGTTGATGATGCTATTGAAAAAGGAGTTAAAAAAGATGAAGCGATTTTAAAAGAACTACAAAAACTAATAAAATCTTCAAAAAAAATAAGATTTGAAGGTAATGGCTATGGCGATGCTTGGGTAAAAGAAGCTGAAAAAAGAGGTCTTTCAAATCTAAAAGACACCCCAAGGGCTATTAAAACAATGGTCGATAAAAAAACAAAAAAACTTTTTGCTGACCTAGAGGTTTTTACTGAAGTTGAATTAGATGCACGCTATGAAATAGAATTAGAAAATTATATTTTAAAACTCCAAATAGAATCAAGAGCTCTTGGCGATATTGCAAGAAATCATATATTACCTACTGCTTTTAAATACCAAAATGTTTTATTAGAAAATATTAAAGGAATGAAAGAAGTTTTCGGTAGTGAAAGTAAAACATTAGCAAAACCTCAAGAGGAAATATTAAGAGCATTATCATTACATACATCTATCATTAAGCAAAAGTTAGATGAAATGCTAGAAGAAAGAAAGTTAGCAAACAAAATAGATGACCCAGAAAAAAAAGCATTAGCCTATTGTGATAAAATAAAACCTTATTTTGATGAAATAAAATATAATGCTGATAAACTAGAACTGTTGATTGATGATGCTTATTGGCCTTTACCGAAATTAAGAGAGATTTTATTTACTAAATAGAAGTAATCATTAGTAAATAAATTAAAGATTTGTTAGGAAATTAAAAAAATATCCTATTTTTGTCTAACTTATTTTGATTTATGTTGAATAAATAGTTATTTTAGCCAAAATTCTAAAAAGAATAAAATTATTAAAAATATGAGAAAAATATTAACTACTTTACTTATGATTACTGTAATAGGCTTTTCTGCTAACGCACAAAAAGACTATAAAAACGAAGCAGATGTTGCCTTTAGTGGGTATAAATACTACCAAGCAATAGAAATGTATAAAAAAGCTTATACTAAAGAAAGTAAAAACGAAAGAAAATCTGAGATCCTATTTCAAATAGGAGAATGTTATCGACTAAAAAATGATGGAAAACAAGCTGCTGTTTGGTACGAAAAAGCAATAAAAGCAAAACATGATAACCCATTGGCTTATTTATATATTGCAAATGTTTATAAATCAGAAGGTAGGTATGAAGATGCAATAGTTGAATATGGTAAATATAAAGCTGCTGCACCTGGTGATAAAAGAGCTGATGTAGGTATTAAATCTTGCGAAAGTGCAAAAAAATGGTTGGAAGAGCCTACAAGAATCATTGTAACACCAATGCCTCAAATTAATTCTGAAGATTATGATTTTTCTCCTGTGTTTGCCGATAAAAAAGGTGAAGAATTATATTTTACATCTACAAGACAAGGATCTGCTGGAGCTTCAATTTCAGATGTTACAGGAATGAATTTTTCTGATATTTATGCTACAAAAAGAGATAAAAAGGGAAAATGGAGCGAGCCAACTCCTTTAAATGAAACTATTAATTCACCTGCAGAAGAAGGAGCTTCGGTTTTAAATGAGAAAAAAAATGCAATTTATTTTACACGCTGTCGTGTTGAGAAAAACGGTATTATGGGATGTAGTGTTTATACTGCAAAAAAATCTGGTCAAAATTGGGGTGAAGCAGAATTAATTCCAATTGCATCTGACACTTTTGTTGTTGCTCATCCTACAATTTCTGATGATGAATCAACTTTAGTTTTTGCTTCTGATATGCCAGGCGGACAGGGAGGCAAAGATTTGTGGTACATTACTTATGATAAAAAAGCAAAAACATGGTCTGAGCCAGTTAATTTAGGATCAGAAATCAATACTTCTGGAGATGAAATGTTTCCTTATATTAGATTTAATGGAGAGTTATATTTTGCATCAAACGGTCATCCAGGAATGGGTGGTTTAGATTTGTTTAAAGCAGAAAGCAAAGGTGTAAATCAATGGGCAAAAGTTGAAAACTTAAAATCACCAATGAATTCTTCAGCTCATGATTTTGGAATTGTTTTTGAAGAGGATAAGGATAGAGGTTTTTTCACTACTAGCCGAGAAGGTGGTAAAGGTGGAGATGATATTTGGGAATTTTATCTTCCTCCAATGTTATATGCAATTAATGGAATCGTAAAAGATTTAGAAACTTCTGAACCGTTAGCAAATGCAACCATTAAATTAATTGGAACGGATGGAAGTAGTGCTGAAGTTACTTCTGACGCTTCTGGTAACTTTACTTTTGCAGAAAATGGAAGTGCTCGTTACATTAACCCTAACACATCTTATTCATTAGTTGTAACAAAAAAAGATTATTTGATTGCAAAAGGTAAAGAAACTACCGTTGGTCTTAAAGCTTCAAAAACTTTTAATCACGAATATAACCTTCAACCAGTTATAAATACAGTTATAAAATTACCTTTAATAGAATATGAATTTGCAAAATGGGATTTGTTGCCTAACTCAAAAGATTCGTTAAATTTCTTATATAACGTAATGGTAGAAAATCCAACCATTGTAATTCAATTACGTTCTCATACGGATTTTAGAGGTAGTAATAAAAACAATATGACACTTTCACAAAAAAGAGCTCAATCTTGTGTGGATTATTTAGTGAAAGAAAAAGGGGTTGATCCTGAAAGAATTGTTGCTAAAGGTATGGGTGAAGAAGAACCTTTGAAAATGCCTGATGGAACATTGTTGAATGAAAAATATATTAATTCATTAAAAGACAAACCTTCTATTGAAGAAGCACATCAACGAAATAGAAGGACTGATTTTAAAGTGTTAAGCACGGATTTTGTGCCTAAAAATCCTGCACCAGAAGAAGCACCAAGTAATTAGTTAATTTTCATATGAAAAAAAGCATCCGGTTAAATTAATTGGATGCTTTTTTTATACCCACAATTCAGTACATTAACATGAGCAAATCAGAAAAATACATGCAAAGAGGTGTTTCAGCTTCCAAAGAAGATGTGCATCAAGCAATTCAAAATCTAGACAAAGGACTATTTCCGAAAGCATTTTGTAAAATAGTTTTAGATACACTAACAGGAAGTGATGACCATTGTATAATCATGCATGCTGACGGAGCAGGTACAAAATCATCGTTGGCTTATGCTTATTGGAAAGAAACAGGCGATTTATCCGTATGGAAAGGCATAGCCCAAGATGCATTGGTAATGAATATCGATGACTTAATATGTGTAGGTGCTATTGATAATATTTTGGTTTCATCAACCATAGGTAGAAATAAAAACTTAATTCCGGGAAAAGTGATTTCAGAAATTATTAATGGTACAGAAGAAATTCTTGCTGAATTGAGAAATCAAGGTATTGGAATTTATTCTACTGGAGGTGAAACAGCCGATGTAGGTGATTTAGTTCGAACAATTATTGTTGATTCAACCGTTACTTGCCGAATGAAAAAGTCTGATGTGATTAATAATGCCAATATCAAAGTAGGAAATGTGATTGTTGGATTGGCTTCTTTTGGACAAGCAACTTATGAAAAAGAATATAATGGAGGCATGGGAAGTAATGGCTTAACTTCAGCTCGTCATGATGTATTTGATAAAACTATTGCCGAAAAATATCCTGAAACCTACGATAATAATATCCCAACCGAGTTAGTATATTGTGGAGGAAAAAAGTTAACTGATAAGGTTGAAGGATCTATACTTGATGCTGGAAAGTTAGTTTTATCACCTACACGAACTTATGCTCCTATTATAAAAAAAATTATAGAAAAATTTGCAGGAAAAATAGATGGTATTGTGCATTGTAGTGGCGGAGCACAAACAAAAATCCTTCATTTTATTGATGATTTACATATCGTAAAAGATAATTTATTCGAAATTCCGCCTTTGTTTAAATTGATTAAAGATCAATCAGAAACCGATTGGAAAGAAATGTATCAAGTGTTTAATATGGGACACCGTATGGAATTATATGTTGATGAAATGTTGGCTGATGAAATAATTTCTATATCAAAATCATTTAATGTGGATGCCCAAATTGTTGGGAAAGTAGTAGCTAAAGGAGAAAAAAAATTAACAATAAAAAGTCCTTATGGTGAATTTGTTTATTCTTAAATTTATTATTTAGACACTTTTTCATTTTAAACTTCTAATTAAAACAATGAGTACGTTATTACACAAACTTGAAGCTATAAATATACGATACGATCAGATTAGTGAACAAATTGTTGATCCTGAAATTATTTCTGATATGAAACGGTATGTGAAATTGAATAAAGAATATAAAGATTTAGAAGAAATAATTGTTTTATACAAAAAATATAAAGTTGTACTTGATAACATAACTTCATCTAAAGAATTGTTGAAAACAGAAACAGATAAGGAGTTTGTTGATATGGCAAAAGCTGAAGTTGAAGCATTAACTAAGGAACAAGAACAATTAGAAGAACAAATTAAATTAATGATAGTTCCTAAGGATGAGGAAGATAGTAAAAATTCTATTGTGGAAATAAGAGCAGGAACAGGAGGTGATGAAGCTTCAATTTTTGTAGGTGATTTATTTAAGATGTACTCAAAATACATCGAAAAAAAAGGATGGAAAACAGAAATTCTTACATTAAATGAAGGAACTGCTGGAGGTTATAAAGAAATTTCATTTTCAGTACAAGGAGAAGATGTATATGGAATTTTGAAATTTGAATCGGGAGTACATCGTGTGCAACGAGTCCCACAAACAGAAACACAAGGTAGGGTTCATACTTCTGCTGTTACAGTGGCTGTTTTGCCCGAAGCAGAAGAAGTGGATATTGAAATAAGAAAAGACGATATAAAACGTGATACCTACCGTTCTGGCGGTGCAGGAGGTCAAAATGTAAATAAAGTGGAAACCGCAGTTCGTTTAACACATATACCAACAGGAATTGTAATTGAACGCCAAGTAGCTCGTTCGCAACTTAAAAATTACGAAATGGCAATGACGGCTTTACGAACTAAACTATATGAAGCGGAGGTAATTAAAAGAGAACAAGCTAGAGCTGCCGAACGAAAATCACAAATTTCAACAGGAGATAGATCAGCTAAAATTAGAACCTATAATTATCCACAAGGGCGAGTAACAGACCATAGAATAGGATTGACGTTGTATAACTTGGATGCAATTGTTGCAGGAGATATTGATGAAATTATTCAAGCATTAAAATTGGCAGAAAATGCAGAAAAATTGCAAGCAGGAGTTAGTTAATGTGATAATGCAACAATGTGATAACTTGGAAATTAATCTTTAATTGAACTGATTATGATATAAAGTCTAAATAATTGTTTGGATGAATGGTCATAAACTCAGCATTTGGATACATATTTTTCCATGCTGCAGGAGCTCCTTTTACTTTGTTTGAATTCCACTTAAACTCATAACCGTATATTTTTCCTCCTCGATTCTCAACCCAATCAATCTCTTGTTGGCTGTATGTCCTCCAAAAATAATTATTGACTAACATTCCGTTATAAGACTGATATTTCAGACGCTCCGACACCAAGTAGTTTTCCCATAATTGACCATGGTCGTTTCTAAGTTCTAAGCTATTTACATTTGCAATTAAGGCATTTCTAATACCATTGTCATAAAAATACCATCTTGAAGATTTAGAAATTTCTTTTCTTGGATTCATACTGTAAGCATTTACTTTATATAATACAAACACTTTTGTTAGTAAATCCAAATAACGATCTACAGTGTTTTTATCTATTCCCAGTTTTTGTCCCAGTTCTGGCAAAGAAACTTCTCCTCCTATTTGAAAAGCAATTAACCTCAATAAGCCAATAATTTTATCTGGTTTTTTTAGTTTCTCAAAAGCTAAGATATCACGAATCAAATAGGAGCTTACCAATCGTTCCAAGTATTTTACTTTTTCATCCCATCCGTTATATTGTTGTAGTTCTGGGTAACTTCCTAAAATTAAACGTTCTTCTAATCGTCCTTTGGTTTCAATAAGGTTTTCTTGTTTGTTAAACTCCATTTGAGACAACTGAAATAATCGAACAGTAATATCTCTACCAGTTAAAGGCTCACCTAATTCATTTTCTAAGTCAAAAACAGAAGATCCTGTTGCAATAATCTTAATACCTTCTATCTCATCAACCATGAGTTTTAAAATTTTTCCAATCTCTGGTATTGTTTGAGCCTCATCTATAACCAACAGTTTTTTATCGCCAAGCAATCTTTTATAATTCTCCACACTTCGGTTATTCAATACGGATACAGTTGCAGCATCCTCTCCATTCAATAAAAGGTAGGATTCCTTAGTTTCTGATAATTTTTTTTTTAATAGCTCTGTTTTACCTACTCTTCTTGCACCCATCAATACCAATACCTTGTTTGGTTGTAAAAACTTATCAAAATCTATTTCTAATTCTCTTTCTAAATACTTCATATTAAGTTTTTTAAGTTCATAATCTCTACTATTATATTTTATTATTCACTTATTTAGTACAAATATAGTTATTTAATTCACTTATTTTATATAAAATAAATATTATTTAGTTGTATTTTTGTACGATTTTTAAAAAACAGTACATTTGTAAAATATAAATAATTAATGACAAAACAAGAATTAATAAAGCAAATCCGAAAGAAAGCATCCTTTTTATGCGTTGGTTTGGATACAGATTTAACAAAAATACCATCCCATCTTCTAAAAGAAAAAGATCCCATTTTTGAATTTAACAAGCAAATTATTGATGCTACTTATGATTTATGCGTAGCATATAAGCCTAATACTGCTTTTTATGAAGTATATGGAAGTAAAGGATGGGAAGCATTACAAAAAACACTCGAATATATTCCCAACGAACATTTTACTATTGCAGATGCAAAAAGAGGAGATATTGGAAACACTTCAACAATGTACGCCAAAGCTTTTTTTGAAACATTGAATTTTGATGCTATTACCGTTGCTCCTTATATGGGAGAAGATTCTGTAACTCCTTTTTTGAAATTCAAAGATAAATGGGTTATTTTACTAGCATTAACTTCAAATAAAGGAGCTAATGATTTTCAATTTTTTGAAGGAGACAAGGAAAAATTATTTGAAAAAGTGCTTCAACAATCTAAAAAGTGGGGAGATAATGAGAACTTAATGTATGTAGTAGGAGCAACTCGACCAGAAATATTACAAGAAATACGAAAAATTGTACCTGATAATTTTTTGTTAGTACCCGGAGTTGGCGCTCAGGGTGGTTCATTAACAGAAGTTTGTAAATTTGGCATGAACAAAAATGTAGGTTTGTTAATTAATTCTTCAAGAGGAATTATCTATGCAGGAAACGATAAAAATTTTGCTAAAAAATCTCGTATTGAAACACAAAAAATTCAAGAAGAAATGCATATCTTGTTGAACAATTATTTATATTAATAACTAAACTTAAAAAACATGAATCCAGCATCATTTACACCAATTATTTATATTGTAATAGCTATAATATTCTTTTCAGGAGCTTTCTTTATAGTAAAACAAAAAACAGCAACTATTATTGAACGATTTGGTAAATTCCAACGAGTAGCAACAGCAGGTTTTAACTTAAAAATTCCTATTATTGATAAAAAAGCAGGCTCGGTAAACCTAAAAGTAATGGAATTGCCTGTTGATGTTGAAACTAAAACCAAAGATGATGTTTTTGTTAGATTGGTAGTTTCTGTTCAATATTTTGTTGTAGAAAGTAAAGAGGGAATCCAAACTTCATTTTATAAATTTGATGATCCAGCCCGACAAATACAATCTTATGTGTTTGATTCCATTCGGTCGGAAGTTCCAAATATGTTTTTAGATGATGTTTTTAGCGAAAAAGATAAAATAGCCAAGGCAGTTCAAATAGAATTGGCTGATATCATGGAAGAATATGGATTTAAAATCATCAAAGCATTAATTACGGATATTGATCCAGATGCAAAAGTAAAACATGCGATGAACGAAATTAACGCTGCCAAACGAATGAAAGAAGCTGCAAAAGAATATGCTGAAGCAGAAAAAATAAAAGTGGTAAAAGCTGCTGAGGCAGAGGCTGAAAGTAAGCAATTACAAGGTGTTGGTATTGCCAATCAACGAATAGCAATAGCCAATGGTATGAAACAATCGGTTGAAGAAGTGAAAGGAGCAATGGATGAAGGTGTTACAGGTCAACAAGTGATGAATATGCTTTTTATGACTCAACATTATGACACCGTAGCTCGTTTGGCTGAACAAGGCGTAAATACTATATTCATGCCTTATTCTCCTACTACAGTTGGAGATTTGCAAACTCAAATTCAATCGAGTTTATTGGCAGCAGATACCATTACTAAATCTACTCGAACTTCTGATTTTGCAAAGAAAAAGCCTTCAAAAAAGTATGGAGACATTGATTTAGATTCTAATGAATTGATTTAATTTTTTTAAATCTTAACAAATTGATTATTCATCGTGTTTTTTAATATATTTGTCATAATATAAACCTTAAAAAAATAAATATGAAAAAACTTTTACAATCATTATTAATTATGTTGTTTCTTGGAACAGCATTTAACACAACTGCTCAAATTAGAATAACAGGTGTTGATCCTGCTCAAAATTTAATTTTCATTAGAAATTATGGAACAACCACGGTAGATGTTACTGGTCACATGCTATGCTCAAAATTTAACTATTTTAGTGTAGGCTCTTTAACAGTTATAGCTGGAAATCCATCGGCTTTAGGCTCTATGCAAACAGCTTGGGTTCAGGGAAATAGTTTAGATGCTAATGGAGCTGATTTAGGATTGTTCTTACCAGGCACCTCTGGTGGTGGATTTGGAGTTGCAAGTAATATGTTAGATTTTGTTCAATGGAAAACAGGCGGTAATGGAAGAGAAAGTGTTGCTGTTGCTAAAGGAATTTGGACAGCAGCTGCTTTTGTTTGTGGAGATCCAACTTATACCTATACTGGTGATGGAAGCTCAGCTCAAGTTGGTGTAAGTTTTTGGAATGGAGTAAATTGCACAACTTCTATTGAAGAAAATAAATTAGAAAACAAAATTAACTTATTTCCTAATCCTGCTTACAATACTATATATATTGATATTGCTTCGTCAGTAACTGTTCTTTCTTATCGATTGGTAAATTTATTAGGTCAAACAATAATTGAATCTACTGAAAATGCTGTAAATGGTAAAATTACAGTTGATGTTTCAACAATAGCTAAAGGAAATTACAGTATGACAATTACTACATCGGAAGGTGTTGTGAATAAAAAAGTTGTGATTACTCCGTAATAGAGTTTAATGAAAATGGTAAATAATGTATTGAAAAATAGATAAAAGAAGAGCCTTTCAAAATACAGAAAGGCTCTTCTTATTTTTTGATAAATTTATTTGTGTATTGGTTGCTCAGGATTTAAGACCGAATAATTAATTTTTCAATACCTTAGAAGAGAAATAATTTTTTTCTCCAACGAGTGAAAGCATATAAATTCCTCTACTTAAGTTTAATCTATCTATTTGAATAGTATTTAATCCTGAACTAACAGTGATTAGTTGTGAGGTAATCAATTTCCCTTGAGCATCATAAAGAATCATTTGGAATTTTTCATCTTCAGAAGTCGAAATGGTAAAACCTAACTGATCATCCGAAAAAACAATCTGATTTACGTCAAAATTAGTTGTTTTTCCACAGTTAGTTGGCACAACATTAAAATATTCAAATTGACCATTAAAATCTACTTGTTTCAAACGGTAATAAGCAATTTCATTCGTAGTGTTATTGTCTAAAAAAGAATAAGTGTTGAATGAGTTACTGTTTCCAGCTCCTATTTTTCTGCCAATTTCAAAAAAATCAATTGCATTATAGCTTTTTTCAATACTAAAAAAATCATTGTTAATTTCAGATGCTGTAGCCCATGAAAGAACTGTTGTGTTTCCTTCACAAGTTGCATTGAAACTTGCTAATGTTACAGGAAGAGGAGTTGAGTTATCCACCAAAATCCAGTCCTTAAATAAATTAGCAGAAGATATTATTGCGTTATTTACTCTGTCTGTAACAGTATTTACTGTTCCAAATAGTAAATTTTCCCAATGACCACCAGGTCCTGGTGGTAATGCAGGAAAAGGACAAGGTGTATTTCCTGAGCCAGTTGTTGGATTGAAGCGTTGTGCTTGAAGATTTGCTTCGTTAATGGTGTTTGTTCCTCCTGCTTCGTTAACAAAATCATAACCAAAACTCATAGTTGAAGCAGGGTTTGTTGCATAAGTAGCATTTTCATCAATACGCCAAAAACGATCCACCACAAATAAGGAAGCATCAGCTCCTATTGTTTGAGAACACATATTGGTAACCCCTGTTGGCCAAGGCAAGTTTGAATTATTACTTCGGTAAGTAGATAATAATAAGCTTCCTCCAGCACTTCCTGCAGCAGTAATGTTAATTTCTACAGGAACTTTAACTCCACTAGTGTTAGTCCAAGGGACAATGTGGTTGCCTGTGTTAGCGCCAATATTCCATTTAATAACATCATTTTCATTTTCAGATAGAATATTTCCTCCCGTTCCCGTAAGTGTAATAGCATTAGCAGCACCATTATCTATAACCAAATAGGCACTATTTTCTATGTTGATGTAGCCACCGTTGTTTAACACCAAACGAGATTGGGAAAAACCAATTATTGGTAATGTTAACAGTGATATGAGGAGTAGTTTTTTCATGGTGATTAATTAGTTTAATTTTCTATTTCTTTCTTTTTAATTAAGATGGAATCATTAGTATTAATAATGGTTTTTTCACTTAGTTTAATCTCAAACTTATTGTTTTCTTTTTTATTATGATTAGCCACTGAACTACTATCTTGTTTCGCTAAGACAGGTTTTTGTTTATTAGTGATAGAGGAATCATAATTAGTACTTTCTCCATACGAAATTTTAGGAGTATTGTTTGATTGTCCTTTAACTAAAAAACCTACGAAGAGCATTATCACTAGTAATAATATATTTTTCATCTTTGTTGTTAAATTAAAGTTAAGGAAAAACTGTTAAAGTCATGTGTTGGCTATCAGGATCGGATGCAGATTGAATAACTGCATCATAAACTCCCCATATACCAGCTCTTTTCCCTTGAACAACTACTGTATAGGTAGAGCCTGGAGTTAATCCAGTCATGTTTTTAGAAAAAGAGCAACTCCATGGAGTAAGTGTTCCTATAGTATTGTCATAAGATTGCATGTGTGTCATAGTTCCACCAATAGAAGCTCCAAGAGTGGAATTAACTATTCTAAATTGAACGTAAGCCATAGAATTGGTATAAGCTATGCCAGAACACGTAAATTGAACAAGTGCAGTTGTTTTAGTTGCAGTAAAAGTAACTGTCATAGGGGCTACATTTGCCCATGCTGCTGAACTTACGGTATAATCAGCAGTAAGAGATGTGCTAACAGGATTGTTTGCAGAGCTTAAAAGTTCTGTCCAAGGTTGAGCAGGATTGCCATTTGTTTTTCTAAAATATAACTTTTGATCAAAAAAACTTCCTGATAATTGTAAAGCATAATTATTAGTATTATTACTGTGTCTAACATCTATTAAATGCCACCAACTTGAAGCACCAGTAGGATAATTGGTTGGAGAAACGGTTTCAAAAAAACCACTTTGTGCACCTGCATTTCCTTGTAAACCAGCATTATTTCTTGTTTCCGTTCTAACATTTCCATTTCCGAAAGCAAATGTTCCTGTGTTTAAGTCTAATCGATAGCCAGGGGTAGTTGTAGCGATTCCAACATTTCCTGCATTTGTCATAAACATGGTACTCACCGAACTGTTGTTTCTTATGTTAAAGCCAGATGAACCATAGTTTAGATACATAATATTATCACTCCAACGAGGCCATAAATAATTTTCATAGGCACCCCCAGCATTTTTTGCTGAGAAAGTAGCCGTATTTTCTACACCAAATACACCCCCTGAGCCACCAAGAGTTAGTTGGAAACCTGGAGTAGTTGTACCGATACCAACATTTCCAGTATTCAGTATTCTCATTCTTTCAGTGTTATTAGTTCTAAAAGCAAGTGAATTATTATCGGTAGTTCCAAGAAAATTTGTAGCAACATTGGTACCTGCGTTGCCTGTTAGTTCCCAAGCATCCCCTGTAAAAAACCTTACCCAAGTTGCCCCATTCCAGTAGTAATATCCTTGTCCGGTAGTTGCATTAGTATTATATACTAACATACTAGTAGTAGTACTTCCTACTATAGGGGCAATAGCAGCTAAGTTGGTGATATTAACCCTGGGTATCAATAGACCTTTATTTGTGGATGAAATATCTAACATAGCCCCAGCATCAGGAGCAATTCCAGTAGCATTAATACCAATGTTTTGGGCTAATAAATTGTAAGCAGTAATCTGTAAACTGATTATTGCTGCTATGATAGTTGCTTTTTTCATTTGGTATGTTATGTAAATAATATGATTATTTATTTTCAATAGCTTGTTGTAATTCTAAAATTAGTTGTTCTAAAGTCTCAACCTTCCTTATAATAACTAAGGTTTAATAGAATTGTATTCAATCATAATTCTTTTATTGTCATTTAATGAAGCTGGAGGAGTGTATTTTGGAGCAGGGGAGAACCTTGCGTTTGAATAATTAGAAATTTTTGATGTTCCGTCAGAGTATTTTACTTCTACATCTGCTCTATTTGCCACTACCATCCAACTAAAACTTATATTTGAATTACCGTTATTTAGTTCTTTTACTTCAAAACTTAAGTCTGACTTATTGAAAACGTAAACACCATTACATTCTCCTTCAAGTTGAATATATACTTTTATAGGATGATCTTTATCAACCAATATGTTTTTTGAGAAAATTGGATCTAAATTTATTTTAGCATACCCATTTTTTAGTTCTCCTACCCCATAATCTTGAAAGACAACTTCTGGTGCTTCTGGACAAGTCATAGTAACTTTTTCATTAGGAGTTAATCCATCAATAATTGTATTTACAGTACCGTTTCCAACAATTTTTCTCATAACCCAAGGTCCTGACTGCCAACCTCCAACATTTGCAAATGCTCCATCATTTTCAAAATAACCACCAAAAGCTTGTACTGTAGATGTGTTAGCATAACCGCTAACCCCTGGTCCACTATCAGCTGTCCCACCCATACCAGCTCCAATAGCCCAAGTTCCACCTGAAGCATCATTTTGTCCAACACCAATAAACGATGTGCCGCCTGTGTTTGTATTAATAAATCTAACCCAAGGGAATGCTCCGTCATTAAAATTTGCTTCCATTTTTATAACTCCAAAGGGAGAGTTAGCAATAAAAAAACCTATTTGGTCTGTTCCTCCATTTATACTAAAAATATTCGCTTGATTATTACTTTCAATTCGAAAGTCATAATCATAACTAAGTTCATTAAATACTGAACTTGTTGTGGTTAGTCTCAATCTCTCTAGACCACTTGAAGCAAACCCAAGATAATTGGTAGTGATTCTGTACATTCCTATATCAGTATCTGAAAGCCAAGAGTAGAAAGGTGCTGCTGCTGTGCCATTTCCATTGGCTTGTAATTGATAACCATTAGTTAATCTTAATCTTAAAAGATTTCCAGTTCTAAAATCTAATGCTTGAGCGTCTGTAGTTCCTAAAAAATTTGTTCCAGAAACAGTACCCGCATTCCCTAAAATGCTCCAATCTAATCCACCAGAACCACCAACAGCAACCCATCTAGTACCATTCCAATAATAATAACCTGGGGTTACATTGTTAGGAGTCGCACCAGCAGTAGCGGTATTGTAAACCAATAAGGAAGTAGCTGGAGCAGCTATAGGTCCTGCTGCATTTGTTGCAGTAAGAGCAACACGAGGAACCAAT
>Ga0100377_1002061_pt1 | contig 17022 bp, 8 predicted proteins | sample CryGeymeta201501_FD_83664 | JGI IMG/M metagenome (GOLD analysis project Ga0100377, IMG submission 83664) | Groundwater microbial communities from Crystal Geyser aquifers in Utah, USA - Crystal Geyser metaG 2015-01 | ecosystem: Environmental > Aquatic > Deep subsurface > Groundwater | place: USA... | reverse complement strand
GTTCAGGCAGATGGTTGGGACTGCAACCCAGGCCGCCGCCTGGAACGCCTCCGAACGCGTTGGGAAGCCCTTTGCGCCTCCTCGTGACGACTCGGCGACCCCTTGTGACGACTCCGTGACCCCTCGGCAGGGGCTCGCGACCCTCGCGGACGCACGCGACCCCGTGGGTGCCCTCTGCGGCCCCCCTGGCGCGCCATACTCGGCCCTCTGGAACGCTCCGACGTCCCTCTGGAACGCTCCGGCGACCCCCTGGAACGCTCCGGCGACCCCCTGGAAGCCGTCCCCAAGGGGTCCAAAGCCGTCACAAACCCGGCCAAAGCCCTCACAAGCCCGTCCGGAGGCGTTCCAGACGGCGTCCAGCGGCGTTCCAGAGGGTGGGCTGAAGCGGGCACGGCGAGGCTCGGGCGTGTGGGGTGCAGGCCCGAAAAGGGGCCATGGCATAGCGGCCTGTCATGCTGGACCACCAGGGGTGGGGCTACGGCTGTAACGTGGGAGAGCGCGGCCGTCGAGAGCCTCGCGCTCAGCGGCACGACGCCCACCGTGACGAACAAGCTCGTCACTTCGGGGCGTCGGTTCCTCATCGCCACCGGCCCATGCCCCTCTCCGCACGCCGCGAAGGGCGTCCGAAAGGGGCGAGCTCGTCGGCTGATGCCACCGCTCGCGGCAGGAGGTGGCCCTGGGGCTGGGGAAGAGCCGGTCGCGGAGCGTCTGGGGGGCGGCCGCTGTCTCCGTCATGTTGGCACACAGGGCCACGAGGAAATCGACCGCATATCCTGAGCTTCGTCGGTGACTGTGCTCGGTTGTCCGCGATCCACCTCCTCCACCACGACGTCCGCTCTTCTTGGGAACCCGGGACGACAACGCCACGGCCAGGATTGACTCACTCCTGCGATCGTATCATCATCCCTGTGTCTTTAATCGCGGCAAGAGAAGGTGCTGAATGCGGTCGCAGGTCTCGGCAAGTCATGGGCTGCCATGACAGCCCTGCACCTCCAGCTCCCCCAGTCCACCGAGGCAACCCGATGCTCCAACGTACATCTGTTCTTCTGTGCTGTGTCATCCTCGTCGTCTTCGCCGTGCCCGCCTGCGGTGATGACAGCTCACCGGGGGGGCGCGGCAACAACGGGGGCCCGAACAACGGGACCAACAACAAAACAACGGCACGGACAACAACGCCATCCCCGACCACACGCCCCCCACGGTTCGCTTCGAGGCGCCGTTCGCGGGCTCGATGGTCTCCGGCGAGGTGCCCGTCGAGGTCGTTGCGGACGACGACCGGGCGGTCACGGAGGTCGTGCTGGCCGTGGATGGCCGTCAAGCCACCACTCTGAGCAGCGCGCCGTGGACGTGGTCGTGGGACACGGCAGGGCTGGTCGCGGGCCCCTACGTCCTGTCGGCCACCGCCCGCGACGCCGCTGGCAACGAGGCCACCGCGACCGTGGAGGTCAAGGTCGCCGGTTCTTGCAGCGACCAGGGTGACTGTCCGCCCCAGAGCGTCCGCTTCATCACCCCGGTCGAGGGCGCGCGCGTGTGCGGCACCCTCGGGGTCGAGGCCACCGCCACGGACGACCTCGGCATCGCGCGGCTCGAGTTCCGCGTGGACGGGGTGCCGCTGGGTGTGGCCGAGCGGAGCCCCTACCAGGTGCCGTGGGACACGACCCAGGTGTCGAACGGTCAGCACGTCATCAAGGTCACAGCCTTTGACACCACCAGCCAGGAGGCCTTCGACACCGTCACCGTCGAGGTCGACAACGCGGGCGGGAGCTGTGACAACCTGCCGAACGTCAACATCACCAACCCGCTGGACATGGCCTACCTCAACGGCACCATCAACGTCGAGGCTCAGGCGGCCGACGACATCGGCGTGCTCGGGGTCACCTTCTTCATCGACAACGGCCGGGTCGCCCAGGACGACGCGGTCCCGTACAAGATCGAGTGGAACACGGACGACTTCGATGAAGGCGCCCACACGCTCAAGGCCCTCGCCACCGACACGGCCAACCAGACCGCGCCGCACCAGATCCAGGTCACCGTCGACCGCACCCCACCCACTGTGACCCTCGTCTCCCCCGAACCTGACGCCCTCGTCACCGACACGACCGTCACCCTGCGGGCGGAGGCCATGGACAACTTTCGCGTCCGCACGGTGGAGTTCCTTGTTGACGACGAGAGCGTCGCGGTGCTTCAGGCGGCGCCGTGGGAGGTCAGTCTCCCGGTCTCCGACCTTCCCAGCGGCACCCACCGCGTCGGGGTGATCGCCACAGACGGCGCGGGCTTCACGGCCACCGACAGCGGCAGCTTCGTCCTGAATCGCCACCCGAACAACGGCACCAACAACGGCACCAACAACGGTGAGACTCCCGAGTATCGCTTCGTCCTGCTCGGGGACATCAGCACGGACGTGGCCCAGGGTGACACCCCCGGCGCCGATATCGACGCGATTGCCATCGAGCGTGACGGCGACGTCATCGCTTACGCCGCGACGGTTGAGGACTCCAACATCGGCGGTGTCAACAACGCCTACACCGACACCAACGAGCTGCTCGGCGCGCCGGACAGCGGGTGCCGGAAGCAGAACTTCACCGCGCTCGGCGGCGCCCCCAACGACGGTTTCGTCATCGTCTCCTTCGAGAACGATGAGAACATCCTAAGCGGCGACTTCATCATCGTGTACGAGCTCGGCGCTACCTTCTGCCCCGACCAGCCGACCTGGATGGATGATCACACTGATATTTTGATTGGCATCTCCGCGTCGCGGGATGGGGAAGGGTGGGTCTACATCGGGACTCAGGAGACGGGGAGCAACGCGCTCGCCGTGCCGTGATGGCCTGATCATCGCCCGCTCGGCGCTTCCCACGGGAACCGCCGCCCAGACGATGCCGGGTTGAACACTCTGCGGTGCACACGACTGGTCTCACCCCGGCAAGGCGCGACGATTGTGTCCCGACGGCAAAGGTGTATTACGCGACGGGCGGAGCCGGCTCGGAGCAGATCCAGGAGACGGACTTTCACGTCATCAACGCCGCCGAGACGCTCCGGATCCTCGACCGCCCCACGGGCTGCACGGACGCCGATGGCGACGGGTACGGTGCCCGGGAGCCTCAGGGCGGGGCGGGGCTGGCGTGCCGTCGGCCCGAGGTCGACTGCGACGACGACGACCCGTCTGTCTACCTGGGCGCCACCGAGCTCTGCGACCAGAAGGACAACAACTGCAACGGCCACACGGACGAGGAGCACGTCTGTGAGGGTGTGCTCTCGGACGCGCCCGTCAGTGGGGTCATTCCCGGTGAGTTCTCCACGGACGGCGGCGAGTTCCAGGTCAGCGTCTCCCCCCTCGACCCCTACGGCGAGCTGATCACCGAGGGCCTGGGCCCCGAGAGCTTCGAGCTTCAGGGCATCGAGGTCGAGCAGCTCGCGCAGCCGGGGGTCGTGGTGGCCACAGGCGAGGCCCATCCCACCACCATCGAGGTCATCCGCCCCGCATCCCCCGGCCGCGACCCTCTGAACATCGTGCTGCTCTTCGATTCCAGCGGCAGCATGGCCGAGACCGACCCGGCCCGCCTCCGCGTCCAGGCGGCGAGGGAACTGCTCTGGAGCCTCGGCCCCGACGACCGCGCCGCCATCATGGACTTTGGCGCAGACAGCTCCGGCCCGGGCGTCACCCGTCTGCTGGCGCCCATGACCGGGGATCGCGACACGCTGGAGCAGGGCTTGAGCCAGGTCACCGCCTCGGGCGGCACACCGTTGTACGAGGCGGTTCAGGAGGCCATCGCCTACATCACGACCCTCTCGGTCGCCCGCCCCGTCCTCGTCGTCCTCTCCGACGGCCAGACCTCCGATGACGACCCCGACACCCGACGCGCCCTCGCCATTCAGGCGGCCGTCGCCGTCGCGCTGCCCGTCTACGCCGTCGGCCTCGGCAGCAACCTGGACTTCTCGGGCCTGGAGGACCTCACCGCCTCCACCGCCGCCACCTTTGCCCTCGCCCTCGACGCCCAGGTCCTCGCCGGACTCTTCGAAGCCATCGGGATCGCCGCGAGCCGCGGGCGGGTGATCGTGCACGGCGAGGGCACGTTCATGCCGCGGCTGCAGGAGCCGGGGCGGCATTTGATCCGGGGGGTGTTGCGGACGCGCCTCGGCACGGAGCGGGCCGACACCCCGTTCAGCTTCACGGTGTTGATCGAGCGGTGAGTTGAGCGGTCGCGTGGTGTGCCAGGGTTCACGGGGTTTGGCCTCCCTCATCGTTTGGTGCAGCCGGCTGGAAGGAGCCACCGCCACCTCGTCCATCGAGGCCATCAGCACCGTCGAGGACGCGGTTGACTCACGAACCCGAATGGATGATTATTTGTTCAGCCTGTGGGGCGATGAAGAAGGCCCTGAAGGGCATGTGGCTTCCCTCGACATGGCCGGCGAACGACGTTTCGCGCCCAGCATCAACGACATGCTGTTGGGCCTGGCCTTCCTGGCGGCGACCACCATGGTCGCAGCCAGCTCAGCTCCCATGCCCAGGGCTTTCCCGCCCCGGTCGACGTCGCCCAGGGCGCAGCCGACCCCTGGACCTACGTCGCCCGTGGCGTCGTCTACCTGCTCGGGCAGGGCATCACCTTGCTCAAGGCGCATCTCAAGGCCTCGAGAGCGAGCATGGCCGAGCGCGCCGGAGGGCCAGCGTCGAGAGGGACAAGGCCGTCGGCGGATGCCGATGAACAGGGGCTCGATCTCGTGTTTCTGGAATGACCCCGACAGGATTCGAACCTGTGACCTACGGATTAGGAATCGGTTCGGTCCCTTCTGGGGTAATTCGCGCAAGGTCGCGCTGGTCGGCAACGAACCCCGTCCCCATCGGGGTTCCCGCAGCTGCCCTGAGGTCGTTGACGCTCCACCGAGGAGCCGAGCGGTCTGTGGAGGATGGGCAGATGTGGGACCTGATGTGGGAGTTGGGTGTGGGGGTTGGGGAGGGCTGGGTTGGGGCGTAGAGAGGTATCCTGCTCGCCGCTCAAGACCAACGTTGGACACGCAGCCCGCGTCGAATCCGGATCCTCACCCCGTCAAGCGTCTCATGCTTGAACGCGAGCCCAAGCTCTTTGCGCGCGCGGGTCGCGTCACCCTGCAGCCCGCGAAGGAGGCCATAGACGTGGTGCGCGAAGGCTCGATCGTCGTGCCTGTACTTGGCCTTGTTGATATTGTCCTCCGCGGCCCGGAGCTCGCCGCGGAAGAGGTGGATCAACGCGGTCCGGCAGAGGAGGAGGTACTCGCCAGCGACGCCGGCCGAAGCGGCGCGCAGCTCCTCTTCGCTCAGCGCTCCGGGCGTCGGGAAGAGCAGGGCCGTCACCCCGGGGCCGTCCCCCGTGACCATCGGAGGAGATACGTCATGGGCATCCCCGTCGAGCCGCTGCAGCTGTTGCGTCACCCACTCGAGAGGATGGCCAAACGCAAGCCGCGCCACGTCGTCGAGCCGGTATCCTGAGAGGCCGTTCACCAGTCCAGGCTGCGACCACAGCTCGTCGAGGAGCAGTGCATAGAACACGTCGCGGAGCGTGAGGTCGCGCGGGTGTGGACGAGCGGGAGGGACGCCACCTTCGCCAAACATAGCGTCGCGCGCGCAGCAGAGGCTGATCGCGGTGGCGATCAGCTCATCTTCCGACGCTGCGCCGAGGTGCGGCTGGAGGTAGCGCGCGAGCGCCTCGTTCTCCACACACGCAAGCCGCGCTGACGCGGCGCGCAGGGCCGGCTCGAGGTTCTGACGTGCGAGCTCGTCCACTACCAGTGTGTTGGCGTGGCCGTCGACGACCTCCTCTGCAGCCTCCTGCAGACACTGAAAGGCGTGTTCCAGGAGGTTGAGGGCGCATGTGCTCGCGTCCTGTTGGTGCGCCGCGAACGACGCGATGAACCATCGCTCCCATGGTCCGCTCCGGCTCTTCAGGCTGTCCCACTCGCCGGACGACGCGCGGCAGCGTGCATGGGGCTCCGCGAGGCTCCCGTGGACGAACCGGTCCCACTCGCTCCAGAGCCGCTCAATGCGGCCCGCGGGCTCGAGGCCCTGGAGGTTGACTCGCCTCAGAGAGGTGAGTCTCCGGGTCTCCTCGAACCATCGAATGACGGCCGCGGCTGCGCTGAAAACCTCCAGGTGACGCGTCAACCTCGCCGCGAACAACTCCTTGCACTCTCGCAGCCAGGAGTCTGCCAGCATGATGCGCTTGCGGTGCTGCAGCGCGGTCGGGTCTGTCCCCAGCCCCACCGTGATGTCGTGCCAGAACGACTCGGCGAGGGCGCTGCGAGCGGTGGCGTCACCGAATTCGCGGTCTACGCGTCGGACGGCGAAGTGCCAGCTATCCTGGTTCCCGGACTCCCTCATGATCCGCTCGAAATCAGCGCGCAGCTCCGCTTCAAACGCGTCGAGCGGCTCGGCGCAGGACGCGTCACAATGGGTGACATAGATGCCCAACGACGGTGGAGCCATCACCATCTCAGACATCTCTCGCATCACGCTCTCAAGCTCGCTTCGTATGTCAGCGTTGTACATGTCCTTCGGGAGAAGAACGAAGATGCAGGCGATCCCCTCGCTCAGCGCCGGCTGCTCGGAGGACCCTTCAGGTTCGTAGCCGCCGGGCATATCGATCACTCGCACGCTCCAGAGCTCATCCGGCGCGGCGCGCGTATCAAAGGTCTGTGCGTTGAGCAGCAGCTCCTGCCGCGGCACCGTGAGGCGCAGCCGCGCGTCCGAACGTGCCATGTTGTGTCGGGCGAGCAGGCGATTCGTGGCCGGCCGATCGGGAAACGCGGCGAGCGACTCCTTCACCGCGGTCTGCACCTTGTTTCCGTCGGCCTCAGCCTGCACCAGGTCAAGCTTTGCCGTGTCGCCGTAGCTGATCCAAAGTGGGAGGACGGTCTCCGGTCCGAGGCTGCTGGCCGGGAGCAGCGGCTCGGGGACGCCAGGTACAGACGCGCGGATCACCTCTGCGAGCAGCCTGGACTTGCCGGCCGAGAACGGACCGATAACATGCACGTCAAGGTTCGACAGGTGGCACGTCGTTCGGCTCTCTGTCTCCAGGTGATCCAGGAGGTCGATGAGGGAGACGCGGTGTGTGAGGCTCATGCGGGATGCCATGGATGGGAGGCCCAGGTCAAAACGGCGAGCGATCGTCCAGAGCGAGGAGACGATCTGAGCCAGCCGCAGGTCGCTGCTCTCTGCGCCGGAACGCGGTTGTGTTCGTAGGGGTGATCTGACGCGAGGTCGCTGCTGGAGAAGCCCAGGGAGCTGGGCGGCGAGACAGCTGAGGCCTGCCGGTTCTTGAGTGGGCTTGCGGTGCCTCGTGAGCTGGTCACGTGAAGCCATCCAGGATCAGCGCTTGCGTGGATCGGAGGTCGAGTTCTGGACGCAAGCATCGCCGCTCGACGTTGCAGCAGCGCGATGAACCGGGTCTTGACCAATTTTGCTGCCGCTCGACGTTGCAGTGGACCGATGTGCATTTTGCGCAATTTCGATTTTTGATCATTTTAGAACGCACAGTGAGGCATCCTGGTCGCATGCTCGCCTGCTCCGAAGCAGGGGCAGTGGGCTACTGCAGATGAACCGGCGCCCCGGGTGCCAGCTTCAGATCGCGATAGGCCGCCCGCAGCTGTCGGCTGAATCGAATCACGGCTTCGCGCTCAGCCCCCTCAACGCCCTCGAACTCGGCGCAGACCAGGCGAAGCGCGGCGGATGAAGGTGGAGCGCCGATCCCGCCGAACACGTCCTCAATGATGTCATTTGGGAGCAGGCCAAAGAGCAGCTGGAGGTCGGCACCGCTCACCGTCGCGCGCAGGTTCGGGAAGAACGCACAGATGTACCGCAGGCGTTGGCGCCACTGGTGGCTGGACACGAGCCCGTCTCTGCGGAGCGCCTCCTCCGCCAGCTGTGCGTCGAGCTGAGCACGCACCTGACGATGGGCCTCGAGCGAGGTCTCATACTCCGTCACCATCTCCTGCATGCGGGCGATGGAGTCGTCGAGCCTGCGCCGCTGGTCTTCAACCCGATCGTTCGCGAGCGTGAACTGCCGATCAAGCCGCGCCTCAACCTCGCGGATCGCCTGGACGGTTTGAGTAAAGTCGAGATGGCGTCGCATCTCCTCCTCAACCAGCTCCCTGACAGCAGGCTTGAGGGTGAGGCGTGCGATCTGGTCTATCATGTCACTCATCAAGATCACCTCTTTGCGGCAGCGTGGCGCCTCGCCGTGCCTACTGCAGGACGACGTTGTTCTCGAAGGGTTGATCTGGCGCGAAGACCTGTCGCGGGTCGTCCTTGTCTATGGTGGCCCGGTCGAGCGCAGCGCGGACGACGATGGAGTTGACGGAGGTTGGTTTGGCAAAGACGGTGAGGCCAGCGGGAGCGCCAGAGAAGGTCAGGAGGGTGTGGATGAGGTCGTGGTCGTTGTCGGGAAGCGGCTCCATCGCTCTGGACGAGGTCGAGTGAACGAGCCTGAACTGCCCTTGGCGCAGCCGACCCAGCTCTACCCAGTTGTCGCACGGCGTGCCCTGGGCCAGGCGCGGCTCGAAGCGGCCCCGGCTGATGGTCCCGACGTGAAACGCGAGGCGTCCAACGTCGCTACCTGCCTTGACGAGGTCCACCACGCCGAACTCGCCGTCCAGCATGTGCAGCAACCCCAGCGCCACGCCCGTCTTGCACGTGAAGCGGTGTGGCTCCGTGGCCAGCGGCTCCACCGCCGGGTGCAGCACGATGGTCGGGAAGCGAAGCGACGCCAACCGAGTGTGTGCTGCCTCGAGCAGCTCACCGAGCGGCCACACCGAAGGCTGCGCGACCTTCGCTGATTGCGTCTTGAAGAGTTTTGACGCAACACCCGATTTTGTCTCGCTATCGGACTTAAGAGTCCCGTTCGTAGCATCCAGGTCCATAAAGGGCTGGCTGGCTGCGTCCTGCCCGAGGTGGGCGACTAGCTGTTCGAAGCAGGACTGGACCATCGGTGACCGTGAGGCGTTGCCGCCCAGGAAGATGTGGACGGTGTTGACGTCCGGCGCGCCATGCTGGCGGGCGAGCTCGAGGCTGTCTGCGAGCATTCTCAGAAAGCCCTCCGCAGCCTGCACGACCTGCTCGACGAGGAAGCGACGACAGCGAGGGCCGTCCACCTCGAGCTTCATGTGTTGAGGCTCTCCTTGACGGTCCTTCAGGTCGATCGCGACGATTCGCCCATCGGTGTCACCGTAGGGCATCGCCCCCCTGAGCCACAGCGGCCGCAGCCGCTCGCCCAGCGCGTGCATGTTACCTCGAGCCGCCCGCCCGCCGAGCCGCCCGGTGAGCAGATCCTCTCCGGGGAAGCCTGGCTCGCCAGGCGGACGCACAAAGACGATCTGCCACCGCCGTACACCGCCGCGTTCTTCCTCCAGTTCATCGAGGTTGTCGTGGAAGACGCGGTAGGCCAGCCGCTCGACGAGCCGCTCACCGCCTAGGCCAGGCGCCCCCCCGCTGCGGATCCGCTCGATCATGAACTCGTGATCGAGCTCGTCCGGCTTGCTTGGATCAGCCTGTCGCACGACCCCAAAATCGAAGTCGGTGGTGCCGCCGCCGAAGTCGAAGACGCCGTAGGCGTAGGGGTCGGGGTTGGGATATAGCTTGTGCTCCTTGATGGCGCCGAGCGCCAGCGCCGCAGGCTCGTTGGCCAGCTCCTTGACGGAGAAGGTCTTGAGGATGTCGTCCCGCCTCGCGCTCTGGTTGATCGTCTCGGGGAGGCTGCGCAGGAGACCTCGGTAGAAGGAGGCACGCAGGATGTCTCTGACGGTCTGGGGGTATTCGGCGGGGAAGGTCAGGACGTATTGAAGGTAGATGTTCCCGTCCCGCCGGTTGATCGTCAGGCCCATCACGTAGGCGAAGAGCTCTACGGGGTCGAGGTTCGGGCCCGGGCTGGCGGGGTAGGGCTGGCCTCGCAACAGCTCCCGGTGCTCAACAGGGGCCAGATCGAAGCGCTCAACCCCCCCCTCGCCCTCACCAAGGTCGTTCATCGGCAGCGGGACTCTGTGGTCGGGGAGCTGTTGCTGCAGCCAGACGAGATGCTTGAGCTCGGAGAGGAAAGCGTAGGACAGTGCGCTATCGCTGTGCTGTCGAGCATCAGTGAGGATACCCCTGGCCGTGTGAGCGGTGGCAAGATGTTCATAGGTGACGAGGGGCTGGTGGCCTGGGAACGCCCACGCGTTCGCTAGCGACGCATAGTCGCGAAAGACCATCAGCGTTGGATTCTCAAACAGCTGGTCCGACGGAGCGGCGAGGCGTCCGATTTGCACCAGCTCGTGGCCATTACGACCAAGCCGCGCCGCGACCGTCCCCGAGTTGCCAAAATCGATCGCGATCGTCGCGCCCCATGCCACGTCAAGGCCAGGATCGCGCCCGTACACCGTTCCTTCGAAAGACACCTCGGCGTAGTGGCCGCGTACCTCCTCGCGGGGAGGGCTCGGCCAAAAAAGCTCCCAGAGGCCCACCCGCGGGTTGCGAGCATCCTCCTCGGGGATCAGTTCGCCCCCGGCGCGGCGCTCGTCAAGGCGAAGGACATTGTCAATGAATATCTCTTTCGTGTATTTGTTACTTAAAAAGTAGAAGTCCGGTTCGTCACTTAATCCCATTTCCGATAGTGACCAGGCATTTTTCCATGACATGGATCGAAGTTGGGCCGCAAGTGTTTTCAGTCTTGTATTGGGTTTGATGTGATTTGTGTCCTCCTTGCAATTGGCTTCAAGAATCATAAAAATGGGCGGTGTATTTGTTTGACGGTTAGTGCCTGGCTCGGTCGAATTGTGATCAATTTTGAATGAATTTCCATCTTGATGCCTAATTTTAATGGCTTTGCTCTGAAGTGGAAAATCAAAAGTACGAGCATTTTCGGCACAATCAGCGATTACTTCGCCCTCTTTGGTATCTTCTAGTTCGCTGATTTCGAGGATAGTCCAAGGGCCATAATTTTCAATTATTAGCGTAGACTCGTCTCTTGATATTCTTGTTGTCTCGTGAAGGCTGATGGTCTTACTTTCGCCTCCCCTGTGCTCGTGACTATATTTCTTCTGATCGAACAGGTGTCTGTATTTTTTGTTTATTTCGACTAATAGGTATCTGTTTGTGGCGGTGAAGACGATAAGGCATCCTGGCTTTGACAGGATTCCAAAATAGCCATCTTTTTCTCCAGATCTGTTTGTGGTCTGGTCGTGTTCTTTGTTTAGTGTCTGGTAAGTCAGTTTCGTTTTGAGAATCCAAGCCATTGTCATGGTGGCAACTCTCCCGTAAAGGCATGAGGCGACTTTATCGCGTTGAGACTAGCGCTTTGACGATGACTTCGTCATCAGAAAGGCGCATTACGCATGGTGTGAATACTTTCAATACGGTACTTCCTGGTGGATTATTATCTATTTGTTGCATTTTATTTTGGTTGAATGCTGAGCCAGTATCTGGTGTTAGGGTCTCAAATACAGGCATATCGTTGGCATTGTTACATGCCTTGACTAGAATTTCTAGGGTCTCTAGATCCTGACTACTGACTTGGTTACCCTTTCTCGCGACTAGTCGCGCGGTGTTCTCCACTACTTGCTTGTTCGTCATGCGATGGAGGAAGTAAGCCAGGTCCAGCGTTTTACTTTGATTCTTGCCAAAGAATATTGTCTTGAGTTCCGGGCTTCCTTCAAGCGCGTCAAAGACTGCAAGATGCTGACTGAGCGGCTGCACTCGGTTCAGACGCAGGGCGGTGGCGTCAAGGTCACGCTCTGCTGCGTCGAGACGTTCCTGAAGCTCGTCGCGAAGCAGACGCAGCTTTTCCACCTCGGTAATGAGCGCATCACGAGTTGGCGCGGTGTGTTCTCCATCTGTGCATGGGGCAGAGATCTGGGTGACAGGAGCTGTGGCGGGCTGTGCGAGGTAGAGCGTCGCCACCAGCTCCAGCAGATCCCCACGCGTGAAACCGGCGCTGGTGTTGAGCGACCACGCCAACGCCTGAGACAGCAGCTCCGTCGCCGCCGGATCGGCCAGGACACGATTCATTACGGCGTGGAGATCGACTTTTGGTGGGCCGCCAAGTGTGACAGAATCGGTCATCTCACGCTCCGGGCGTTTGGAGATCAGCAGGAAAGGACTGAGACAAGGTCTTGCGGTGCCTCGACACCTCGGCGAGGCGGGCGGCGCGTGTCTGATCGCTCTCGGAGAGCTGCGCCTCGAGGCGGCTGAAGTGGTCCTTGTGCTGATCGAGCCGGACCTGGACCTGCTCGGTCCAGTGGGCGTCGATGCAGTCGAGCAGGCCTCGGGCCATGGCGCCAGACTGATGGTCGTAGCTCAGGGTCCAGAGCCGGCACGCGCTGTCGGAGAGCGCGCCAACTCGGCGCGACCACCGCTGCTGCTCGAGCTGAAGGGCGCTCTCGAGCTGTGCCTGGGCGTTGCGCTCGAGGTCAGCGAGCCGCTCTTTCTGGCGCTTGATCTGAAGGCGCAAGGCGTCGCGTGCAGCCTCGGTCTGTGCGCCCTGAGCGAGCTGCTGCTCCAGCGCTGCAAGCTGGATCTGGCCGCCTCGTGTCTCGGCGTCGAGGCGTTGGAGCTCCTCGTCACGCTGACGCACGAGCTCCGGATCGGGGTACTCAATGAGCTCGTCGCCCGCGTCAAACAGGCCGCCGACCTTCTCGCAGATGGTCCCCAGCGTGAGGTAGTCGAGCCAATCAAGCGCGGAGCCTTTCGTCTTGGAGCGCCCTGTGGAGGCGGACGACTGCAGATGTCCAGCGCCTGTCTTCTTGAGCAGATCCCGGGTCTGGTGAACCGTGGAGACGAGCTTCATGGTTCCGCGCAAGGTCTTCGCCGCGATCGACGTCCCCTTGATCGCCTTGGCGATGGCAGGGATCTGTCCCGCTACGGGAACGAACAGGACTGCAAGGTCGAGCGCCTCGCCGATGAAACGGCCGACCCGCGCTCCGGTGCGCTTGCTCGGGACCACCTCCTGGACGGCGGCGAGCGGCTCGGCTGCCAGCGAGGATCGGGCCTGGAGCGCCTCGCGGATCGAATGACGCAGGCGCGCCACCTCAGCTTCCGATGGGCTCTCGGCGCCAGGAAGCGCCTCGACCTTTCCCTCCAGCGCGTCGACCACGCTCTGGATGTTTGCCCGACGTCCCTCCTCCGCGAAGTCTTCGGCGCTCACCTCTGGCATCGGAGGCAGGTCGATCGCGATCCGCTCGAGCTGTGCTGGCGGGATCGTCCCGGCCGCGCCGAGGTCTCGCAGGTAGTCGCTCATCCACCGTGACGTGGTCTCGGCGCGGCGCTCGGCCTCGAGCTGGCCAGCGGTCAGGAACTGCTCCCAGATGACCTGAAAGTCGTCGCCGATTGCCTCGGGCTTCGGGCGGAGCGTCGCGAGCGTCCCGCTGAGGTCCCTGGCGCTCGAGGCGCGGTGCGCGCTCGTCTCCGACTCAGCCTTCTCGCGGTTGGCGCGATGGCTGTCGTGGAGCTCCTTGCGCAATGCGAGCAGCGCTGCGCTGTGCCCAGCGAGGTGGCGTCGCGCTTCGGCGCGCTGGTCATCTCCTTCGGCGCGCAGGATCTCCAGCTCCTGGTCATAGAGGAGCACCCCGCGCCGAAGCAGCGCCGACGCCTCGGCGTCGAAGCGGTGCTGGCGGATTTCTCCGAGCTCTTGTCTGACTTCCAGGAAGATCGCCAGAACATCGCTTCGCCCGAGTCCCTCGTAGGAGGTGACGATCGGATGCAGCTCCACACCGAGCTCGCGATGGAGCTCAACCTCCCACGCCTTGAGGTTCGCGTCGACCTTGGCGCCATCGCTGCGGATCGCCTCGTCCCACCGCGTCGCCAGGATGCGGAGGCCCTTGCCCATGGCGATGATGTCGCGAAGCACGGTGATGTCTGGCGCTGTCGGCCCGCGAGGTGAGAGCGTGTACAGCACGACGTCGGAGTCGGCGATGAACGCATGGGTCGCGCGCTGTCGGTCGGGGCTCACGCTGCCGAGGCCTGGCAGGTCTACGATCATGATGTCGTCGAGCCACGGCAGGTCGAGCTCGTAGGTGAGCAGGCGCAGAGATGGCGTGGCATGCGTCGCCGCGTGCTCCGCTTCGGCGAGGGAGGCGAGCCGAACTGTGCCGTCGGACTCCTCGATGACCTGCCGCTCGCTCCCTCGCTTCAGGAGGGTCGGCAGCGACGTCGTCTCCGCCAAACCCACCGGCAGCAACGGTCGGCCGATCAGCATGTTCAGCAAGCTCGTCTTGCCCGAGCTGAACTCCCCGACGACGCAGACCTGGGCCAGTCGCTGGCTGTGGAGCGTGGAGTCAAGGAGCTGGTCCCACTCGGCCTGCAGATCGGCTGGCAGGGCGGCGCGAACATCATCGAGCGTTGGTGTGGTCATCGACGGGCTCCCTGGCGTGCCGCGGCGTTGGGCACGCCTAGCCGTGCCTGCACGCCGCTCGATTGAATGCTCGCTCGCTCTTGCAGAGCGTCGAGCTGTGCCTTGACTTTCGTGAGCCGCTCGAGCTCATGGGCGATCCGCCCCTCGCCCTCCCGAACCGCCTCTTGGGTCCGACGGCGTCGCTCGCGCTCGGCCTCGAGCCGTTCGCTGTAGCCCGCCTTCACCTGCTGGATCAGCTGCTGAAGCTGCTTGTCGAAGACAGTCTCCAGGCTGCCCTCCACCTGGCGTTCGAGCGCACGGCGGCGCTGCTCGAGGTGAAGTCGAAGGGTCTGGGAGACCCGCTTGTAGGTGGACTCGACCAGCGCGTCCATGGCGTTGGCCACCTCGAGCTGCTTCTCCGCCGCCTCCCTGACCGCGGCAGCGTGCTGTCTCTCTTTCTTCTTGATCTGCTGAATGGTCGATTTTTTGTCCGACTTGAGTCTAATGAGCTCTTGCTCGATACCGCTGGTTTCGCTCCTGATGTTTTCGAATTTCTCAGTGTAGTGTCTTTTTGCTGTATTATACCCATCGAGTTCTGTGGTGTCGATCTCGTACGCGGGCTCGGGGCCCCCGAACAGCCATTCCCATACTATTACCAATATTGGTGATCTTTCAGTGGATCTTTTCTTTCTTTTGGCCATCGGGGGCGGTCCAAGCGCATCGATTTCGGCTTTGGCGCTCCGCTGCATACTTTCGAGCTCTGCGAGCTTCTTCACTCGACGGGTAAGATCATCATTGTCATCTCGTGATTCGAGGTCTTCTATCTCAAGCTCAAGTTTTTCCTGGGTGTCGCGTGTTGCCTGTTGCTTCTGGAGGAGAGCTGTGACATTAGACAGGTCGACCGTGAGCTCCAGCGAGGGAAGCTCGAAGTCCGGCAGCGTCGCCTTCAGCTCCTGGGACACACGGGTGCCCAGCTTGTTCGAGTCGTCCTGGAAGCTCTCGGCGAGCTGGTCGAGGACCTTCGCGGCCTTGGCAGCGAGCAGGGTGGAGTCAGCGCGGATCGCGTCCAGCGTCGTGCGGATCTGGTGATCGAGGTCTGCGGGGAGCTTAACGCGATGTGCGCCCTGGCCTGCGCTGCCGAGCTGACTGCGGACATCCTCGATCGACAGGCTCGCGTCGAGCTCCTCCGTCAGCCGGACGATGGGCTCGATCAGCGTCTGGCGGAGCTCCGTCTGCAGCAGCTTCAGGTTTCGATCATGGTCCTGCCTCGCCGTCAGGCTGATGTGCTCCAGCTCCACCTCCATTTTCTTGATCTCGTGGTCGATCTTCTCGATGGCGAAGGTCTGCTGCGCCTCGGACTCGGGGTTCTGCAGTCCTTCCATGCTCCTGGCGACGTCGGACTGCAGCTCGGCGACGGTGCTGAGCAGACGCAGGAGCGGCGTGTGGATCTTCTGGGCAGCCGCCTCGCCGCTGATGCAGATATCCCGGAGACGATTGGACAGGTTCGTGACCTTTGACCACTGCCGCTTCTCGGCGTCCTCACGTTCATGGATCCACGGCGGAATGACGGGGAAGACGCAGCGATCGCTGACCAGCTCTTCGATCTGGCTGGCCTCCAGTCCCGTCTGCGCAAGCTGGGCGCGAAATGTCCTCTGGACGACCCCCTTGAGGCTCCGATCGTGACGCTCCTGCCACGAGAGCGCGGCGACGTCGCCGTCCCTGGACTCCAGGACGCTGTCCCAGAACGTGATCGCGGTGAGGAAGCCGCTGAAGTTGGACATGAGGACCTCCTTGATGAAGGTCCACTCGTGCACGTTGCCACCGAGCCGCTGCGCGGTCATGACGTTGATCGCGGTGTCCGCGGTGCGGATCGCCTCACGCATGATCGCTTCGTGGTGGGCGTGCAGGCTCTGCAGGCCAGGGGTGTCGATGACGACGAGCCCTTCAATGAACAAGGGGTGCTCAAGGAACACGTCGAGCCTCGATACCAGGGCCCGCTCGTCGCGATTGTGCTGGTCGAGCTCGGTGCCCCAGTTCTTGAGCAACCTGGTGATGTCCAGGTCGGAGGTCAGCGGGTGCGTGACCGGCGGACGGACGGCGTCGTCCCTGAAGTGCACCACGATGCAGGGCTCTGTGTGGGCTTCATCGACGCCTTGCAAGAACGTGTTGATGGCGGTGGTCGGCTGGAGGCTGGTCGGCAGGAAGTCCTTGTGGTCGAGCAGCGCGTTGATCATCGCGGACTTGCCGTTGGAGAACTCCCCGACCACGGCGACGCGGAACTTCCGGTCCGCGATCGCCACCTGCATCGCCTCGAGGTGCGCGACGTGGCGTTGGCCAGGCTCAAAAGTGGCGAACACCGCGCTCGCCTCGGAGAGCAGCCCCGAGACATCGGCGAGCTCCGCAGTGCGCTGTTTCAGGGCGCTCTCGAGGCTTGTGACGTGGCTTCCGTACTTGGCCATATGTTCGCTCCAGGTGGAGGTGGCGCTGCGCGAACGCCGGCAGGCGTTGAGGTCGAACTCTGCTCGAACGGTGTGACGCGACCTCTCTGGACCGTGACTCGGCGAAATGGATATGGGTGCAGCTCTTCTGGAACGACGGCTATGTGACTCACGTGACGAGCGTGAGGCGGGGGCGCTGCGACGGGCTGACGAGTTCGGGGGGCGCGCCATCGGCATAGCGTGCCTCGTGGTTACGG
>Ga0100377_1002058_pt1 | contig 17035 bp, 14 predicted proteins | sample CryGeymeta201501_FD_83664 | JGI IMG/M metagenome (GOLD analysis project Ga0100377, IMG submission 83664) | Groundwater microbial communities from Crystal Geyser aquifers in Utah, USA - Crystal Geyser metaG 2015-01 | ecosystem: Environmental > Aquatic > Deep subsurface > Groundwater | place: USA... | reverse complement strand
TATGGGGATACAGGGAGAGCGACAGGCTCGGCGGGCATGATCCCTATAGCGCATCCAAAGGTGCGGCTGAACTTATTTTTTCGGCGTTCGCGCGTTCCTATTTCGCCTCGCGGCCGGAGTTGGGTGCGGCGACTGTGCGCGCGGGTAACGTGATCGGTGGGGGCGACTGGGTGGAAGATCGCATTGTTCCTGACTGCATTCGCGCAGCGCAGGAAGGTCGCTCCATAGAATTGCGTAATCCCGGGGCCACCCGGCCATGGCAGCATGTCATGGAGCCGCTATCAGGTTATTTGCTCTTGGCTGCGCGATTGCGCCAGCAGCCGGAGGAATTTGCAGGATCATGGAATTTCGGTCCTTCTACTGATGAGGTGCGGACAGTCTCCGAAGTGGCTGATACGATTGTCCAGCAGCTGGGTCGCGGCAATGTGAAAATGGATGGCTCTGAACATCACCACCATGAGGCTAACTTGCTCCAGCTCAATTGTGACAAGGCGCATCAGCTTCTGGGTTGGCAGCCGCGCTGGCATGTCGATAAAACATTGGAGTATACCGCGGTATGGTATAAATCATGGCTTGATGGTGCAGAGGTGTGCGACGTTACGCGCGCCCAGATTCTGGATTATTTTCCGGAGTTGCTATGATTGACGGTGTTGTTATCACCCCATTAAAGCAGTTTTTCGATGAACGCTGGAAGGTCATGCGTATGTTGCGTGAGGACGAGCCGACATTCTCCAGATTTGGTGAAATATACTTTTCCTGCACTTATCCCGGCGCAGTAAAGGCCTGGCATTTGCATAAGGAGATGACACTGAACTACGCGGTTGTTCACGGGGAGATCAAATGCGTATTGTACGACGATCGCCTAGGAAGTCCCACTAGGGGACAGATTGATGAGCACTTCATGTCTCCCCAGAATTATTATCTTCTCACCGTGCCTCCCATGATCTGGAATGGATGGAAAGGGATAGGGACGTGTCAGTCCATTGTGGCAAACTGTGCCTCTCTGCCGCATAACCCTGACGAAATAAATCGCATGCCGCCTTTTGATCCAAGGATCCCATATGACTGGCAAATTCAGCATCGATAGGCATGCCGGGGTTGCCGGTACCGCCGTATGATGAAGCTGCTTATCACGGGCGGGTTCGGTTATCTTGGCGGGCGCCTAGCGGAGTACTTGGCAAGACTGCCTCATTATGGACTTGTTTTGGGGACTCGCCATCAAACCGGGCTTCCATTATGGGCGTCTTCATCCTCGGTTGTGCAAACCATATGGGATTCTCCGCATGAACTTCGGCGAATCTGTGATGGAATAGATGCTGTCATTCATCTGGCCGGGATGAATGCGCAGGACTGTGCGAAGGATCCTGACGGTGCCGTTGAGGTGAATGCTTTACATACTGCTCGCTTGCTTCGGGCTGCCATCCAGCAGGGAGTGAGTCGTTTTATTTATTTGTCCACTGCTCATGTGTATGCGAGCCCTTTGACAGGGTTGGTTACCGAACAAGACTGTCCGCGCAACCTGCATCCGTATGCGACCAGTCATCGAGCTGGAGAGGACGTTGTCAGAGCTGCGAGTCAAAGGGGTGAAATTGAAGGTGTTGTCATTCGTCTTTCCAACTCCTTTGGTGCTCCGATGAACGGGGAGGTCAATTGCTGGATGCTGCTGGTGAATGATCTTTGCCGCCAGGCCGTACAGACCCAGAGGTTGGTGCTGCGTACATCCGGTTTGCAAAGCAGGGATTTTATAACTCTGACAGATGCTTGCAGGGCAATCGGTCACTTGTTGCTTCTCCCATCTGAAAAGCTTGGTGATGGTTTGTTCAATGTGGGTGGAGAAACAATGACGGTAGTTGATATGGCGGAAATGATTCAAAAGAGGTGTGTGGCAACACTGGGATTTTCTCCGGAAATCATTCGCCATGAAGCGACATCTGGTGAGGTGAACCTGAATCTAGAATATCGGAAGGACAAGCTGCTTTCTTCAGGGTTTGTTTTCGATGGCGATGCGGCAGGCGAAATTGACAGCACCCTATGCATGTGCCATGTGGAGAGGAGGGGGTGATGGGGCAGGATCCGCTGGTCTCCGTTATTATTCCCACCTACAACCACGCGCATTTTCTGCGCGAGGCATTGAAATCTGTTTGTGAGCAGACTTTCAAGAACTGGGAAGCGATTGTGGTTAACAATTATTCAGAGGATGACACGATATCTGTTGTGGAGTCCTTCTGTGATGAGCGCATCCGATTGGAAAATTTTCATAACAATGGAGTGATTGCTGCAGCTCGCAACCGTGGCATTGCCTTGGCTCGAGGCCACTATCTGGCATTCCTTGATTCGGACGATATTTGGTTTCCGGAGAAGCTTGCATCATGTATTCCCCGCCTCGAAAATGATGGTTGCGACCTCGTTTGTCACGGGTTGCATTGGTTCGGGGACAGAAGAGAGAAGGATGTATATTATGGTCCTGCCCGCCGCGCTACCTTCGATGGACTTCTGTATAAGGGCAACTGTATTGCCACCTCGGCGACAATGGTCCGTAGGGGCATTGTCGAATCTGTAGGCGGATTCTCGGAGGAAAAAAGTTTTCACACTGCTGAAGACTATCATTTATGGCTAAAGCTTGCTCAGGCCCAAGCCGTAATGGGTTTCATGGATCGGGTGTTAGGGAGCTACCGGTTTCATAATGCCAATACCGGCGGCGTGATAAAGCAGGCAAAGGCAGTCAGGTGTGTATTGGATGATTTCTTTTCCAAGGGGCGGTCGTGCAGTTTGCTGGACAGAATCAGAATGAGTTTCAGATATGGCACGAACGAATATGCAGTAGGAAGAGGTCTGCAAGCAAGGAGCCAGTTCCAGGATGCCTGGCCCTACCTGTTCAGGGCATTGTTTCTTCATCCGCTATATTTCAGGACATACGTGGCCATTGGATTGAATTTATTCTGTTTCAATCCTGATAAGTTGTGAAATCCGATGGGACTGGGCTCTTTGAATAGTATTCCATCCAGAAATGACTCCAACGACTCATATAGTCTGGTCGGATTCATCGTATTGACACTGTTTGTCTATGCCTTGATTTACAGGCCATTTATTTCTTGGATGTTCATCGCGCCCTCCATTCGCCTTGGAATAGAGGGGTTTATTATTTGCCTTCTGGTCGTGATCAATCTGAGGTATCGGTATAGTGAAGGGTTGCTCTGGCTTATATCGCTTGTTGTGATCTTTGGTTGTGTGCTCTTTTTTCATTTGGATACATTCATAAAGCTGGCATCAACAATAAATAAATGGGTATTTTTGACTCTTCTTATTGGACTATTTATAGGAAACCCAAAGATTTTGCATACGAGTATCAAGTTATGGAAAATATTGTTTTCTGTACTATGCACCATGGCAATTATAGCCTTTGTAGGCTACAAGACAGGACTCATTCCCTTTTCCCCTTTAGTTCTTAGCGGGAATTATTATTTTCACAACCCCATACTGGGAAACCTGATACCAAGACGGTTGTTTGGCACTGAATTTGGCAGGGTCACTGGTTTTATGCACGAAGGGCAATACTTTGGGTTTTTCCTGGGTATGAATATTTTGTTGGCAAAAGACTGGATCCTGGATGCCAGTAGTAGAACAAGGTTTATCTGGATCAATCTTATCGCGGGTATATTTACTCTTTCCACAACGTTCTTCGTATTCTTTACTCTATATTTTTTGAGCACCTGTTCTGTAGGCGGCAAGAAGCCGGATATGGTCCTCAGACTCATGTTCTTTTCTGTTTTGGGAGCCATGGTGATAGGTTTGCTGATCGGTCTGAATTATTTTGAGCAAACATCGGCAAGCATACGCATAATAAGGTTTTTCCAAAATTGGAGTTATTTCTTGCATGGAGACTGGCTCAGCATGCTGCTTGGATATGGTACTGGAATTATGAGGGTGGAGTTGGGGATTGGTTTTGAATCAGGCTGGTTTGCCATTCTGGTTGATCATGGGCTTATCATGTTCCTCCTGATGGCTTCCTTATTCGCTATGCTTACCAAGCACAATCGTTGGCTGCTGTTTTATATTTTACTGACGCATTTCGCCAACAACATGTTCTGGAGTCCCTTGTTTCTCATACTGATTGCCATGTCTTATGCATTCCATAGGGATACATTGCGACGGGTGGTTGTTCCTGAACGTTTGCCAGAAGCATTACCTGCAGATGGTAGCTATAGTGTCATGCCTTCCTCCGAGGCTCCAAAACCTGCTCTGTAGTCCATCCGACCAAATTGCAAGTCGATATGCGGTCAGCGCAATGCAATGCTGTGTGTGTTTCCGTATTCCGGGAGGAAAGATGAATGATGTGAAACAAATGCTGAAATATCAAAGTAATAGCGTTATAGTTGCTCAGCCGTAGGTGAGGTTAACACATGCCTTAAATGGCATGGGTTTTGGTGAGATACTGGATGGCTCCATATTTTCTGGCTGAGGGAAAAAAAATTTAAATTTATGAAAGTGGTTTGATGATGGCCAAAAGTATATTGGTGACGGGAGGAGCAGGCTATATAGGTAGTCATACCTGCGTGTCTTTGCGGAATGCAGGATACGAAGTCGTTATTGTTGATAACCTTTGTAACAGCGATGCTTCGGTTATTGACAGGGTTGAGGCGATTACCGGCAAGCGCCCAGTTTTTCTTCAATTTGATATGTGCGAAAGGGATGAGCTGCGTAAAGTGTTTCAGCGACATTCCTTTGCTGCGGTAATACATTTAGCTGGCTTAAAAGCTGTCAATGAGTCTGTCTCCCAACCTTTGAAATATTATCGCAATAACATTGAGGCAAGCACGATGTTGCTTGAAACTATGGACGAGTTTGGTGTCCGCAATCTTGTATTCAGCTCATCTGCAAATGTCTATGGAGTGCCAGACTCCCTGCCTGTTCAGGAGCATTTCCCTCGGTATGCGACCAACCCATACGGGCGAACGAAACTAATCATAGAAGATCTTTTGACCGATCTGCACTCGGCCGATAGTCGCTGGCGCATTGCTTTGTTGCGCTATTTTAATCCTGTTGGGGCCCATGAAAGCGGTCGTATCGGGGAGAATCCAAGTGGCGAACCAAGTAATCTGATGCCATATATTTCTAGGGTAGCATTAGGGAAACTTCCGTATCTGCATGTTTATGGCGGCGATTATCCTACTGAGGATGGCACGGGGGTAAGGGATTTTATCCATGTTATGGATTTGGCTGAAGGGCATGTGAGCGCCTTACAATGGCTGGAAATGTCTCCCGGAATCGCGGCATTTAATCTTGGCTCTGGTGAGGGGCATAGCGTCCTCGAAATGATTGCGGCCTACGAAGATGTGTGTGGTAGAAAGATTCCATACAGGATTGTCGCCAGGCGCCCCGGGGATATTCCAGCGTCCTTTGCAGACCCTTCCCTCGCCCAGCGAGAGCTTGGCTGGAAGGCGAGCCGGAGCTTGCACTGCATGTGCGTTGACGAATGGCGGTGGCAAACCGTCCATAGCGCTCAAAACGCATAATTCTCTTTCCATGTCTCGGATTTGTATGATTGGTGTGTTCCCTCCACCTTTGATGGGGATGGCCACCATCAATGATGCCATGAAAAAGTATCTCTCCGAACATGGGCATGATCCGGTGGTGATAAATATGACGTATAGGTCACTCAGCAAGGCCTGGTATGTTCGAATCCGGCGTCTTATTCAGTTACCTATCCAGTTGGCTAGATTCAGCGTCGTACTGTGCCGGGGTAGGAGGCCATCCGTTTATATGAGCCTGTCCGCAGGTTATGGCCAATTGTTTGAAATTCCGTTTATCTTGCTTTCCCGTCTCACAGGGGCGAAGTTATCATTGCATCATCATAGTGTTCTCTATATCAATCACCCAACCCATGTCAGTCGTTTGTTGATGCGCTTAGCTGGCAAGAGCGCCATGCACATTGTGTTGTGTCAGTGCATGGCCGACACGCTTCGTACCTCCTATGTCAGCGCAGCGTCTGTGTCGGTTTTGTCAAACGCCGCTTTCCTGTCGCTGGCGGAAGCTTCTCGGCATGCTCGTGGCGAGGTAAGGACGCTTGGTTTCTTGAGCAATATCGAGCTGGACAAGGGAATTATGGAATTTCTTGCAGTTGTGGAGCGTCTGGAGTCTGATGGACATTCCTTTCGTGCCATGGTTGCTGGCCCGTTCCGCAACCCCGATGAGGAAAGACTGATCCGTAGCAAACTTGATGAAATGACATCCGTGGAATATGTAGGTCCGAAGTATGTTGAGGAAAAGGTGGAGTTTTTTTCCTCGATCGATGTCCTTTTGTACCCGACGAAAAATGATGCCGAACCTTTGACTGTGCTGGAAGCGATGGCTCACGGCGTCCCGGTTATTGCAAATAACCGTGGTTGCATTGAAGAAATGCTTGCGGCAAAGGCCGGTGTGGTGGTCTCGCCGGACGATGATTTTGTGGATGTGGCAAGCAGGCAATTGCTCGCTTGGAAAGTCGCACCGGGCAGCTATGCCGAAGTGGCACTTTTGGCCAAGGCGAGGTTTGACAGCTTGAGAGATGCTTCTCTGGGTGCGCTGAACCAGTTATACTCGGATGGGTCGGGACGGCATTGGCCAGATGCGTGAGATTGCCGGTAGGCCAATAATCTTCAAACCAGTGGGTGATCGGTGCATAAGATACGTCTATACCAATCAGATGGTTGGCGAGTGATGCTTGTGGAGCGTGCAGTTTCCGAGAGGGATGTGTGACATTGTTTATTCAAAGAATCGTGAAGCTTGCCAATATTTTACGCAGCAGTCTGTATTTCTCCGCCTTGCAGCAAGAGTGCGTCGCGGCCGGAACCGAGCATGAGAGTCTGCTGCGTACCCTGATCTGCAGTCATGTGGTGGATATTGGCGCTAACGCTGGTCAGTTTGCGCTGGTTTCCCGCAGGTGTTTTCCCGATGCCAGAATTGATTCCTTCGAACCCTTGGCGGAGCCGGCAGATCGCTATGAAAGGGTTTTCAAGCATGACGGCCATGCTTTTATGCATCGTGTGGCGATCGGCGCCATTGAAGGTCGTGCAGATATTCATGTGTCCGGCCGGGATGATTCGTCTTCTCTGCTGCCGATTACCCGGGAGCAAAGCGATTTGTTTCCCGGTACCGAGGAGAGCCATACTCAAACCATTCGAGTCAGCCATCTGCAGGCTGAGTTGAAGGATGAGGATATTCTCTCTCCCGCATTGTTGAAACTCGATGTGCAGGGCTATGAGTTGGAAACTCTGCGTGGCTGCGAAGCACTATTGTCGTGTTTCAGGTATATCTACTGCGAATGTTCCTTTGTCGAGCTCTATGGTGGTCAGGCGTTGGCACATGAGGTGATCGCCTTCTTGCAGCAGCGAGGCTTCGAGCTCCGCGGGGTTTACAACATGACATACAACAACAGTCAGGCGATCCAGGCGGATTTCTTTTTTGCCCATTCATCGCTACTGGAGTGATTGCTTGAAAGTTCTGATTTCCGGCATCAATTATAGTCCGGAATTGACCGGGATAGGTAAGTATACTGGCGAGATGGCTGAATGGTTATCAGAACAAGGGCATGAGGTGCGTGTTGTGGCAGCTCCGCCATACTATCCCGAATGGAAAGTGCGCGACGGTTATTCTGCGCTACGCTACCGGCACGAGGAAATGAACGGAATCGATGTATGGCGTTGCCCGGTTTTCGTTCCATCCCATCCAACGGGCTTCAAGCGCATCGTCCATCTCCTGAGTATAGCCGTTAGCAGTTTACCGGTGATGCTATGCCAGGCTTTCTGGAGGCCCGATGTGGTCGTGGCCATTGAGCCGCCGCTTTTTTGTGCTCCGGGAGCCTGGTTGACTGCACGTTTCTCGGGTGCAAAGTGTTGGTTGCATGTACAGGATTTCGAGGTAGATGCGGCATTCGCGCTGCGTATCCTTAATATCCCGACTGCACGAAGGCTGGTTCTGTCGATAGAGTCGTGGTTGCTGCGTCGTTTCGACAGGGTATCGAGCATATCCGTCAGTATGGTCGATCGTTTGCATCAGAAAGGCGTGGCGAGGGAGAGATGTTTTTTGTTTCGCAATTGGGCCGATATCGAGAAGGTGATATATGATGCTGCGGCAGCAGATGATTTCAGACGACAACAAGTAATTCCCGTTGATACTTTCGTCGCGCTGTATTCGGGCAATATGGGCGAGAAGCAGGGTTTGGAACTGGTTCTAGAAGCAGCGGAAAGGCTGCAGCATGAAAATATTCTATTTGTTCTTTGTGGTGATGGTGCAGCCAGAGAGCGATTGTTACAACGTGCATGCAACATGGAGAACGTGCGGTTCCTTGATTTGCAGCCCAATCATTTGCTGGCAGGCATGCTTTCAGCTGTGAATGTGCACTTGGTTATCCAGAAAGCTGGTGCGGCAGATTTGGTCATGCCATCCAAACTTTCAAATATTCTGGCTGTCGGTGGAGTATCTATCGTGACTGCGGAAGAAAATTCTGAACTTGGTCGTTTATTCTCCGAATATCCATATATGGGGCTACTTTGTCCTCCTGTGAATGTGGATGAGCTCGTTGAGTGTGTAAAATATTTCCAACTTTCGCATAGGGTTCCGTGCCATCCCAAAGTACGTTCTTATGCCGAACAACATATCGGAAAAACAATGATTCTGAGCAGGTGTGAAAGGGAGATGCTTTCGATACAATCACGCGCGACAGGCTATAAATAAGTTTGGTTGGATCAAGCAGTGTGGGGCTATGAATGCTGAAGATGAGTATGCTTAGGGTTTATTTTTCTTATGGCGAGTAATTCAGGGGGATTTCTTCGCAGGCACCATTCTTTGCTTGCCCTTTTTCAGCGCGTCTCTGATTTGGCGTGTGTATACGCAACGTTGTCTGTATTGTGTTTTGCTTACGGGGTCACTTTTAGCCGTTCATACCAGTTGGCTGGAATGATCATGCTGCTGGCCAGCTGGGGTTCTTTCGGCCTAGTGAACCTGTATCGTAATTGGCGTGGCTCGACCTTAATGCGCGAAGTCCGTGTTTTGCTGGCCGGTTGGCTGCTGGCGCTGTTTTTTGCGCTGATTATTGCGTGGGCGGCTAAAAGTATGGATTTATATTCTCGAGTCATTGTCGGCACTTGGGCAGTGATAACCCCGCTAATTTTAATCTTATTGCATATACTTGAAAGGGCGACGCTACGTTTGTTGCGAAGGGGCGGGAGGAATACCCGTCGGGCAATTATTATTGGGGCAGGAGACCTTGGCATCAGCTTGGCAGACAGGATTCTAGATACGGAGTGGATGGGTGTCCGAATAGAGGGATTCTTCGATGATAAGGCTACAGAGCCTGAGCAGATACGCATCAACGGGTTGCCCATATTGGGACGATGCAACGAAGCGTGTGCTTATGTGCGCAAGCATCGCATTGATCATGTCTATCTTGCCCTTCCGATGCGAGCTGAAGCGGTAATGCGTAATGTTTTTGATCAATTACAGGATACAACGGCGTCAGTGTTTCTGGTTCCAGACCTGTTTGTGTTCGAACTGATGGGAACATATCAGCAGGATATTAAGGGAATGCCGGTTTTCTCTTTGTGTGAGAGTCCGTTGAACGGGCCTTTTGGTGTGGTTAAGCATCTGGAGGACAAGATTCTTGCGAGCTTGATTCTGCTGCTGATCTGGCCGTTGATGTTGCTGATTGCATTGGGAGTGAAATTAACTTCTAAGGGGCCGGTTATTTTTAAGCAGCGGCGTTATGGCCTTAATGGCATGCCTATTAAGGTATACAAATTCAGATCAATGACAGTCTGTGAGGATGGAAACAATGTATTGCAAGCCAAACAGGGCGATGCGCGCGTAACCAAATTCGGTGCTTTTCTTCGACGTACCTCTCTGGATGAATTACCCCAGTTCTTCAATGTATTGCAAGGTCGTATGAGCATCGTAGGCCCGCGCCCTCATGCTGTGGCTCACAACGAGCAGTACAGAAAACTGATTCGAGGGTATATGTGGCGGCACAAGGTAAAGCCCGGCATTACCGGGTTGGCTCAGGTGAGCGGTTGGCGCGGCGAAACGGACACCCTCGAGAAAATGCAGAGGAGGGTCGAGTTTGATCTCGAATACATTCGAAGATGGTCTATCTGGCTGGACATAAAGATCATTCTTCAAACGGCCTTGATAGGTTTCACCGGAAAAAACGCGTACTGATGGTGCAGAAGAAGACAGTTTATGCGTCTCTGTTTGGAATAATCACCCTGGTTCTGATTTGTGTGATCGGTGCACAGGCGAGAGTTGCTCCGCAGTTTGGTGGCTATTGGATTGTAGGGCTTATGCTGGTGCTATGTCTGATTATCGCTATCGGATGGCAAAGGCGTTGGCGTTGTAGTGTGGAAACTGATTTCCCTGTTTATTCAGCTGTTCTGTTGTTTTACGCATTGATAATTGTATTGGTAGGAAGCATACACTTTGCCGGACTAGCCATGATTCCAGGTGAAATGGAAATCAACCAATTTAATGTGCATGCCTTTAATGCGATGAAGCAGGAAAGAGCCTTTGCTCTGTATTACCTACTCTTTCCGGCCATGGTCCTGACTCAAATCGAATTGCAACGTGTGGTATCCTTGCAGGCCGTCATTCGATGCCTATTCTTTGCAGGGCTGCTTACCGCCATTGTCTCAATCTATCAGGTTTTCTTTGATTCAACTTTTCTGCATGCGATGTCATGGGGGGAGAGATATGAGGGATTGGCGACTGATCCCAATGCGCTAGCCTTGTCCTGTTTTCTGTTGGTTCCATTACTTGCTATAGGGTGCTGGATTGAAAAACTCAGTATAATAAGATTGTTTTATCTGTTGTTGATACTGATGCTCGGAATAGCCGTATGGGGAACTGGGAATCGGACGGGTTTTGTTGGTATTTGCCTTTTATTACTGAGCTTTCCCTGGGTTCTTTCCGTTGCTATGAATCACTGGAGTCTTCGCCGCCGCCTGATGCTCGGTCTGCTTCCTGTCGCTGTTTGCTTTGCAGGGCTTATATTTGCTTCTTCGATGATGACTGTGGTGGAGAACACGGGGTTAACAGGTGAGCGGCTGGCAGGTACGTGGAAAAAATTTGAGGCACAAGGAATTCACGGCGTGTTTTTTCAGGAAGAGCACCGGGGAAGATATCTGGTCACTGGAATAGATCTGGTTTCAGAAGCGCCTTGGGCCGGTTGGGGGCCGGCCGGATTTTACCGTGAAGCCACCAATATGTTCTATCTCAGACACGGGTGGCGAGGGGATTTTCGGGACAGCGCGCTTAATCATTATTTGATGATAGCGAGTGATTTCGGACTCCCTGCTATGGCGATTAATCTGGCAATTCTTTTTTCTCCTGTTGCTCTGGGGATAGTTGTATTCCGGCGAGTGTGTGATGTCAGGCCGCGACTAATTCTTGCTGCGTTGATCTCAAGTAACTTATTGTTCCTGTTGCTTGTCTTTACTATCCCCCCATCATATTTTCTGGGCGCAGTATGGCTTTGGTCTGTCCATCTCGTTGTATTGCTCATGCTTGCCAGGCAACACGGCGTGGCATTGAGGTTTCCGCAATCAAGCACCATCAGAAGAGCCATTATGGCATCAGCTATACTGCTAACCTTGATCGTGCTAGCGGGGAGCTATGAAACCAGCTTTGGCGATCACGGTTATGCTGTACGCGCTCAGCATGCATGGTGGAAAAGCGGGTGATAGACCTTCAACGATTTTTCTTCTCGGGCGAGCACCGAAGAGCCAAACCTATATGTGATTGACACCTCGCCGGATCATAGCGTTTTTCACTTTTTCAGAGTAACATAAGCAAAGCTTGTTAAGCAGGGGATTGGATGCCTGACAAGCCAGGCGGATAGCCGCTGATGAAACCCGAAATAGATAGGCACTTTGGCATAATACGCGGCATGCCCAAAGAAACCGATATACTCCGAGATTCTGAATCCAAGGGTTTCAAATCGTCTGATTTGTCTTCTTGAAGGGCCACGACACCAGCTGTAATAAGCAGGGAATTTGGCATGTTTTCCCTCTTTTTCCCTGCCTGGTTGCAGGTGGTGTAGTACCTTTTCAGCCAGCCTTTCGGGTAATAACCTGTTTACCAGAAACGGGGGGGCATACAGCGTCGGGAAAAAGTGGAACGCCAGGCCACCATCGGCAAGCAGGGTGAATACATTCTGATGAAAGCGCTCTCCATTCTTGATGTGTTCTGCGAGCATCCGACTGAAAATCAGATCATATCCACTTGGCAAGTCAAGGTTGTCATCTGTGATGTCTGCCTGTAACTTGATGTAACCATCTGGGGCTTTGGCTAATTCGGCTGCGGAAATATCAAGAATGGTATATTCAAGATTGTGCTTATTGACGAATTCTTGTGAAAAACTCGGATTGGCACCACCACCAACCTCAAGGATTCTTCTTGCACCATGCTGAACAATCAGGTTTTCCAAGTATGCCGTAGCATTTTGCCATGCCTGTTCCGAGCCGGCGTAATGAATATTCATGTTATTCCTTTTCGTCAAAGTTAAGGCGCCCCGTCATATGAGGGGGTGGAAGTAGTTCACCGACTTACACCTGTCATAATTCTGTCAGAGAGGATATATGCCAATGAAAGACCATTTGCCAAGGCGAAAGAAGGCTGATTCATTTCAGCGCCAATCCAATCGGTCGTTATGCCCCGGCATTTCTGGGGCGCAAGATGGTATCTACAAAGAAGGCGGCGAATATACCAAATATTAGGCCGGCTATCAGGCTGCCCAGCACGATATGGTTGCGTCTCGGTTTAATTGGGCGCAACGGGGTATAAGCCGGCTCTTCCACGCGCATCAGACGGAAGTCGTCAATCCCGATAGATTGCTTCTGCAACTTCTCCAATTTTCCTTTTAGCTTGGGAATCTCGGTGTTGTACATGCCTATGTCTTTGCGGTTTTCCAAGGCTTCCAGTTCTGCATTCAGAGATTTGATTCCACGCATGTATAAAATATCGGATGTGATAATTGAAAAGTCGCCTTCGGCCATTTCCCTGTTTTTTGAACTGACTGCGGGCAGCTGGAAGTCAGAAATTCCTAGCACCGAGGCAATAGAAATCGCCTCTTTTAGCTGGGCTATTCTGTTTTGTTTTTCGTGAGTCTCCTGAGTGAGCAATGCGTCAATCTTCGACTGGGTAATTAATTTCTGGCTTTCAAGAAAAGCCTGGAGGTCTCCAACCATGTTTTGTCTACCCATTCGAGCGACTTGGGTAACTATATCATTCAGCGTAGTGGTAATATTAACGGGGTCTGATCCCGTTATACTTAGTACGCCATCTTTCCAACTCAGTGTTTGGTTAAAGGCATTGAAAGAATCGTGTAGCTCACGCTCTGATCGGGCAGTTGGATAAAACTTTTCCCTTATTCCGTGGTTCATGAAGTAATCGCGTCGTATAGACTTTAAATTGATCGTCTGGGAGAAATATTTAAATGCAGTTGTTGGGGTATAGGAGGTATCGGTTAAACCAATGGCATTTGCAAAACGCTCAATCTCGGCGACATCCTTATGGCTTGGTGGTACAAGGGTTGTACTCACGGTGTAAACAGAGGGAGAAAGCAATGCATAAGATAGTCCGATGATGGTGAAGATTGAACAGAGGGCGGCGATCAGAAATTTATGTTTGGTCATAGTTTGCCATAGGTCAAACAAACTGATTTGATCCTGTTCTATAGGCTGGGCCACCAACATAACAGGGGTGCCTTGTTTGGCTAGTTGAAGGTTGTTACTTTGTTGATCCATACTCCGCGCTCCCATGAGTTATATCCGGTTGGTAAAACTACAAATCTTTCTCTGCGTTGCCAATAACCACATCGCGTGACGCGGCGGTAGGGAGAAGAGCCCACTTTGCCTGATGAACGGGAATGGTATTAAGCTGTTTACACGACGCGACCGGATAGCAGGTTAAGCGAATGGGCCTTCGTCCAGATGGAATTCTGTATCACGTTTCTCTGCATACGCCACTGCCAGTTGCCGTGCAGGGTTCCGGGCGTGTTGAGGCGCGCCTCTGAGCCCAGTGACAGCAGATCCTGCATCGGAATCATGGCCAGCCTTGCATCGGATTCGATACACACGCGGATCAGCGGCCATGGCATGGCATCACCGCTTAAGTCGGCATGCTCGGCCATGCGGTCGATTTCATCTTTGCCAAGTCCGGCATACCAGCCCATCGTGGTGTCGTTGTCATGTGTGCCGGTGTAGATCACGCTGTTGGCGTCGAAGTTGCCGGGCAGATAGGGGTTGTCCTGCGAACCGTCAAAGGCGAACTGCAGCACCTTCATGCCCGGAAGATCGAAATCGTCCAGCAGGGCCGTGACCTCCGGGGTGATCAGGCCGAGGTCCTCGGCGGCGATCGGCAGGCGACCGAGCTTATCTTTCAGTGCCTGCAGCAGTTGCTTGCCCGGAGCCTTGATCCATTCGCCGATCTTGCCGTCTTCCCTGTCGCCGGGGATCGACCAGAAGGCCTCCAGACCACGGAAGTGATCGATGCGCAGCAGATGCATGCGCTTCATCTGCGCCTCGATACGCATCAGCCACCAGTCGAATTCGCTGGCTTCATGTGCTTCCCAGCGGTACAAGGGGTTGCCCCAGCGCTGACCGTTCTCGGCGAAGTAGTCCGGCGGAACGCCGGCAACATCGTCGCACAGTCCCTTTTCATTGACGGTGAACAGCGACTGGTTGGCCCATACATCGACCGAATCGTGCGCCACATAGATGGGCAGGTCGCCGAACAGGATGATACCACGTGATTCAGCGTGCTGTTTCAATGCATGCCATTGTCGATCGAAGGCGAACTGTTCGAATACCACCTGCTGGATGGCAGCCTCGCATTGCGCGGCGACCGCACTCAGTGCAGCTGCTTCGTGTCTGGCCAGCGGGGTATCCCACTGCCACCAGGGACCACCGTTATGACGCTGTTTGAGAGCAGTGAACAGGGCGTAATCTTCCAGCCATGATGCATTGGCCAGTCGGAATGCCTGCACCTCGGCAGCCAGCGCATCGTCGCGCGCTACCGCATGCCAGAAGCCGTGCCCGGCGCGCAGCAACGGCTTGTCGCCTGCGGTATCGGCCAGCCAGCCTTCGGCGACGCAGGCTCGCAGATCGATGAGGTCCGGATTTCCCGCGAAGGTGGATAATGATTCATAGGGAGAGCCATGTCCGTGCGTGGGGCCGAGCGGCAGGAACTGCCAGACGGAGAAGCCACCCTTGCAGATGCTGTCCACAAAGGCATGCGCCTCACTGCCCAGCGTGCCGACGGCCTGCGGGCCGGGAAGGGAGGTGATGTGCAGCAGTACGCCGGCGCGGCGTCGATCCAGCCAGGGTTTCATATGTTGGTTGCCTTTTTTTGCTATCGCTCGCTGGAGCCGGGATATCAGTTGCCGCGGCGCATGGTGCCGCCGCCTTCAGCATTGCCGCCACCTGCCGAGATCGGAGCCTCAAGCGAGGCCGGTACGTTGACTTCAATCAGCTGATAAAGCTTGCGCAGATGGTTGCGGTACAATCGGTCGAAATCGCGCACCGCAGGCCCCGGATTGTAGTCGCCGAACCACCAGCACCAGTCCGAACCTTCGCAGATGCGCAGCTGTTCAGCAGCGGCTGCCATCTTTTCATCACTCAGCTTGCCGGCCTTCTGTACCGTATCAAAGGCCTTCTTGGCCTCGATCAGTAATTCCCAGCCGCGTGTCTTGGCCGCGTCGCCGATCCAGGTCGAAAGATTTCCGTACACCCATGAGCCTGCAGCCATGCGCTTCAGGCGCGGCTGTTCAGCATGTGTATTGAGGTATTCGGAGAAGGTGGTCAGCTCGAATTCCTTGTGTTCGGAAATAGCCTGATACAGCGAGGTCAGGAAGGGGACGCCATTCTCATGGAAATGCTCCCAGGCGTTTTCGCCGTCCATGATGATGGCAGCCACGGGGGCCGTTTCCGACAGTGTGCGCTGATGGATGCCGTTCAGTTCATGGATGAAGTTGGCGACCGCATCGCGGGTATCCCAGCTCTGGTACTCGAAGCCGATCAGGTCCGACAGACGATCGTCACGGAAGAAGCAGGAGATCTTGCCGTCCTTGCCGGTACGCCATGGATGGTACAGGTCACGTCCGCCCTGATGTTCACGGATGTTGTAGCCCAGAGAGTTGTGCAGCACGCCTTCGCCTGTTGCGCACCAGTCAAAACCGCTTTGTCCGAGCATCTCGACGGTTGCCCGCGAAACCGCACCCTCAGCCGGCCAGCAGCCGCGCGCCGGGGTTCCGAAGCTCGCTGCATGCGCCCGTCTGGCCAGATCGATATGTTCCTGAGCACGCTCTTTGCCGCCCGGATACTGCGTGGCCGGAATCAATGCATCAGGCACCGTTTCATGGGCCGAATTGAAATCCAGCTGCAGGGGGATAATCGGATGGGCGTAGGGGGTGGTGGAAACCTCGATCTTGCCGAGTTCTGCAAGCTTGCGGTAACGCGGCGCAATGTCGGCCAGCAGGCTGGCGATCAGCGTCATCAGGTCTCGCCTGTCCTGATAGGAGAAGTTACCGGCCTTTTCGATCAGGCGGCGGGCGATGAAATGCGTGTTGCGCACCGTTTCGCCCAGCCAAGCCAGATGATACCAGGTGACCAGATCGGTGAAGTAGTTGTCGCCGAGATAATCCAGACCGTTGTGGTGACGACATTGTTCAGCAAGGTTCCACAGGCGGCTGTAGGCAGGGTAGCGATGCATGTTCCGCCCGTGGTTCAGGCGGAAGCAGGTCTCCAGCAGCCAGTCGCGTTCGCTGTCGCTGAAGCAGCCGTCTTCGTGTACCAGCGCGCTAAGCAGCGGATCCGGCAGCTGGCCTTCATGATTCAGCCAGTGACGGATGCGCTCGGCATAGTCCTCGATCTGCGCGGTCAGCGACGGCACGAAATTGACCACCGCACGTGCGCCGGGCACCTGTTCCAGGATCGCTGCCATGTCGGTGTAATCCTTCATGGCATGCAGATAGACCCAGGGCAGGGCATAGGTGCCTGATTCCGCGTCC
>Ga0100377_1002055_pt1 | contig 17043 bp, 9 predicted proteins | sample CryGeymeta201501_FD_83664 | JGI IMG/M metagenome (GOLD analysis project Ga0100377, IMG submission 83664) | Groundwater microbial communities from Crystal Geyser aquifers in Utah, USA - Crystal Geyser metaG 2015-01 | ecosystem: Environmental > Aquatic > Deep subsurface > Groundwater | place: USA... | reverse complement strand
GTCATAGCTGTCCGACGTCCGACACTGAATAGACGCCGTGTTCATCGCGTGGCCCGGCGTTCTACCGCTGCTCGCCCGAGCCACTGTTGCGTGTTCAGGTGACGAGCTTGTGGACAAGGCCCGCTGCGCGTACCATCCGAAATCTTGACATTGGAGACCGTCATGTCCTCACCCAACATCCGGCCGTCGCTCCTTGCGTCGCCACGTCGACTGACCTCGATGCTCCTCACGGCCGTCGTGCTGGCTGGCTTCATCGGCTCGGGCTGTGATGATGAGGGCCCTCCGATCGTCGCCGCACAGCTTGGGCTGTCCGCGATCGCCCCGGCCACCGGATCGGCCAGCGGCGGCGAGCAGATCGTGATCGTCGGCAACTCGATCCGGGAAGGCGCGACGGTGACCATCCAGGGCAACGACGCCGAGGTCGTGGAGGTGCCAGGCACCACGGTGATCATCGTCCTGACCCCTCCGGGCCGTGACGGCGTCGCCGACGTGACCGTCACCAACCCCGACGGCACCACCGCCACCCTCGAGGCAGCCTTCACCTACACCAAGGTGGACACGGGCACCAACAACGGCACCGTCACGCCCGACCCGCTCGCGGTCACGCGCGCCCTGCCCGACACCATCTCGACGATCGGCGGCGAGACCATCGTCCTGCTCGGCACGGGCTTCGCGCCCGAGGCCACCGCCTACTTCGGCGAGCAGCCCGCCGTCGAGACCCAGTGGCTCGGGGACAAGACCCTGGCCGTCACCACGCCCGCCCTTGCCGCTGGCCGCGTCACCGTCTCGGTCGAGAACCCTGACGCCACACGAGAGTCCCTCGCCCGGCCCGTCATCGTCGTCGACCTCGGCGAGGGTGGCCAGGGGATCGGAACGCTGAAGCTGCAGTCGGTGCACCCGGATCGGGGACCGGCCTCGGGCATGACCCGCGTCGCCATCGTCGGTGGGGGCTTCCAGGCCGACGCGGCCGTGACGATCGGCGGTGCCAGCGCCACCGACGTCGTCTTCCGCTCCAACACCGTCCTGCTCGCCACCGTGCCCGCCGGCGTGCCCGGGCCCGCCACCGTCACCGTCACCCAGAGCGGGTCCGAGCCGGCCAACCTCGTCGGCGGCTACACCTACATCGACGACAGCCTCCAGCTCACCGACGCCAACCCCGCCTCCGGCCCCGCAGCCGGCGGCACCCGCGTCTTGCTGGCCGGTCGCGCCTTCGCGGCCGACATGCAGGTCTCGTTCGGCACGACGCTCGTCGACACCGTGGAGCTCATCAACGAGCGTGCCGCGTTCGTCACAGCGCCGCCTGGCCTCGCCGGCCCCACCGACATCACCATCGCCCGTGACGGCTTCGTGGACGTCCACCTCGCCGATGCCTTCACCTACACCGACGACAGCCTCACCGTGACGGCCATCCGTCCCGCCAGCGGCAGCGTCGCGGGCGGCTTCGAGGTCGCGCTGATCGGGCGTGGATTCGCCGAGGGGGCGACGGTCGACTTCGGCGACCTCGCCGCCACAAACGTGATCGTGGAGGGGAGCGATGTGATGCGTGTCACCGTTCCGTCACATGTGGCCGGCACGACCGATGTCACCGTCAATCTGCCCAACGGCCGCATGGCCTCCCTGGCCGGCGGCTTCGAGTTCATCGACGACGGGCAGGGCGCGTTCACCGTGGACGCCGTCGTGCCGGCGCGCGGTCCGGTCGCTGGCGGCCAGCCCGTCGCGCTCACCGGCGCGGGGCTGGACCGGCTGCAGAGCGTCCGCTTTGGTGACGCCGCCGCGTCGATCCTGCAGATCCTCTCGCCGTCGGTCGCGATCGTGCTGGCACCGCCCGGCGTGGAGGGCGTGGTGCCCGTGGTCGCGACTTCGAACGAGGGCGACGAGGTCACCTTCTCCGACGGCTACAGCTACGAAGCTGGCGTCCAGATCACCGTCACCGCGGTCAACGGCATCACCCCGATCGCCGGCCCCACCGACGGCGGCATCCGGGTGGCCATCCATGGCACGGGGCTCGGAGCCATCGCCGCGGTGCGCATCGGCGCCTCGAACGCCACGGGGATCGAGCGGGTCGGTGAGACCCTGATCACCGCCGTCACGCCCTCGGGCGTGCCCGGTCCTGCCGACGTCACCGTGGTCCTGAACGACAACCGCGAGGTCGTGCTGCGCCAGGCCTTCTTCTACTACCAGGCCGACTCGACCCAGTCGCCCCCGATCCTCAACAGCGTCCAGCCGACCCTTGGCCCTATCGCGGGCGGCACGCCGATCATCCTGTCAGGGTCCCGCTTCGCCTCGGGCGCCCAGGTGCTCGTGGGCGGGCAGGCCGCGACGGACATCCGTCGCCTCGACGCCCAGACCCTCACCGCCCGCACCCCTGCCACCGACCGCGAGCGCGCCGTGGACGTGGCGGTGTTCCACACCGACGGCCACGCCAGCCTCCTGCGCGGCGCCTTCGCGTACTACCGGCCCGGCTCGGGTGCACCGGGCGCGCCGAGCGTCACCAACGTCTCGCCGCCCAGCGTCAGCACGCTTGGCGGGGCCGAGGTGGCCGCCACCGGCGCCAACTTCCGGCCTGGCGCGATCGCCTTCATCGACGGGGTGCCAGGCGCCGACACCCTCCTCAACTCCGGCGAGCGCATCAGCTTCCGCGTGCCGTCGCACGCGCAGGGGCCGGCCAACATCACCGTCGTCAACACGGATGGGCAGTGGGGGCGCCTGACCGGCGGCCTCAACTACGTGCCGCAGCCCCCGATCATCACCGGGCTGCTGCCGTCCGAGGGCCCCGAGGCTGGCTTCACCGCGCTCACCATCCGCGGGGCGGGCTTCGACCCGAACGCGCGGGTGCGCCTCGGCAGCCAGGACGCCATCGATGTGGTCGTGCTGTCCGACTCGCTCATCCTGGCGGTGACGCCGCCGGGCGTGGCCGGGGCCATCGACGTGACCGTCACCAACCCGGGTGACCTGTCGGACACCGCGACGGACGGCTTCACGTACTTCGCCGGCAACTATGAAGGCCGCGCCCCGACCGTCACGCTGCTGTCACCGAACCGAGGGCCGTTCACCGGTGGCACCATCGCCCGCGTGGTCGGCACGCAGCTCCGCGCTGGCGCGCGCGTCCTGATCGGCTCCGTCGAGGCGCCGCGGGTGGTGGTGCTCAACGACACCACCGCCACCATCACCACGCCGCCCGGCGTCGTGGGCCCGGTCGACTTTGCCTGGATCAACCCGGACGGCCAGGCTGCCATCGTGCGCAACGGCTTCACGTACTCGGACGGCACGGGCACGCCGCCCTCCATCGGCGGCCTCACGCCGAACCGCGGGCCCTCGGCCGGTGGCACGCCCACCGTGCTCGCCGGCAGCGGCTTCACCCAGGGCACCGAGGTCTTCTTCGGCGACTCCCCGGCGCGCTCGGTCGCCACGCTCGGCGATGGCTTCCTGTCGCTGACCACGCCCACGCACGACCCCGGTCCTGTCAGCGTCACCGTCACCAACCGCCTCGGCTTCTCCGTCACCCAGGATGCCGCCTACACCTTCATCGCCTCGCCGGCCATCCTCGCCGTGCAGCCGGCGGTCGGCCCCGCCTCGGGCGGGACGCGCATCCAGATCGGCGGTCGCAACTTCGTCGGTGGTGCCACGGTGCTGGTGGGCGGCGTCAGCGCCGCCGATGTCCAGTTCCTGAGCGCCAACCTCGTCACGGCGATCACGCCGCCGGCGGCCATCGGACGGGTCGACGTCACGGTCCGCAACCCGGACGGCCAGCAGGCGACGCTGGTCAACGGCTTTGAGTACCTCAACGCCCCGGAGATCAGCGCCGTCTGGCCGGGCAGCGGCCCGTCCACCGGTGGGACCCGCGTGATCGTGCGCGGCGTCAACTTCCGCAACGGCCTTCGGGTCTACTTCGGCGCGGACGAAGGGACGGAGGTGCGCTGGGTGGACAACACCCGCGCCACCGCCGTCGTGCCGGCCGGCGCCGTGGGCGCGGTCGACGTGCGGGTCGTCAACGCCGACATGCAGGAGACGACGCTGACCGAGGGCTTCGTGCGGGTCGACCCCGCCGACCTCGGACCGGCGGCGGCGGTCACCTCGTGTTTCCCGGCGGTCGGCTCGACCGAGGGCGGCACCCGCGTCCGCATCTCGGGCCAGCAGTTCCAGCCCTCGGCCCAGGTCTTCTTCGACGGCATCCCCGGCGTCACCGGCTACGTCGACGCGCAAGCGCTCGCCGCCACCACGCCCGCCCACGACCCCGAGACGGTGGTCGTCTCGGTCACCAACCCGGACGGCCAGACCGGCAGCCGGGCGGACTGTTTCAACTACACCGACGCCCTCGGCAACGAGCCCGACCCCATCGTCTCGGCGGTCCAGCCCGATCAGGGCCCGACCCTCGGTGGCGCCGACCTCGTCATCACGGGCGACTACTTCCAGGAAGGCGCGCTCGTGCTGGTCGGCGACCGGCTCGCCACCTCCATCATGTGGATCAGCCCGACCCGGATGGAGGCGATCACGCCGCCCGGCGACGTCGGGGCGGCGGACATCGTGGTGGTGAACCCGGATGGCAAGGTGGGCATCCTGCCGCGGGCGTACACCTACCTCGCCCCGCCCCGGATCACCTCGGTCATGCCGTCGGAGGGGCCGTCGATCGGCGGCACGGAGCTGATCATCCGCGGCGAGGGCTTCCTGTTCGGCGCGTCGATCCGCATCGGCGGCGTGGGGGCGGACATGGTGGCGGTGATCTCGGACACCGAGATTCACTGCCTCACGCCACCCGGCACGCCGGGGCCGGCCGCTGTCTCCATCATCAACTCGGACGGACAGGTCGGCCAGCTCCCGGCCGCCTTCGTCTACAACGCCCCGCCGGTCGTCGAGCGCATTGAGCCGCCGTCGGGCTCCACCGAGGGCGGCGAGTGGGTGCGCGTCTTTGGCTCGGGCTACCGCGCCGGGCTGACCGTCGACTTCGGCCTCGACCGCTCGCCGGAGGTCCAGGTGCTCTCCGGCACCGAGCTCCGCGTGATGACGCCGTCGGCGCCCATCGGCGTCGTCGCCATCACCGTCACCAACCCCGATGGCTTCTCTGCGACGCTGCCGGGCGCCTTCACCTTCGTGCCCCCGCCGTCCATCCAGACGGTCTCGCCGCAGGGCGGGCCGACGAGCGGCGGCGTCACCGTGACCGTGGTCGGTCGGTTCTTCCAGGACGGCGCACGGGTCTACTTCGGCACGAACGAGGCCACGATGGTGACCTTCCAGAACTCCTCGATCCTCGAGGTCGTAACCCCCGCGCGGCCAGCGGGCCCCGCTGCGGTGCGGGTCGTCAACCCGGACGGGCAGGAGGCCATCCTGCCGGGCGGCTTCGTCTACCTGCCGCCGATCCCCCCGCCCTCCATCGAGGCGGTCTCGCCGAACTTCGGTCCGGTCATCGGCGGCAACCCGTCGAACGTCACCGGCCGCGACTTCCAGGTCGGCGCGCGGGTCTTCTTCGGCGCCAACGAGGTGCCGAGCCAGGCCGTCACCGTCATCTCCTCCAGCCAGATCCGCGTCCGCGTCCCCCCGGCCGCGCTCGCCGAGGCGGTGGACGTCCGCGTGCTGAACCCGGACGGCCAGGAGGACACCTACCTGTCCGGCTACACCTACCTGCCGGCGCTGGCGCTCCCGCCGCTCGCCCTGAGCTCCATCACCCCCAACCGCACACCGGTCGAGGGCGGGCCCACGGCCACTGTGCTCGGCAACGGCCTCGCCAGCGACGTCCAGTTCTACGCCATCAACGGCAACGACCAGATCGAGATCCCCATCGTGACCTACTACAGCCCCACCGCCGTGCTGGTGCAGTACCCGATGGTGCCGCGCGCAGGCCGATGGGACCTCAAGGCCTTCTTGCCCTCGACGCAGGCGGAGGTCACGCTGGCCCAGGCCATCGATTACCGCGACTACGCGCTCGGCCTCGAGACGCGGCGCGGCCGCCTCCCCCTCGATGCCCGCGCCTACGACCGTGACACCGTGGTCACCGACCTCAACCAGGACGGCTTCCTCGACATCTTCACCCTGCGCATCGGCGGCAGCCGCGGCTGGATCAGCCAGATCTATCAGAATCGCGGAGCCGAGCAGCCCGGCTTCTTTGACGATGTGACCGCCGTCAACCTGCTCGCCGAGCCGGACGATCGCCGGTACGACTACTTCCAGAACCCCATGGCCGCCGACTTCAACCAGGACGGCTACCCCGACATCGTCGCCCGCGACACCTACAGCTCAGAATACGACGTGCGTATGTGGGAGAGCGAGGGCTTCGGCATCGTGCGCTACGGCCGCAACATCGCCAACCCGGCCGGCAGCACGCGCATCTACGAGGTCGTCGCCGCCGACCTCGACCTCAAGGACGGCATCGACATGCTCGTCTGCACCGCGAGCGCCAACTGGGTCGCCTGGAACAACGGCATCGAGCGCGACGGCAACGGCGATCCCGTCCTCGACGCCAGCGGCCGACCCAACTGGCTCGGCTTCCGCGTCGACACCTTCAAGGCGACCATCGGCGGCACCGCCAACCAGGTCCCCTCGGAGGACTCCCGCGGCTGCCGCGTCGCGGACGTCAACGGGGACGGCTCCCCCGACGTCATCGTGGCCAACGCCGCCAACATCGCCAACCGGCTCTACCTGTCCAACGGCGACCCGGCCAACCCGGCGTTCATCGACGTCTCCAACTCCCCCCAGTTCCGCGTCGCGGGCAACAGCCAGTCCGTCGAGGTCGTCGACCTCGACCACGACGGCCACCTCGACATGGTCTTCGCCAACCTCAACCAGGATGACTTCGTCGTGATGAACGACGGCGCGGGCAACTTCACCAACCAGCCCGCCCGCCTCTGCCACACCGAGGACTGCCGTCTGGCCGACAGCGTCGACCCATACCTGTCGCCGACCATGGGCGTCGCGGCCACGAGCGCCGGCTCCTACAACCGCTACGCGGGCGACAGCTTCCTCGATATCAACAACGACGGCTGCGTCGACCTCGCGGTCACCTTCGACAACGGCAACGCCAACCCCGACGACGACTGGCTGCCTCGGGCCTACATCAACCAGAAGATCGGGGACGCCCCCCAGGGCTGCACGGGCCAGTTCTACTATTCCGCGGGCACCGACAGCGAGTTCGACCCGGTCCGCAACCTCTTCGAGGGAGCGCTCGGCGCCGGACAGAAAGGTCTCCTCGCCAACACGCCCACCATCCTGGCCGACTTCGACAACGACGGCTGGTTGGACCTCTTCCAGGCGTACAGCGGCCAGCAGAACCGCATCTACATGCGCGAGACGATCACCGACGCCCGGGGCACCTACCACCCCATGCTCGACGACATCGCCACGGCGTTCGTCCCGCGCGACCTCGGCTACAACCGGACCGGCGCGGCCACCGACATCAACGGTGACGGCGCCCTCGACCTCGTCGTGGGCTTCCACGCGAGCGACTGCAACTACGACGCGGCGCTGACCCGCAACCGCATCTACCTCAATGACGGCGCGGGCAACTTCTTCGACCAGTCCGACCGCCTGCAGGACCTCGACGCCGACGAGGCGACGGCCGTGATCCTCACTGCGGACTTCAACGGCGACGGCTACGATGACATCATGGCCTTCAACCACTGGAGGTATCAGTGCGAGGCCCGGTTCACCAGCCAGGTGCGGTACTACCAGAACGACGGCTTCGGCTTCTTCGAAGACCGCACCAACGACGCCAACCTCCCCACGCTCGGCGACTACTACGGCAACATCAACGGCGCGACCGCGGTCGACGTCGACGGCGACGGTGACCAGGACGTCGTCGCGGTCGGCGCGCGGGGCTGCACGAACTGCACCCTGTACGCGCTGCTGATCAACGGCGGCGACCCGCTCGGCACAGGCGCCCCGTTCTTCTTCAACAAGGCCAATCAGCTACCGAGCACGCGCTTCATGACCTCCACCACGCCCATCGACTTCGACGGGGACGGCGACCAGGACCTGTACGTCGGCCGTGAGTCCGGCGGCCAGCAGAACGCCCTGTGGCGCAACGACGGCCGCGGACAGTACGAGGACGTGACGAACATCTTCATGCAGGCCGTGAGCGACAGCACCCGCTGGGTGATCGCCGACTACTTCACCGGCACCGACCGCCTCGATATCTTCGTGGTCAACGCCGGCCAGAAGCGCCTGCACGCCTCCCAGCCCGACCGGACGTTCGCGGACGTGACCGACTCGTCCATTCGCTTCAACGATGGCTTCAACAGCGCTGGCGGCGTCTCGGCCGACTTCGACATGGACGGCCAGGTGGACGTGCTGCTGGGTTCCGACAACGGCTCCAACACCTTCTACCTGAACATCGGCAACGGCGCCTTCCAGGACTGGTCGGACGCGGTTGTCCTCACTGGCCTCAGTGAGAACACGCAGCACGTCGTCACGGGCGACTGGGACAACGATGGAGACGATGACGCCTTCTACTTCAACTGGGGCTACCAGAATCGACTTGTCGAGAACAAGCTGATTCAGTAAACAACCTCCGCTCCGATCCGGTGCCCGGTCGTCAGCTTGACGGCCGGGCATCGTCGTTTCTTGCCCGACCCCGAGGCTGGCGCCCGGGCCGCAACGCCGGTATCCTGCCGACGACACGCCGCCCCGAGGGCCCATGCACACGACCCGGCACTGGATCCTGCTCACGTTCACCCTCACGCTCATCGCTTGCGCGGTGGACACCGGCGGCTCCGCGCTCAGCGGACCACCCGACGGCGCACTGGACGGCGGAGAGGACGCCGAGGCGACCAGACCCGACAGTGGTCCCTCCGGCAGCGGCGACGCCGCCGTCGAGGCCGACGCCCGCCTGCCCGACGCCCCACCCTTCTCCCTGGCCGACCCCCAGCCCGGCACCCCCGAGCAGTACGACCTCGATGCCCCGGCCTCCCACATCGACCAGCTCGTGTTCGCCCTCAGCGCCAGCCAGGGCCGCGACCTCAACGGCGACGGACGCATCGACAACGCCGCCGGCGGCCTCCTGGGCACCATCAACGACCTCGCCGAGGCCGACCTCAACCAGCGCCTCTCCGAGCAGGTCGCCAACGGCTCGGTGAGCCTCGGCCTCACCTGGATCCCGCGGGGGGCGAGCCTCGAACACGGCGACGTGGAGCTCCACTTCCTGCACCTCCGCTTCACCGACGACCCCGCCCGCTTCGACGTCTACGCAGACAGCTTCCTCGACGGCACGCGCACCCCCGCCGTTCGCTTCGCCGGGCACACCGAGGGCGGCGAGCTTGACGCGGGCCCCAGCACCCTCGACGTGGTGCTGCCTCTGTTCGGTGCGTCGGTCGAGCTGCGCCTGGAGCGCACCCTGATCCGTGGCCTGCTCGTGCAGCGCGATGGCGGCGTCGCCGTCACCGACGGCGATCTGGCCGGATACCTCGGCCTGGCGAGCGTCATCGGCGCCCTCAACGCCTACACCGGCCCGTCGGGCCAGTGCGCCTGCCTCGGGCTGCCCCAGGGCCTGATCGATCCCGTCGGCGGCCTCGGCCAGCTCCGCTGCCGGCCCCCAGGCGCGGAGTGCGGTGAGGGCGCGTGCCAGACCCTGGCGAACCTCTGCTCGACGGTGCTGCCCGGCGTCACCGCGCAGGCCGACGCCGACCTCGACGGGGATGGGACCCGTGAGTCGCTCAGCGTGTACCTCCGGTTTCAGGCCGCCCCCGCACGGCTCGGCGGCATCGTCCGCTGAACGGCCGCCCGTTCACGCCCCGGAGAAATCTCGCTCCGATGCACTTCACGGGTTGACGCGACAGACGCGTGTACCCACGGTTAGACCACTGGTCGAACTGGCGGTCGAACCGCCGGTCTAACCCCGCCCACCCCAGTGAGCCCATGCCACGTCCCCGCTTCGACAAGCTCGACCCCGACAAGCAGCGCCGCATCTTCGATGCTGCTCTCACCGAGTTCGCCGCCCATGGCTTCGAGCAGGCCTCGTACAACCGGATCATCGAGACCGCCGGGATCAGCAAGGGCGCCATGTACTACTACTTCGAGGACAAGGCCGACCTGTTCATCACGCTCCTTGAGTTCGTCGCCGCCGACAAGTTCGCCTTCCTCGCCGAGCTCGAGCTCAACCCGGACGACCCCGACCCGTTCTGGGACGCCGTCCGTCGCGCCAGCCGCGGCATGGTCGACCTCGCCATCGCCCAGCCCGAGCTCTACCGGCTCGGACGACTCTTCACCGACCTCAACCCCGCTGTCCTCGGCCGGCGCGGCGAGGAGCTCATGGCCGCTGCGGGCGCCATGACGGCCGATCTGCTCGCGCGGGGACAGGCCGTCGGCGCCGTCCGCACCGACCTCGACATCACCCTCCTCGGGAGCCTCGCCGTCGCCGTCGACATGACCCTCGACCGATGGTGGGCCGCCAGCCACACCGAGCTCGACCACGACTCCATCGAGCCGTTCCTCGAGCTCTGGATCGCCCTCATGCGACGCCTCCTCGAACCCCGAGACGACGCGCTGCTTCGCACCTGAAACGAACCTTCATGGAGCATTCGGCCATGGTCCCCAAAGCCTAACACCTCCTCGCTGCCCTCTTCGCCCTCCTCATCATCGCCCTGCCCACCGCCGCACGTGCCCAGGGCGACCGGGCCAAGGCCCTGCTCGACGAGATCGACGACCTCTATCGCTCCTCCTCCTCCCACTCCGTCGTCGAGATGACCGTCAAGACCGAACACTACGAGCGCACCCTCGAGATGGAGGGCTGGTCGAAGGGCAAGGACCAGTCGCTGTTCCGCATCCTCGCCCCCCTCAAAGAGAAAGGCACGTCCACCCTTAAATCCGGTAAAAACATCTACACCTACCTCCCCAAGACCGACAGCACCATCCGCCTCACCGGCGGCATGATGCAGTCCTCCTGGATGGGCTCCCACTTCACCAATGATGACCTCGTCCGCGAGTCCCGCCTCGCCGAAGACTACACCTGGGCCATCTCCTTCGAAGGCGAACGCGACGGCGTCAAGGTCATGGAGATCACCCTCACCGCACGGGAGGATGCCGCCGTCGCCTGGGACAAGGTCGTGCTCACCATCAACACCACCGACAAGCTCCCCCTCGAGCAGAGGTTCTACGACGAGGAGGGCGCCCTCATTCGAACCATGCGCTTCTCCGACGTGAAGGACCTCGGCGGCCGCCGCTTGCCGGCACAGCTCACCATGATCCCCGCCGACAAGCCCACCGAGTTCACCCGCTTCGTCTACCGCGAGGCCCAGTTCAACCTCGACCTCTCCGACGCCACCTTCTCCAAGGCGCGCCTCAAGAAATAGCCCGACCTCCACCCCGACCGCCTCGGAGGCATCTCCCATGAGCACCCTCAAGATGGCCCTGCGCAACGTCGGCCGAAACCGACGACGCACGCTCATCACCACCATCGCCACCGCGCTCGCCGTCGGGCTCATGATCGTCTACACCGCCCTCGTCGATGGCGTGATCAATCAGATGGAGCGCTCCGTCCTCGTCATGGACATCGGCCAGGTCCAGATCCACAAAGCCGGCTACCGCGAAGATCCCACCATCTACGCCACCATCGACGACAGCGACGCCATCCTCACCCGCCTCGACGACGCCGGCGTCCACGGCACCTCGCGAGTGTTCGGATTCGCGCTGGCCGCCGCCGGAAGCTCCTCGGCCGGCGTCCAGATGCGCGGCTTCGACCTCGTGCGCGAACCCCAGGTCACCGAGATCCACACCCGTATCCGAGACGGCGCCTGGCTCGACGCCGCCGACCCCGACGGGGTCGTGATCGGCAAGAAGCTCGCGCGCACCCTCGGCATCGGCGTCGGGGACGACCTCATCATCCTCGGACAGGCCACCGACGGCTCCATGGCCAACGCCCGCTTCAAGGTCCGCGGCGTGCTCAAGGCCGTCAACGAGCCCATCGACCGCGCTGGCGTCCTCATGAGCCAGGACACCTTCCGCCAGCTCATGGCCATGCCCGCCGGCGTCCACGAGATCGCGGTCGTCGGGAAGATCGGCGGTGACCTCGGGCCCACCACCCAGCTCGTCCGCGACGCCGCCGGCCCCTGGGAGGTCCTGAACTGGCGCGAGCTCAACCCCGTCATGGCCGATCTGCTCGACAACTCCCGCGGCGCCATGACCTTCATGATCCTGCTGACCTACAGCGCCGTCATCATGGTCGTCTTCAACGCCATGCTCATGAGCGTCTTCGAGCGGGTCCGCGAGTTCGGCATCCTCAAGGCCATCGGCCTGTCGCCGCTGCGTGTGGCCACCATGATCGTCATCGAGGCCATCACCCAGGCCTCCGTCGCCTCCGTCGCCGCCGTCGCCTTCGGCCTCCCCCTGGCGTTCTGGCTCCAGCGCGACGGGCTCGACTTCTCGTCCTTCGCCTCCGACATCGACTTCGCTGGCATGGCCATGGAGCCCATCTGGTACGCCTCCGTCACGCCGAACTGCGTCATCGAGCCCCTCATCTGGCTCTTCGCCCTCACCCTGCTCGCCGTCGCCTACCCGGCGGGCAAGGCCGCGCTGATCAAACCCGTGGAAGCCTTCCGGCAGCGTTGACCCGAAGGTGCTGGCCCCGCAACGGCCCACCTCGCCTTCGTCCTGTCATGCTCAGGAGCCGACGATGATCTTCAAGATGGCCTGGCGCAACCTCTGGCGCCACACACGCCGCACCCTCATCACCTGCGTCACGGTCGGGTTCGGCATCTGGCTCGCCGTGACCCTCTCCGCCGTGGGCGAGCACAGCTACTCCACCACCATCGACACCGGCGCGCGCATGGGCGCCGGTCACGTCACCGTTCAGCCCGACGGCTACCTCGACAAGCCCTCGCTGGCCAGCCGCATCGACGGCGTCGCCGCCCTCCGCGACAAGGCCGCCGCCCTGCCCCACGTCAACAGCGCCTCGCCCCGCATCACCGGTCAGGCCATCTTCACCAAGGCCGGCAACAGCCGCGGTGGCATGCTCATCGCCATCGACCCCCGCTACGAGAGCGCCAGCTCCAGCTACTTCGTCGAGGCCATGCACGGCCCCCACGCCGAAGGCGCCTTGTTCGAGACCCCCGACGCCCCCCAGATCGTCCTCGGACGCACCATGGCCGACTACCTCGACGCCTCGGTCGGCAAGAAGCTCGTCTACACCACCACGGACAAAGACGGCGACATGGTCGCTGGCGCCGGCCGCGTCGGCGGCATCTTCGAAACTGGCGTCCCCGAGATCGACGCGGGCGTGGTGCTCGTCTCCATCGACAAGGCTCGCGAGGTGCTCGGCTACGGCCCCGACGAGGCCACGCTGATCGCCGTCACCGTCGACGACCAGCACGCCGCCCAGGAGGTCCGTGACGCGCTGGCTCCCCTGGCCCCCAAGGGCGCCAGCGCGCTGACCTGGCGTGAGACCATGGCTGACCTGGTCGGCTTCATCGCGCTCGATCGGGCCTCCAACCAGTTCTTCCAGTTCTTCCTGGGCCTGCTCATCGCCGCCGGCATCCTCAACACCATCCTGATGAGCGTGCTGGAGCGCAAACGCGAGTTCGGCATCATGATGGCCATCGGTATGTCGCCCTGGCGCCTGTTCAACATCGTCGTCGCCGAGTCGTTCTTCATCGGGCTCGTCGGCCTCGCCCTCGGCGTCGTGTTCACGACCCCGTGGGCGATCTACCTCGACGTGCACGGCGTCGATCTATCGAGCATGTACGGGGAGAACTCCACCATGGGCGGGGTCGTGATGGACCCGATCATGCGTTTTCACATGACCGGCCAGCTTCTGGCGGGCATCGTCGGGACCATGTTCACGCTCACGTTGCTCGCGGGCGTCTATCCCGCCATCAAGGCCGGCCGCGTGCCGCCGGTCGAGTCCATTCGCATGATCTGAGTCACTTTCGCGCCCGCCGCTGCGGGCTTTGCCGCCAGATGGCGCAAGAGGGAGAAGCAATCATGGCCGACGCCATCGTCAAGCTCGATCACGTCCGCAAGGTCTACCAGCAGGGCAAGATCGAGGTGGTCGCCGTCGACGACGTCACGCTCACCATCGACAAGGGCGACTTCGCCGCGTTTTGCGGCCCGTCCGGCTCGGGCAAGACGACCATCCTCAACATGGTCGGCATGCTCGACAGCCCCACCGCCGGCAAGGTGGTCTTCGAGGGAAAGGACATCTCCACCCTCAACCGAACGGCGCTATCCAGGCTCCGTAAAGACCGGATCGGATTCATCTTTCAGGCCTACAACCTGATCCCCGTCCTCACCGCGTTCGAGAACGCCGAGCTCGTCCTCGAGCTCCAGGGCGTGCCCGCCGCCGAGCGCCGCACCAAGGTCATGGGCCTCATGGCCGAGGTGGGCCTTCAGGGCATGGAGCACCGGCGCCCCGATGAGCTCTCCGGCGGCCAGCAGCAGCGCGTGGCCATCGCCCGCGCCATCGCCTCCGAGCCCGCGCTCGTCCTGGCCGACGAACCCACCGCCAACGTCGACTCCGACACCGCCCTGGCCATCCTCGACCTGATGGAGAAGCTCAACGCCGAGCGCGGCGTCACGTTCCTCTTCTCCACCCACGACCAGAAGGTCATGGAGCGCGCGCGCCGCATCATCCGCCTGCACGACGGCAACGTCGTCGCGGACGAGCGGAGGTAGCCGATGGCGCCCACCCCATATCCCCGCGGCCCCGCCCCCCGCGCCCTGCTCGCCGCGCTCCTCGCCATAGCCGGTGTCTCGGCCACCTCGCCCGCCCTCGCCTTCTTCGAGACGTCCGGCGACACCCACGAGGCAGACCTGCGCGGGTTCCTGCGGTTCGCCAGCACCACCACCCTCAACCCCGACGAGCCGGCCCTGCTCTACCCCCACGACAACGACGCCCAGAGCCTGATGATCCTCCGGCTACTGAGCAACGCCTACCTCGGCGATCAGCTCTCCCTCGAGCTCAACGCCTACCAGGTGCTCACCTCGACCACCACCTTCACCCTCCTTGACCCGCCCGCCTACCGCTCCGACGCGCTCACCTGGACCTGGAACCACGACGCCGAGGCGACCGCCACCGCCGCGGTGGATCGCCTCGCCCTCGCCGTCACCACCGACCACCTCCGCCTCACCGTCGGACGCCAGGCCATCAGCCTCGCCGCGACCTACTTCTTCACCCCCAACGACTTCTTCGCCCCCTTCTCGGCCTCCGACTTCTTCCGCGCCTACAAGCCTGGCGTCGACGCCGCGCGAGCCGACGTGACCGTGGCCGAGTTCACCCAGCTGCAGGTCGTCGGCGTCATGGGCTACCGCCCCGTCGAGGACGGCCTCGACCGCCCCGACCTCGGGCGCTCCGCGGCCGTGGCCCGCGTCTCCACCGTGCTCGGCGACTCCGAGCTCGGCGTCCTCGGCGCCCGAACGCCCTTTGGCTACGCCGTCGGCGCCGACGCCCAGGGCACCCTCTTCGAATGGCTCGGCGTGCGCACCGAAGGCCACGCCTTCCTCCCCGAGGACGATCTGGCCGCCGTCGAGCCCGAGGTCGCCTTCACCCTCGAGCACCTTTTCGAGAGCACCCTCAACGTCCAGTGGGAGACGTTCTACCACGGCGCAGGCACCACCGACTCCGAGCGTAGCCTCCTGTCCCTCCAGTCCGCTGACGGGCCTCCGCAGCGCTACTTCGGGCGCCTCTACACCGCCCTCGGCCTGAGCTACGAGCTCACGCCTCTCCTGCACGCCTCCATGATCGGCCTCGTCAACGTGCTCGACCCCAGCGCCTACACCGCCCTCTACCTCCTCTACTCCGTCTCCGACGAGGCCGAGCTCGCCCTGACCGGCTCCGTGCCGGTCGGACGACCCGCCGAGGGCTTCGTGGCCCGCAGCGAGTTCGGGCTCTATCCCTCGAGCCTGATGGCGGACTTCAGGCTGACGTTCTAGAGCGCTGAGGGGTTGGACTCCCGTCGCCTGGGCTTCGCCCCGTGTTCACCGGGGTCAAACCCATCAGCGCTCCAGGCGTCCATAGCGCTCTGCGCCTTCGCCGACTGACTCTGCATCAGCGTTGCCGGGTCGAGTCGTGGCATCCCAAGGGGGTCCTTTGGAGTCTGGTCCGACCTGGGAGAGTCTGGCCCGCGGGTGGTGACTCGCCGCTACAGCTCGCGCGCGCCCGGGGGGAGGGGCGGGGGGCCAGTCAGGGACGAGATCGACAGGATCTCCATCGTCAGGTCCGCATACTCCTCCTCGCTCGCCCCGATGCACTGGGCGACCTTGCGGATGTAGGCGTCCTCGGACTCGTCGTGGATGTCGTCGGCGTCGGTGACGTCCGCGATCAAGTTCAGCAGCGAGCGGCGGTCGTCCGCGCCCGCCAGGTGCAGCCGGGCGCACGCCGACTCGACCTCGAAGGCCGCCGGATCGAACCGCTCGATGTGCTCGGAGACGACCGCGGGGAAGTTGTCAGGTCCGAGCAGGTCGCTCAGAATGCCGACGATGGTCTCGGCCTCGGTGCCGTCATAGTCGCCGTCTGCGTGGGCGGCGCCCATCAGGATGTCGGCGATGAGGGTGAGCTCTTCGAGGTTCAGGCGCGCCACGTCTTCGGTCATCCTTCAGTCCTCTGCATGGAGGCGGGCGTCAAGGTGTCCCGCGTCAAGGTCGATCGGGGGCGCAGGATATGCCCACCCCGCCGGCAGGTCAACGCCCCGCCACCAGCCGAAACGTCAGCTCCACCTCCGCCCCCACCGCCGCCCGCGCCCGGAGCTCCGAGCGGACCGGATCGAACACCGCCCGCGCGGCGCGCCCATGGACGTCGAACTCCACCAGATCGCCCACCATCGCCCGCGGCGGGATGACCACCTCGGTCACCGCCCCGCCCGACACCCACGTCAAACGACCCGCGCGCGCCGACACGTCCCAATGGAAGTGGCTCTCCTGCCCCGACAGCGCCCGCAGCCACGGCCGCACGAACGTGTCCAACACCTCGCGCTCCGACCCGTCGGCGTCCACCACCGACAAGTCCTCGTAATTCCAGCGGAGCTCACCTTGAGAATACTCCCAGATTGCACCCGATAGTCGGTGCGCATCGAGCCCGTCGAGCACCCGGGTCAGCCACTCGGCCGCGCCTCTGGCACCATTGCCCACGCC
>Ga0100377_1002049_pt1 | contig 17061 bp, 22 predicted proteins | sample CryGeymeta201501_FD_83664 | JGI IMG/M metagenome (GOLD analysis project Ga0100377, IMG submission 83664) | Groundwater microbial communities from Crystal Geyser aquifers in Utah, USA - Crystal Geyser metaG 2015-01 | ecosystem: Environmental > Aquatic > Deep subsurface > Groundwater | place: USA... | reverse complement strand
TTTACAAATCCACTATTACAACCACCGTAGGATCCATTCTGCCCTTAAAATGCCTCCCGCTACCTATGCCAAACAATATTTAGTCTATTAAGACAACCTGTTTTAAGAAATGGGTACTTGCCAGGATTAGAAATTACTACGGGTGGACAACGTATTCATGATTATGATAAACAAATAGAGGCCTTAAGGTTTAAGGGGTTAAATCCAGATGATTTTAAAGAGTATTTAGATTTACATAAAAATGGTACACTCCCCTCATGGTGGGTGTGGTATAGGTCTTGAAAGACTAATACTCAAACTGTTAGATAAGAATAATATTCGCGAAGCGATATTATTTCCTCATTTCCTCGAGATATTAATCGTCTTACATTGTAATAATATGGTATCATGTATATTTTGTAAAATAGCGCATCATAGGGAGCCAGCACACATTATTTTAGAAAATAATATTATTATTGCATTTTTGGATATTGATCCTATCTCTGATGGTCACATGATTATTATACCCAAAGAAGATATTAAGGATATCCATGAACTTTCACCAATAACTTGTAAACATTTATTATATACTGCAAAAATTCTAGCCGATGTACTCAAAGAAACTTTTGATTTTGATGGAATCAATATTCAGGCAACAAGTGGTTACTTTCAGGATGTACCACACTTCCATTTACATGTATTTGGAAGACATAAAAACAATGATATAGAAGTGAAGTACCCAGAAAACATAAGTATTGATGAAAGGGATCTTGTAGATAATAAAAATAAAATTTTAAAGAACTTGGATAAATTATAAAATACGGGGGTAATTGCCAGTTACAAAAAATAATATTTTTAGGCAAATGCTTCTTAATAAATATTTCCACAACTGACGTTTCGAGCATTAAGGTTGTGAAGGAATGGCGTAATGTGTGAGCGGAAAAGGGATTTGTGGACTAACGAGTAGATCTTAGACATCTCAAAAACAGGGCTAAAAAGTATTTAGACCTCGGAGTACGTTTTCCCCTATCTGGAGCCATCATCGGGAATTGAACCCGAGACCTCATCCTTACCATGGATGCGCTCTACCAACTGAGCTATGATGGCATTTTGGTGAATTTACCTAAAAGTAGCTGCATTGTAATGAGCGAAGGGGGTTGAAGCAAGTTTTTATTTTACAAAAAAACTCTGCTGGAGCGTTTGGGGGAACATACTTACGTCCTGGGTTCAGGTGGGTGACTGCAAGCCATGGACATGTCCGTAACTGATGTAAGTCTCCCTAAACGTAATGATTGACGAGAATGTATGTGCTTTCCTACTTACGACAAAAGCAGAGTGTGTATCTTTTTATCATATGGATTGTGAGCATGCAAGGATCTAGTGTTGCCCCTTTGTCAAATTATGTACCTATAAAAATGATTGTTTTTAGGCTGGTCACAATGAAGCCGAGGACGGTTTGAATGATTGAAAAATGAATTAATTCGGGGAGGACGTAGATGTCGACCAGGAAAAAAATGAGGATGTAGACTAGGTTGGTTTCCATAAAATGGCGGTAGCGGAGGTAGTATTGGCGGGGGATTAAGATGCCGAAAATTTTGGAGCCGTCGAGTGGTGGGATTGGTAGGCAGTTTAGGGCGAAGAGAACTAGGCTAACTTCAACAATATTGATGCTTAAGAGATTTAATTGTTGAAGGGCGAAATTAGTGGTGCCAAAAAGGTATTTGTAAGGGATTGCGAAGATGACCGCGGCGATGAGGTTAGTGGCGGGGCCGGCGAGGGCTACTAGGGCGTTGTCTCTTTGCGGGTGTTTAAAGTTTTGGTCGTTGACGGGTACGGGCTTGCCCCAGCCAATGTGGGCGAAGATAAAGAGGAGGGTGCCAAGGGGGTCTAAATGGCGCAGGGGATTGAGGGAAACGCGGCCCATGTGGCGAGCTGTGGGGTCGCCAAGACGGTTGGCTACCCAGGCGTGGGCGGCTTCGTGGGTGGTGAGGGCGAAGAGGATGGCGATAATAAAGTGAATCAAGTTGTATAATTCCATAATTTGAGCTTGCGTTAATTGATCTTTTTTAATATAGTTTGCGGGCTTTTAGATAATTTGTAAACTAAACTTATGTCAAGAATATGTGCTCTTACAGGAAAAAGACCAACGACAGGTAATAACGTAAGTCATTCAAATCGCAAGACTAAGCGTCGATTTCTGCCTAATTTGTTTACTAAAACTTTTATTGATCCACGTACGGGTAAAAAGTTTAGAGCAAAAATTTCAACCAGCGCGCTAAGAACAATCACGAAAAATTCAAAAAAATTGCTAGAGTTAGCTATTAAAGTGGTGCGTTAATTAAGGTGACGTGAAGAAGTTCTTAAGTTATATTTAATAGGCGCAAGTGATTGCGTCTATTTTCTTACACGGAGAGATGCCAGAGTGGCCGAATGGGCTCGCTTGGAAAGCGTGTAGACTGGTAACGGTCTCGAGGGTTCGAATCCCTCTCTCTCCGCCAACAGCCCGAGCGAAAGCGAGGGCCTTGCGACGGTCTGCGACGAAAGCCGTAAGGCTCATGCGACGAAAGCCGTAAGGCTCATGCGACGAAAGCCGCAAGGCTCATGCGATGAAACCCGCAACGGCTCTTATACAAATAGAGTTCTTATCTTATTTAAAATTTGTTTTGTAGTTTCTTGATTTAATTTTGCCACAGATTTTATTATCAATGAATTATGGAGGGTGGTTATTTTGGTATATCTAACATAGGAAGTGACTGGTAATCGCCCTATCTGTAGGTTTTTATTAGTTATTTGAACTTCATTTTGTTTGTGTGAATGTGACGTGATGCCGACTAAAATGTAGTCTTGGTTTTGTTCTTCTGTATATATAACTATAGCGGGGCGTGTTTTTTTCGATTTTAGATTTGTGAAGGGGAATGGAACGAGAACAATGTCGCCAGTTTGTATTATTGAATTATTCATTATAGAAGTATTGATAGATGTCATCGGACGGATTATCCCAATAATCAAATGATTTTGTTGCTAGTTGGCCGAAATTGGTTAGATCATCCGCTTCATTAATGACATTAATTGATATTGGTTTAAGGAGTATGTTGGTGCCATTTGTTTCGATAATGAATTGTTTAGATTTTAAATTGTTTCTAATTGTTTTTGGTAATGTTATTTGACCTTGTGATGATATTTTTATAATTTTCATTATTGTATTCGATTACTTTATAATAAAATTATAAAATTTTTTTACTTATAAAACAATGCTTTTCTATAATTAATTTAGCAAAAGGACTTTAAGAAATTATAAAATATCTTGGCTAAAATTATTTTTTAGGAAACCGATACGGCCTCTTGTTAAAATCCATAATCTTGCCACTATTAGCTTGGATTCCTTTTGCTCTTGCTCAACGCTCACGCGTGAGTCTCAAGTATATCCAAAGAATAGAAGAAAAAACTCCTTCTAATGTTGGTTTGGAAACATCTGAAAAGCTCGCTATTGGTTTTGGTGTTCCACTTTGGAAGTTATTCAATTTTGCGCTAAAAGCCGAAAACAAAAAATCAAACAGTTCCAGTTAGACCTCTTTGCAAAACATTCTTTGCAAATACATTAAATTCTGTATGATGAGTTTCGATGAAAGTTCTAACATCGTCCACGACTCTCCGCCAAAATTGCCAGGCATTAAAGATTCCGATAGAAGATTTACTTAAGTGAATATGATTAAAAAATTCAAAACTGTAATTACTTCAAAGCGGATGATTGCCGAGAACACATCTGAAATAAGTTTTGATACGTCACATATTGACTTTGAGTTTATTGCCGGGCAATATGTCACGATCACCATACTTTCTTTGAGTAATCTACCAGTCCGGGAACAATTCCGTGATTTTTCCATTGCTTCGTCCCCTCACGATCATAATATAGTTACTATCGCATTTAGAAATTCCGATAGTGCGTTTAAGAGAGCGATCCTTGAGGGAAAAATAGATAGTGAGATCGAGATTGAAGGCCCCAAGGGCGTTTTTACTTTGCCGGAAGATATTCAGGCGCCGATTGTTTTTGTAGCTGGAGGCATCGGCATTATTCCATTTAAAAGCATTGTTCAGGATGTTATATACGCCAAAAGGAAAGTTCAGATAACACTATTTTACTATAATTCAGATCAAAAACATGCCGCATACATTGATGAATTACAAAACTTGAGTTCGAAAAATAAAGACATTGTTTTTATTCCCGTTTTCGGACTGTTTGACGGATTAAGAGTTGATGAATTTCTAAGAAAAAGCGCGATCCTTCCGTCGCATTGGTTTGTTGCCGGGCCACCCGGCTTTGTTTCTAATGCTAGACACGCTCTCGTGCAACGTGGTATACTGGACGTACAGATTCGCACAGAAGAATTTACAGGGTATTAACAAAGATCATAATAAAACACTATGGAATCACAGTTCATGAAAAGCGGGAGGGAACAAGCCGTTCTTAATGCTCTTGATCAGAGCGTTCTTGTGTCAATGACTGATGCCAAAGGTGACATTACCTACGTCAATCATAAATTTTCAGAGACCGCAAAGTATTCAATCGATGAGCTCATTGGTCAGAATCACCGAATTCTTAAGTCCGGGCGCCAACCCAACGAAATATTTGTTGATCTCTGGAAAACCATCTCTAGCGGTAAACCGTGGCGCGGAGAAATAAATAATAAAGCGAAAGACGGCTCATTCTATTGGGTGGATGCGAATATCGCGCCAATTTTTACGGAAGATCATAAGATTTCGGGTTATATTGCAATTCGTTTTCTTATAACTGACAGAAAAAAACTTGAAGAAGAGATGCTCGAAAAAACACATAATTTGGAGATCATGAATACGAGCATGATCGGGCGAGAATTGAAAATGGTGGAACTTAAAGAACGCATCAAAGAGCTGGAGGAAAAATTGAAATAAACTTAAGAATTTACCGTCAACGAAAAACTTGCAATCGTCCTTTCCACTCCGGTTTTAGGGAGCTATCCCCCGTCGTTTTATTATTTCTCCTAAAACGGGGGGGGGATGATGTGTGCGCACGGGAGGGAGGGGTTGCGACGAAAGCCGCAAGGCTCATGCGACGAAACCCGCAACGGCCCTTATACAAATAGAGTTCGTATCTTATTTAAAATTTGTTTTGTGGTTTCTTGATTTAATTTTGCCACAGATTTGATTATAATTGCATTATTCATTATAGAAGTTTTGATAGATGTCATCGGACGAATTGTTCCAATAATCAAATGATTTTATGGCGAGTTGGCCAAAATTGGTTAGATCATCCGCTTCATTAATGACGTTAATTGGTATTGGTTTAAGGAATATGTTGGTGCCATTTGTTTCGATCATGAATTATTTAGATTTTAAATTGTTTCTAATTGTTTTTGGTCGATTATTTTCTTTCGTGATTGTAGTATCTCATATATTCGTTGATTGCTAAACGTAATTCATTAATCCAGTTTTCTATATTCAGTTTTTGTAGAATGTCAGAATTTTGTGTTGACAAATTGAGTTGAGGCATTAAGATACGATCTTAAATTTAACATCAATCAATATGGCATCAGCTACAGAGGTACAGACAGGTGGCGCAGATGAGGCAGTTGTAGCAGTTGCAACAACTGTAAGCCCAGAGGTTCAAGTTGCACTTGGGCAAGTAGTGTTATCAAAAGGAGAAGTAGGGGTTAGCAAATTATTGCATGCCAGAAGAAGGGAAGTTTTAGCATCTGTGCTAAGACTACTTGCCGCAGCAGGTATTCAAGGGACATTTTCATTGCCAGAGGCAGAAAATGCGTCTGTTGTTGATGTTGAAATTGCTCAAAGTGGCGATGGACTCTCTTCAGAAAAGGTTGAGATTGATGCAAGGTTAATGTCTTTGGTTGTAGAACCTATCAATGCCCTCTCAGAAGCCCAAAGAACTCTACAAGGTGTAGTTCGTAGCGGTGAAGAAATTGCCAGAGCTATACCAGATGTAGCAGCATTCTTGAATGCAGTTAGCCTTAGAAAAGATGGGGAATTCTTTGAACTTAATAAGGCAGGGCAATTGGTAATGGCAGATGGATGTCCAGAAGCCTATGGATTAGGTGATGATTTTCCTGCAGCAAAGATGAGACAATCATGTATTTGGTATCTTGATGAGCAGGGAGTAACCCAATCTTTGCAAGGCGAAGAGCTATACACGGTAAAGGAGGTAGATGGAAAAGAATTTGGGGCAAGAGGCAAGGTACAGGTTCTTGAATTAACCAATGCTGCTAAAAAAGTAGTGCCAACTATGGCGAGCGGACTTCCTACCCTCAAATGGGATGGAGAGAGACATACGGGCGAATATGCTCGCATGAACACAGGACAACTTGAAAGATCAAGAGGCACTTGGATAGATGATAATTCTCTTGACTGTTCGCGCGCTCGCAATGCTGCTTGGCTTGTTTACTATGGGAGCGTGAACTCGATTGTGTACGGTTCTAACGCTCGGGCTGGCGATCTTGGGTCGCGCGGCGTGCTAAGGGTCAACTTGAACTTTGAATCTTAGTTTTCTTTAATTTTTATTTTTTCCCTTGACCCCGCTCAGCGGGGTCTTTTTTTACAAAAATTTTTTTTTGGATATAATCAAATCAACGGTGAAAAGTAACCTCGCTTGGGCGGAGGCTACCGTAAAGTGTCCTTTCACAAAACAAAGGCTTTGCATGAAAGAAGAAGCCTGAAAGTACATAAAGAAAGTAGTAGACCCTTAGGTTGAGTGGAGTTTAGCCCTTAGCGGGCTGGAAATATAAGGGTGTAGCTGCGGCTACATCTGATTACGGAGAAACTTCATCACAAATGTTCGCGCGCTCGCAATGCTAATTGGAATGATAACAGTGGGAACGTGAACTCGAATGTGAACAATTCTAACAATCAGAATGACAATCTTGGGTCGCGCGGCGTGATAAGGGTCTACATACTTTGTACAGATTTCAACCAACCTCCGAGCATTCTATCGATCTCCTGCGCCTCTGACTGCATCTGGAAAACTCTGGTTTCATTGACCAGTTTTAGTTCAAGCATCAAACGCAATTTAAACGTCAAGACCTCCAGAGTACCGCTGGATTTTAATAGGCAGGCAGCTTTCATTGATAATGTTGACCAGCGAGTGCTCTTTGAGCTGCTTAAACGCCGAGTAAGAGATAGAAGGGCATTGTTGCTCATCCGTGAGGTTCTCTGGCAGACGACTCTCTCAAAGAAACAAAATTAGAATCGCTTCTCGTCTGAATCTCAGAAATACACCCAGCTACCACGGCGCTCTCTCGCCAAAACATAAGCAAGCTTATGATGGCTCGTTCGCTTGCATGGTAGTCCCAAGGGGAATTGAACCCCTGTTTCCAGGATGAGAACCTGATGTCCTAACCACTAGACGATGGGACCGTGTGTGGCAGTGAGGCAAAAATACATGAAGTTTCTAATTTTGCCAAATAATGTGTTAGTATTTTTTTGTTTTTAACTAAAAATTTATGACTGATGATATGAAAAATATGCTGGAAGCTTATTGGAGAGAGAAATTAACGCCAGAGCAATACAAAGTTATGCGACAGGCGGGGACAGAGGCTCCGTTTACGGGGGAACTTTATGGCAATAAGAAGGAAGGAATGTATAAATGTGCGGCTTGTGGGTCTGAATTATTTGCGTCCGGGACAAAGTTTGAGTCTGGAACCGGGTGGCCGAGTTTTGATAATCCGGTTAATTTGGAACACGTAAAATTGCATGTTGATGATAGTTTGGGTATGCGTAGAACCGAGGTGCGTTGTGCTGCTTGTGACGCTCATTTGGGGCACGTGTTTGATGATGGGCCAAGTAAGACAACGGGGAAAAGGTACTGTATTAACTCATGTGCGCTTAATTTTGAAGAAGGGGCGAAGTGATTAGTCGAAGAGTTTTTGGTCGATTGGTGATTTGAGGAGTTTGTGGCGTAATTTTTGAATTTTTTTGTGCATGTTTGTTAGTGATTTGTCTGCTAGTTCGATTTGGGCTATTACTTGGCCATATTCGCTGATTTGTTTAATTGTTTCTTTCGGTGTTCGAAAAAATTGATGCGGGTATGGTATGGGATAATCAAAATTGAATAATTGATCGGCTCTACCTTCGTTTATTGTGGTTATATTATATTGAGTTGCGTATTTTTGGGGAGTTAGTGTAAGTGTTTTAGGGTTGATGCTGGTTGCCAATTTTAAACCGGTTGCATAAAGATCGTAGTTGTATGCTTCTTTGTATAATTTTGTGAAGCAGGTGGCTGCGCGACTATTTATTTCGATTAGGCGGATTTTGTTATTGTCGATCCAGTATTCAATATTGAAGGCGCAGTTGTTTAGGCCTGTTGATTTTATGTCTATGCAGGCTTGAGTGATAATGGTTTTTTGTAGGGAGAGTGGGAGTTTTGATGGGGTTGAAAAATTATCGATTAAGCGCAGGTCGGGGGCTAGATTTGTATCTGTAATGGCAACTATTTGAGGTTGATTGTTGTAGACGTAGCCATCTACTGTTATTTGTTCTTTTTTGATTAATTCTTCCAGCAGTAGTATTGGTTTGTTTGCGAGAGGGAATTTTTTTATGTCTAAATATTTTTTATAAAGTTTTTTGGTTGGTTTTAATAGTTTGGGGAGCTCTTTTTTTGCGATTTTGATTGCTTGTTTAAATTCTTTTTGGTTGTTGATTGTAAAACCCAGAATTCCGAGTACGGATGTTGGTGCTTTGAGGTAAAAGGGGAATTCGGGTAATTTTTTTAATGACGTGTTTAGTTTAATTGCTTGGTGTTTTACACCTGTGTCTAATAATTCGCGGGTATAGTATTTATTTTGACAAGTGATGGTTGCATCTAGTGTAGGGCCCGGAAGATTATATTTTTGGCAAAGAATGGAGCCGATAACGGAGCCAATGTCGGTGCTAAAGTAGATGCCGTCAATTTGGTTGTTTTCGATGTATTTACCGGTTTCGTTGATTATTTTTAAGGCATCAAATTCGTAGTTGTTTTTGCGAGGTTTGTATGAAAAGTCTAAGTGGTGGAACTTGTAGTTTTTGTTGGATTTGATTGTTTTTTCTCTTTTGCGTGAGCCAATAACTAGAATGTTTTTTTGTGCTGTCATAATTTAGTTGGTAAAATCAGTTTAATTTAGTAGAATGTAATCTTAATTAATTTATTTTTCCAGTTATATGTTTATGGGTGATTTAGAAGGTTTAAGCGTGAAAACAAAGGCTAGCGTCTTAGATGTCTATTTGTTAGACTGGGGAGGTAATTAGTATTTGTTTATATGATTAGAAGAGCGAATTTGTCCCCGGCCGTTTTAACGGTTTTAATTGCATTTTTTGTGATTTTGTTAGGAATGGGGATCGTTTTGAGTTTGAAGCAAGGGGATAAAATTGAAATAAGTGGTCAGGCTTCATTAATTGAAAATAAGTCGGGAGTGTTTGATGTGGCGGGGTATCAATTTGATTATCCGCCTAGTTGGAAGACGGAGGATTTGGGGAGTACAAATGGGGATACTTTGATTCAGTTTAGGAATAGTGAGGATGTAATTGTAATGAATTTGGCTTGTCCATCTGTAGATTTGGCATATGAGCTTTGGGAAGTTAAGGAGTCGGATGAGCGTAATTTTGAATTATTGGTTAAGTATAAATATTTAGTGCCATTGGCTAGTGAGGATGTAAGTTCAGCATTTATAATTGATATGGTTGGTGGTGAATATGATTGTGCGATTTATGCGCAGGATGTAGAAAATAGTTTAGGTGTATTAAAAGGAGTTTATGAGTCGGTACGGGTTTCAGCTTAAATATTTTGATTAGTTGACATGTCATTTGCAAAAAATAAGAAAGCGTATCGGGATTATGAGATTCTTGAGGAGTTTGAGGCCGGGGTTAAATTTATGGGGCCCGAAGTCAAGTCTGTACGACGGGGGCTTATTCAAATGGGTGGAAGTTATGTGGCATTGTTAACGGATGGGCCGTATGTAATGGGTATTCATATTTCACCTTATAAGTTCAGTCATGATCGTAATTTGGATCCCACGCGTAAGCGCAAACTGTTGCTTAATCAAAAAGAGATAAATGCGATTCAGAAGGCGGAAAGTACGAGTGGATTAACTATTATTCCGTTGGAGTTTTATCCGAAAGGTGGTTTGATTAAGTTGAAAATTGCAATTGCAAAAGGGCGAAAGCAGCATGATAAGCGGCAAGTACTTAAGGAAAAAGATGTGAACCGTCGTATAGACAGAACATTAAAGGCGCGTTATAAATAGGTTGTTTAAAATTGAATTATGCAAAATGTGTATATAAAAATTGTTCAAGGGCTCCGAGATTATTTTGGGGAAAATGGCTTTAAAAAGGCTGTTATTGGTTTAAGTGGCGGTATTGATTCTGCTTTAACTTTAAAATTGGCAGTGGATGCATTAAAGGCGGAAAATGTGACGGCTATTCATATGCCGGATTTGGGGGTGACAGATAGGATTAATAGCGAACATGCGCAAACACTTGCGGAATATCTGGGTGTTCATTTTGAAAAAGTGGTGATTAATCGATTTATTACTGAGTTTGAAAATTTACCTTGGGAAAGAACTCGAACGGCAATGATTAATGTAAAAGCGCGAGTGCGATCGGTGATTTTGTATGATTATGCGAATAGTAGTGGTGCTTTGGTTTTAGGAACGTCGAATAAGTCGGAGATTAAATTGGGGTATGGAACAAAATATGGAGATTTGGCTGCGGATATTGAGGTAATTGGGGATTTGTATAAAACGCAGGTTTATCGATTGGCTGATTTTTTAAAGTTGCCAATTGAGTTAATTGAAAAGGCGCCAAGTGCGGAGCTGTTTAAAGGGCAAACAGATGCGAGTGAGTTGGGAGCTGATTATGAGGTTTTGGATCAAATTTTAATCGCACTGGAAAAAAATTATCCCGTTGACGCGTTTGATCATAATTTGGTAAGAGATTTGAAGAAGCGAATTAAAACAAATAAACATAAAACAAAAATGCCTGTGGTTTTATTAATTTAATTTATTGGTATGGGTGCAACTATTGGCAGTATGGAGGATGGTAGTGGTGTGGAAGATATTGTTTTGACGGAACTTGTTAATTCTGCGTGGACAGTCTTGCTATTTGATGAATTGAAAGATGATTGGTTAGCACAAAAGGTGATTCAGTTTGCTAATGATTGTGAAAATCCAATGGTGTTGGAATTATGCATGAGAAATCCTGAGTATGCTTTGTTATTAGCTGATGTGATCGCACGCGTTCAGCGTGATCGTAAAGATACGAATGAATATCTTTGGGCTAATGGGTTTATTCGTGTAGTAATTTCTGAAGAAATTATAAAAGTGGCTGCTGCAGTTGCTATTAATGAAGTGAGAGCTGTTGTTGGTGGTTTAGTTGAAGCTATTGTTGTTGGTAAATTTTAATTTAGGTAGGTTTTAATCAGCTCCACCGCTGCCGGATGCACCATTTTTTCCCAGGTTGTTTGGCCCTTTTTGATTTGGGCGCGGATTTGGGTGGCAGTGATGTCTTCGAGAAAATTTACGGGGATTACGGGGAAATGGCCGTCTTGTTTAAAGAGGCGGCTAACATGGCTGGAGCCGGTGTAGACTTTGTTAAAGGGAGGGAGGTTATCTATGCAGTGTTGGACCCATTGGTCGTCTTTGTCGATGTCTTCGATACTTGAGATTAAGTATTTGGATGGGGAGATTTGGACGGCATTTAGCACAGCGATGATGATTTTTTGGCGTTCGGCAACGGTTAATGGGTTTTGGGGTTCACGTTCTTTGTTGGCGCTGCCTAGGGCGATTAGGACATTTTCGTTTTGGGCGATAATGTCTTGAATATCTTTAAGATGGCCAAGGTGGAATGGCTGAAAGCGGCCAATAAATAGAGAGTAGGGGGGGGTGGTCATTTATTCTTCCAACTTAGTTTTGGGTATGATAGCTTTGATGGTGAATTTTAAACAAGTTTAAATGATGGTCGATCAAAATATTTTTAGGGCTTATGATATTAGGGGAATTGCTATGGAAGCGGCAGCAACGCTGACGCCTGATGTGGCGGAATTGATTGGCAAAGCGGCAGGTACATATTTATTGCGTAAGGGGTTTAACCAGATGGTTGTGGGGCGAGATGGACGTGTGACTTCGCCGGAGTTGCAAAAAAGGTTTATAGGTGGGGCGTTATCTGTAGGAATGAATGTGACGAATATTGGCTTGGCGGTTTCACCTATGTTGTATTTTGCGACCTGTGTAGAAGGTTATGATTGTGGGGTAAATATTACGGCTAGTCATAATCCTAAGGAGTATAATGGCTTTAAGATTGTGGGTGATGGGGCTAAGAGTATTTGTGGTGATGAGTTGCAGGTGATTTATAAAATGATTGCAGATGAAGATTTTGCTGAGGGGAATGGTATTTATACCGAGCAGGATGTGTGGCCGGAATATAAGGCGAAGTTGCTTAGTCAGGTTAAGATTGAGAGGCCGTTAAAGGTGGTTTTTGATGCGGCAAATGGGGTGGCTGGTGCTTTTATTAAAGATTTATTTGATAGTGCGGGCGTGGAGGGAACTTATTTGTTTACGGAAGTTGATGGTGATTTTCCTAATCATGAGGCTAATCCGGAGATAGTGGAAAATATGCAGGATATTATTGCTAAGGTTGCAGAGATAGGCGCCGATTTAGGTGTTGGTTATGATGGAGATGGAGATCGGATTGGGATTGTTGATGAAAATGGTAAGTTTTACAGTGCCGATTTGTTGCTTTTGTTGCTTAGTCGAGATTTGTTAAAACGGCAGCCTGGAGCCAAAATTGTGTTTGATACCAAATGTTCACGCGTGTTGGAAAATGATATTAAGGCGAGAGGAGGCGTACCTTTGCGGTCCGCTACCGGTCATTCATTTATTGAGGCGCGGATGCATCAAGAGGGAGCGCTTTTAGGTGGAGAGATTAGTGGGCATATGTTCTTTGGTGAAAATTATTATGGTTTTGATGATTCCTTTTTGGCGACATTAAAGTTTTTAGAAATTTTGAGTAATGCCGATGTGCCATTTTCAGGTTTATTTGCTGATGTGCCTCAGGTTTTTAATACACCAGAAATTAAGCTGCCTTGTCCGGATGATCGTAAATTTGAAATTGTTAAGGAAGTTACTCAATGGTTTTTGGATAATGATTATGACTGTTTAACCATGGATGGCGTGTTTGTGAGTTTGGATGATTCTACGTGGGGAGCGGTGCGCTGTTCTAATACAAGCCCAAATTTAACTTTGCGGTTTGAGGCGGATACAGAAGAAAAATTACAGGGAGTGCGGGATTTGTTTAGGGGTGTTTTGGCGAAATATCCGGAGCTTTCAATTAATGGTGTTTTATAGTACAATTAAATCAATAACTGATCATTTTTATGACCAATTCCTTACGACTCTTTGCAGGAACTTCACATCCGGAGTTGGCACAGGCTTTGGCTAGTGAGCTTGATATTGATTTATCACCGATGAAGATTGAGCGGTTTTCTTGTGGAGAAATTTATGTGCAGCCGGAAGTATCTTTGCGTGGTGATGACGTTTTTGTCTTGCAGACAGGCACAACTAAGAGTGCTAATGAGGACTTAATGGAGCTGTTTATTATTATCGATGCTTTAAAGAGGTCGTTTGCGGGAACTATTCATGTGATTATACCGCATTTCCCGTATGCACGTCAGGATCGGGTTGCGCAGCCGCGTGAGCCTATTTCGGCTAAGTTGATTGCTAATTTGTTGGAGTCGGCTGGGGCGGATCATGTGCTTTGTGTTGATTTGCATTCTGAGCAAATTCAAGGCTTTTTTAATCGACCAATGGACAGCTTAAAAGCGGAAAGTTTGTTTGTAAATTATTTTGCAAAGAAGCAGTTTAAGGAAGTAGTTGTAGTGTCGCCGGATGCTGGTGGAGCGAAAAACGCTAAGCGGTTTGCCGATAAATTAGGGGCCGAAATGGCAATTTTAAATAAAGTGCGGCCGGGAATGAATCAATCTGAAATTACGCATTTAGTTGGTGATGTTGAGGGGAAAAATTGTATTGTATATGATGATATGGTTGATACTGCCGGTTCCGTTTGTGGGGCAGCAGATTTTTTGCGCAAGCATGGTGCTGATAAGGACGTTTATTTAGCTGCTACGCATGCTGTCTTTTCCGGTCCGGCTTTTGAGCGACTTAAAGGGGCTGAATTTAAGGAAATTGTGGTGACGGATTCTATTCCTGTCAATTCTGATGTTTTAGATAATTTAACGGTTTTGTCGTTGGCGCCAATGTTGGCACAAGTGGTGCGGAGTGTTAATCAAGGTAAGTCAGTTAGTGAAGTTTTATAATTTTTTTATTATGATTTATATTGGATCTGATCATTTGGGGTATGAATGGAAGCAGCAAGTTAAGGATTATTTGGAAAAGAAAGGTGAGAAGGTAGTTGATTTGGGTGTGTTTGATATTGCTGAGCAGGCGGATTATCCGGACATTGCGCGGGAAGTATCGGAAAAAGTTGCTGAAAATGAAGGGGCAATGGGTGTTTTAATTGATGCCACGGGCGTTGGGATGATGATTGCTGCCAATAAAGTGCCAACAGTGAGGGCAACAGTGGCAACCAGCGAAAAAATGGCGAGAATTGCGCGTGAATGTAGTGATGCGAATGTTGTTTGTTTGGGGACGCAGGTAATGCCTTTGGAATTGGTGAATCCGGTTTTGGATACATTTTTGGAGACTAAGTTTGAGCCGTGTGATCGTGATAAACGGTGTGTTGAAAAATTAGAATGTGCTAATCCATCCGCATGATCAAGATTTCTGCTTCATTATTGTCCGCCGACTTTGGCAATCTGCAACGTGATGTAGATGCGTTAAAGGAGTTAGGGGTGGAATGGTTACATATTGATGTAATGGATGGTCATTTTGTACCAAATATTACCATGGGGCCTGTGGTTTTAGCGGGAATAAAAACTGACTTATTTAAAGATGTGCATTTGATGATTGAACATCCGGAACGTTATATTGAGGCCTTTGTCAAGGCGGGTGCCGATAGTATTACGGTTCATCAGGAAACTTGTACGCATTTGCATCGAGTAATTCAACAAATTAAGCAGGCAGGTTGTAAGGCGGCGGTATCGATTAATCCGGCAACTCCGGTTTCAACGCTTGTAGATATTATCGATTTTGTAGATATGGTTTTGGTGATGTCGGTTAATCCCGGTTTTTCGGGTCAAGAGTTTATTGAGAATGCGCCGGCAAAAATTAGGGCGTTAAAGGCAATGCGACTGGATTTATTAATTGAAGTTGATGGTGGCATTAACGCCGAAACAGCCCCATTGGTGAGAGATGCGGGTGTGGATGTAATTGTTTCTGGTAGTTATTTGATGAGTGCGGCGGATAGAGCGGAGGCGGTGAAGGCGTTGCGGGGGGTAGTTTAATTGTACTTAAAAGTCTGGTTGAAATTGGTAGGTGTTTTAAGTATACTTAAAAGTAGTTTAATGAGTGATAATGTTTGATTATATTGCCAGACCTCTTTATATAAACAAAATTAGGCCTTATATAGGGAAAAGTTTGATTAAAGTGTTGATTGGTCAAAGACGTTCCGGAAAGAGTTATTTGCTTTATGAGCTTATGGATCTTTTAAAAGATGAGTTTGTTGTTGGTGTGGATAATATTGTTTATATAAGTAAGGAATTGGCCGGGTTTGATGTGCTTAAGAATGACGGTGATTTACTGGATTATATTAAATCGAGGCAATTGCCGACGGATGCTCACAAGGTGTTGATGATTGATGAGGTTCAGGAAATTGAGCAGTTTGAAAAGGTTTTACGTTCTTTGCAGGCTGAGGGTGGCTGGGATATTTATATTTCTGGTAGTAATGCGAATATTTTGTCGTCGGAATTGTCGACTTTTTTGAGTGGTCGTTATGTTGAAATTGAGATTTTCCCCTTATCTTATGGTGAATTTTTGACTTTTCATAAAAAGCCGAAGGGGGATGAGAGTTTTATTGAGTATATTAAATTTGGTGGGTTGCCATACTTGATTCATTTGGAATTGCTTGAAGAGGTTGTTTATCCTTATTTGAGAAATGTGTACGATAGTATTCTTTTGAAAGATGTTGTGAAGCGTTATCGTGTAAGGAATGTGGCTTTTTTGCAAAGTTTGGTCAGTTTTTTGGCAAATAATATTGGTAGTATTGTTTCGGCAAAAAAAATTGCAGATTATTTGCTGAAGGAGAGGGTGCGGATTTCGCCGAGTGTGGTAATTAATTATTTAGAGTTTTTGAATTCGGTTTATTTTGTGTTTGATGTGAAGCGGAAGGCAATTGGTAAGAAGATTTTTGAAGTTGGTTCAAAACATTATTTTGCTGATTTGGGGATTAGGCACGCGCTGTTTGCTTATGGGGCTGATGATATTGCCAAGGTTTTAGAAAACTTGGTGTATGTGCAGTTGCGACGGGAAGGTTATGAGGTTTTTGTTGGGGAAACGGAAGGCAAGGAAATTGATTTTATTGCTAAAAAGGGAGGGGATAAAAAATATGTTCAAGTTGCTTACTTATTGAATGATCAAAAAACAGTGGAGCGAGAATTTGGTAATTTATTAGCAATCCCTGATAACTACGAAAAAATTGTTGTGTCGTTGGATAAGTATGTTGGTACAGACTATAAAGGGATTAAGGTGGTTAATGCGATGGAGTTTTTGACTGAATTCAAGCTCTGATCCGACCCCCTTGGGCTAAGATCTGAAAAGCTTGATTGGGCGTGAACCAACCGGCTCTTTAAACAAACCGGGTACATAATCAGTACCGCATCACCATCACATCCACCCGACTTTTGTAGTCGTTCCAGTTTCGCTCCGTTTGTACGCTCCAGAGGGCTGGCGCCTGTTCCTCGTTGTCCTCGTGCGACCTTTTAATAGCGAACCGCTGCGGATGGTGTATTTCTTGATATGGCTTATTGCAGCTTGGATAGGCATATTTCCCATTGTGTTTGGCAACTGCCTCACGTTTTGTGTGTGCTGGAACATACCTTGTAACTTTTTTTGATTTTCCCAGCACGCTGGAAATTTTTGGTGCAGGCTCGATTTTTGTTAGCAGCTTGGCTAAAAC
>Ga0100377_1002037_pt1 | contig 17125 bp, 8 predicted proteins | sample CryGeymeta201501_FD_83664 | JGI IMG/M metagenome (GOLD analysis project Ga0100377, IMG submission 83664) | Groundwater microbial communities from Crystal Geyser aquifers in Utah, USA - Crystal Geyser metaG 2015-01 | ecosystem: Environmental > Aquatic > Deep subsurface > Groundwater | place: USA... | reverse complement strand
CTCGTTTCCTCGTATCTTCTGTCCCCAGGTGTGTCTTCTGCTCGGTCATGGGCCTCTGGGCCCACTCCCTCACATCAGACGCCACCTGGAAACAGAATCTACGTCGGATCCATCGGCATCTATCTTCCGAATGGCTTCTTATGGGCCGCCCCGAGCGGGGGTCTTGAGGAGGCGCGTCGCGTCTTCGGCCGTGGCCAACGGCGGTCAGGGTGGTTATAACGTCGCCTCGGGTCGAACCTTGCGGGGGCGGCCCATGTGTGGTGTGGCGCGGCGAAGTTGCCCCTCTCGAAAGGAGCGGACTCGATGAGTGAAACAGATGCACCGCGTCAGCCTGGCTGGCCGAATCTCGCGTTGGCCGTGGTCGCGCTGGTCTGCGTGGCGTTGTCGGTCTATCTGACCCGCGTCCATCTGATCGTGCACTACACCGATGGGGTGGTCGGCGGGCTGTGCAACCTGTCCTCGAAGGTGAACTGCAACGTGGCAGCCTCGAGCGCGTGGTCGAGCGTCGCTGGCGTGCCCGTCGCCGTTCTGGGGATGGGGTTCTACCTCGCGACCCTGGTCGGCGCGGTGGCCTACCATCTCAAGCCCGCCGCGATGCGGTTCTTTCCGCACTTCCTCGTGGCGTTCTTCGGGGTGTCGTGCATCTACTCGGTCGTGCTCGGGGCGGTCTCGGCGTTCGTGCTCGGGTCGATCTGCTGGGCGTGCACGTCGCTGTACGTGCTCAACGTCGCTGCGCTCATCCTGGCGCGGATGGTGAGCGGCGAGGGCTATGTGGGGACGCTGAGGACGCTGTATCGGAACCTGGTGCCGGCGTCGGTGTCGGCGAGCGGGCTGACCCTCGTGGGGGTGTTTACGGTCACGGTGCTCGCGGCGAGCTGGGTGTCGAGCTCGATCGGGCAGTCGATGGCTGGAGGCAACGACGTTGAGCGGCAGGCGAAGCTCCAGACCTTCCTGGCGCAGGAGTATGTGCCGAGCGCGCCGATCGACGCGGCGTTGTGGGGGCAGCTGGTGCAGGGGCCTTCGGTGGGGCCGGCGGACGCCCCGGTGACGATCGTGGAGTTCTCCGACTTCGAGTGCCCGTTCTGCGGGAGGCTCGGGCCGGAGCTCGAGGCGATCCAGCGCGAGTCCGACGGCAAGGTGCGCCTGGTGTTCCACCACCTGCCGCTGGACGACAGCTGCAACCCGAACATGAAGCGCCCGTTTCACAAGCACGCCTGCAACGGCGCCCGGGCGGCCGTCTGCGCCGAGGCCCAGGGGCAGTTCTGGCCGATGCACGACCGCCTGTTCGCCAACTCCCGCAGCCTGGCGGTCGAGGACGTCACGCGATATGGCCGCGAGCTCGGCCTCGAGATGACCGCCTACGAGGCGTGCCTCGCCCAGCAGAGCCCCGGTGGGCTCGGCGCCGACATCGAGATGGCCCGTCAGCTCGGGCTCCGGGGGACGCCGGTGATGCTCGTCAACGGTCGCAAGGTCACCGGGGCCCGGCCGCGTTGGATGCTCGACGCCATCGTCAGCTACGAGCTCGGCGAGCTGAAGGTGGAGCCTGCGAAGGCGCCGGCGCTGGTGCCGTGAGGTGCCATTGTGCGGGGTGGGGCGGTTATCGTTGACTCCGGCAAGGGTGAACACCTATCCTGTCTGTTGGGGCACTGACTGGCGCGATGGGCGTCGGTTGAGCTTCGTCACCGGTCCACCGCCCGAACCACGCGCGCCGCTCGCCTCCGGGCCCGGCCCGCACGATGTGGATTCCGATGACCACGACGTCGGCGCAAATCTGGCACCCGCGCCGGGCACCCGCCCCGGATCGACGCTGGAGCGCGGTGCGCTCCGGTCCAACCCGCAGTGGCTGCGCGGTGCGCAGCAATGGTCGCCTGTGAATCTTCCGAGTCATCCCGTCACCGTCGCCACGCTCGCCCGCCAGGCTCGCGACGCCGCCCCGGCGCTCGCCCAGGCCAGCACGACGCTCAAGAACCGCGCGCTCACCGCCATGGCCACAGCGCTGATGGACCACCAGGACGCGATCCTTGCGGCGAACGCGCGGGATCTCGAGGGCGCGCGGCACGCCGTGGAGGCGGGTACGCTGGCGGCGTCGTTCCTGGATCGGCTGGCGCTGGATGCGGGCCGGCTGGGCAAGATGGCCGAGGCGCTGCGCCAGGTGGTGGTGCTGCCGGATCCGGTGGGGACCACAGACGAGGAGTGGCTGCGTCCGAACGGGCTCCGGGTCGGTCGGCGTCGCATCCCGCTGGGGGTGATCGGCTTCATCTACGAGGCGCGGCCCAACGTCACCTCCGACGCCGCCGGCCTGTGCCTGAAGTCGGGCAACGCGGTGGTGCTCAAGGGTGGCCGTCACGCGCTGTCCAGCAACCGCGCCGTCGTCGCCGCGCTTCACGCCGCGATGGAGTCGGTGGGCCTGCCGGCCGCCGGGGTTCAGTTCATCGATCAGACCGAGCGCGAGGCTGTCCTGGAGCTGCTCCGGCAAGAAGACTCGATCGACCTGATCATCCCGCGAGGCGGCGAGTCGCTGATCCGGTTCGTGGCCGAGCACTCTCGCATCCCGGTGATCAAGCACTACAAGGGCGTCTGCCACGTCTACGCCGACGCCTCAGCCGATCCTGCGAAGCTCGTGCCGATCGTGGTCAACGCCAAGGCGCAGCGGCCAGGGGTCTGCAACGCAGCCGAGACGCTGCTGATCCACAGCGGCGAGCTGGCTGGCCTGCTCGGCGCCGTTGGCCCTGCGCTGCTGGAGGCGGGCGTGACGCTGCACCTCGATGGCCGCGCCCTGGAGGCGGCCGCCGCCCAGCCCTGGTTCGACGCGGCGCGGTGCATCCCGGCCACCGAGGACGACCTGTACGCCGAGTACCTCTCGCTCGACCTCGCTGTGGCGGTGGTCGACAGCCTGGAGGACGCCGTCGCGCACATCCGGCGGTACGGCTCGGAGCACACCGAGGCCATCGTGACCGAGCATTACGGTCGGGCGCGCGCGTTCCTTGACCAGGTGAACAGCTCCTGCGTCCTGGTGAACGCCTCGACGCGCTTCGCCGATGGGGGCGAGCTGGGTCTGGGCGCCGAGATCGGCATCTCGACGACGAAGTTGCATGCTTTCGGGCCGATGGGGCTCCGGGAGTTGACCACGACGAAGTTCGTGGTGTTCGGAGACGGACAGGTGCGCGCCTAGGCCCGAACGGGGCAGGCCAGGGCACCGGTCCAAGGTGGTGGAGCACGCGATCTTGACGAGCACGGAATCGAGGAACGTGGCCGAGGTCGAGGAGACCGAGGTCGAGGAGACCGAGGTCGAGGAGACCGAGGAGACGGAGTCGGCGTCGATCGACGATGCGCAGTCGTCCCGGGACGACGCGTACGACGACGACGACGAGGACGACGAGGACGACGAGGAGGCGTATGAGGAGATCGAGGAGCCGGAGCTGACGACCGATCCGCGCATCGAGGGCCTGGCCTACGCCTGTGCGGAGGCTGCGCTCGACAAGAAGGCGCTCGACGTCCTCATCCTCGACGTGAGGCGGCTGGTGTCCTACACCGACTACTTCATCCTCGCCTCCGGTCGCAACGAGCGCCAGGTCGCGGCGATCGCCGACGCCATCCTTCAGGAGATGGTGCAGCTCGGCTACCGCCCGACGGGCCGCGAGGGGCTGAGCCAGGGCCTGTGGGGTGTGCTGGACTACGGCGACCTCGTGGTGCACATCTTCCGCGAGGACGAGCGGGAGCGGTACAGCCTGGAGCGTCTGTGGAGCGACGCGCCCCGACTGCCTCTGGAGGTGCCCGCGGAGCTGCGCAACGAGCGGTTCAGCGGAGAGTCCTTCGAGGGCTGACGAGGGGTCATGCGCATCGATGTCATCGCGATCGGCCGCCTGCGGGAGAAGCACTACCGCCAGGCGGCCGACGAGTATCTTCGCCGTCTGACGGGCTACGCCCAGTGTCAGGAGGTCGAGCTGCGCGGTGGCGGCCGGGGTGAGGTCGACGTGATCAAGCGTCAGGAGGGCGATCGGCTGCTCGAGGCGATCCCACCCGGTGCCTTCGCGGTGGTGCTGGACGAGCGCGGCGCCTCGATGACCAGCGTCGAGCTGTCGAGGTCGATCGCCGAGCGCGCGCTCTACGGCCGCCCGCACACGGTGTTCGTCATCGGCGGCGCCGATGGCCTGGACCCGCGCCTGATCGCGCGGGCGGACGCGGTGCTGTCGCTGTCGAAGATGACGCTGCCGCACGAGCTGGCCCGGGTGCTGCTCTGGGAGCAGGTCTACCGGGCGATGACCATCGCTCGGGGCGAACCCTATCACAAGTAGAGGCCGACGCGGTGGGTGGCATGGGCGGACGAGTCCGGCGCGCAGGGCGCTTGCTGCTGGCGTCTCTCTACCCCCCGCGGTGTCTGGCGTGCCAGGATTACATGCCGTACGACGCGGCGGTGGCGCGCGAGTCGGCCGATCCGTCGCTGCCGAGCGCTGAGGTGTGCTGGTGGCTGTGCCCGTCCTGCGCGGCGTCGAGCATCGGTCTGGCCGGCGCCTGCCCCCGGTGCGCCCTCCCCGCGGACGGCTTCATCGACGCCCCGGAGGTGCACGGGCCGTGCGAGGCCTGCCGCCACGCGCCGCCCGCGTGGGCGCGGGCGGTCTGCGCGTTCGAGCACGACGGTGCGCCGCGTCGCGCCGTCGTGCGCGCCAAGTCGCGGCGTGGCGCCGCGGTGGCGAGCGGGCTGGGCGCGCTGCTGGCCGGGCGCGTGGTAGACAGCCTCGGCGCCCCGGCGGCGTGGGACACCTGGGCTCCTGGCCCGGAGGCGTGGTGCGTCGTGCCGGTGCCGCTGCACACCGACCGCCTGCTGGAGCGCGGCTTCAACCAGGCCGGCAGGGTGGCCTCGGAGGTCGCCCGTCGCCTCGGCCTGCCGCTGGCCTCCGACGGCCTCGTGCGCTTGACCGCAGGTACCGATCAGCACCTCCAGAGCCGCGCCGATCGGCTCGCCGGGCTCGCCGGCGTGTACGCCGGGCAGCCGGCGGTGGCGGGCCACCGCGTCGCGCTCGTGGATGACGTCTGGACCACCGGGGCGACCATGGCGGCGTGCGCGGCGGCCATCGCCGAGGCGGGCGGGCGGGTCGCGCTGGCGGTGGCTGTGACGCGGACGCGCTGAGGGTGGGGCAGAGCGCGACCGGCCCGATCGCGACTGTGCGCGGGCTTGCAGTCGACGGGCGTATGGCGTATTCAGTCAGCCAACTGTGCATCATCGGAGTGACACCCACCGCAAGCTGCGGAGGATCGCCTGGATCGCAGCGAAGCGGTGCCCGTGAGCGTCGGCGTCTGGCCCTGGTGTCAGAAGACTAACGGCGGCGGCAGGAGCATCTGGCACACGGTTTGCTTTACGACCACGTGACGTTAGTTTTGGAACAGCGTCCTTCGGGGCGCGCAAATTTTCCCGAGTCAGACCGGCCCGCGGGCTGGTCATCATCAGTGAGGCGACCTGCTGCGGTCGGCGCGATGAGCGCGCTGGACGGGGCAGGCCACCACGAGACAGGAGACGTTGAATCATGCGCACTGGATTTTTCACGGCGCGTCTGCTCACCGGGGCGTTGATGATCAGCGGCATGGCCCTGCTGGCCAGCAGCTGCGCTCAGCAGGTGGGCGACATCGATCGCACCCAGCCGAACAAGCTCAAGAAGTCGGACTTCACGGGCACCTGGATGCTTCGCCAGACCATCGCGGACGTTCCTCCCAACAACGCCTTCTTCTTCACGGGCATCAGCTCGGCGCCGGAGAAGATCAAGTGGGAGATCACCGAGGACGCGCTGGTCGGCTATCGCGCCTACGAGCTGGTGCCGGGGGCAGATCTCGGCGCCGATGCGCGTGGTCCTGGCGACACCGTGCTGGACGACAACCACACCGCTGAGGGCTTCGTCGACGGCTACAAGGGCTCGCCCGTGATGGCCTATCCCATCAGCAGCCACTTCGATGTGCAGCGCTCCTACAGCACCGCGACCGGCGAGCAGAGCAACGTCCTGGTGGAGAACGCCAGCGACCGCTACTGGAACGAGCGCGAGTACATGCGGGTGGGCTGGGCGTCGCAGATGCTCGGCAGCTTCAACCTGTTCGACAGCGCCTCGGAGATCCAGTACCAGCACTACTACGGTGATGCGGATCCTACCGCTCAGACGATCAAGTTCGAGTACGACGACAGCGGCAAGATGGTGTACATGGAGTTCACCACCAAGGCCATCATCGTGCCGTCGGCGGCCTGCTACTACTACTATGAGGCGGACTGCGGCCCCACCGAGGTCGAGATCGTCAACTCCTTCGTGCGTACGCCGGACAAGCCGGCGTACGAGCCGGTGCAGTACGACGACGCCGACATGTTCAAGTTCGGCTACTTCCGCGACGAGCGCGTCACCTACGACCGCAAGCGCGGCCTGCGTCGGTCCGGCCAGGTCTTCCTGCCCACGCGCCACAACATCTGGGAGACCGCCTACGACGAGAACGGCAACCTGATCCCGATGAAGGATCGCGAGCCGAAGGCGATCAAGTACTACTTGAACCCCGACATGCCGCGTGAGCTCGACGAGTACAACGCGAACATCGAGCGGGAGTGGAACAAGGCGTTCACCGAGGCCACCGCGCTCGCCAAGGGCATGAGCACCGCGGACTTCCTGGCCACCTACGGTCCGATGTTCATCGTCTGCCACAACCCCGTCATCGCCGAGGACAACCTCGAGGCGTGCGGCGAGGAGGGCTTCGAGGTCGCGGTGGGCGACCTTCGGTACAACCATCTGTACTGGGTGGCCCAGCCCCAGATCGGTGGCCCGCTGGGCTACGGTCCCAACGCGTCCGACCCGGAGACGGGTGAGGTCTACAGCGGCACGGCGTATGTGTACGGCGCGTCGGTGGACACAGCCACGACGTACGCGCTCGACCTCGTGAAGTTCGTCATCGCGTGCCGTGACGACGAGAACTCCCCGACCTGCATCGAGCACCGTCAGCAGGTGATCGGCGGCGACGACGTCCGCAGCGACATCATCAGCCGGCTCATCTCGGGCATCGACCCGCGGGCCAAGGTCAGCGCGGATCTCGGCAAGATCCCTGTGCCGAACAACTTCCGCGAGATGCTGAACACCGAGCAGCGCGCCAACATCGACTACGCGACGGCGCACAAGATGCCCTTCGACGCGGGCTTCGAGCAGCGCCGCCTCGACACGATCCGCGAGAACGGCTACGACCTGATGGCGCTCGACTCGACGATGGTGCGTGATCTGACCGGCGGCCGCTACGACGACGCCTCCCAGGTTCCGGCCGAGGAGCTCGAGCAGATCCGTCCGGCCAACTGGCTCACCGCGACGCGCATCCGCAACTTCGAGGCCGGTCGCCAGGCCTACTTCGCCAAGAACAACATCATGACCACCGACGCGCTCGAGGGCGAGTTGGCCGGTCTGGTCGATCGGCTCGTGAGCGAGTCCGAGGGCAAGAACCTGAACGACGCCGAGGTCGAGGAGTACATGTGGCAGCGCCTGCGCGGCCTCATCTACCAGGGCGTCATGCTGCACGAGGCCGGTCACACCCTCGGCCTGCGCCACAACTTCCAGGGCTCCTACGACTCGCTCAACTTCCATGCGCCGTACTGGAAGCTCCGCAAGGAGAACATGCGCGAGATCCAGTTCGTGAACGACCTCTTCGAGGTCTCGGCCCTGACCGAGAATCAGCTCGCGGGCCGCGTCGTCGAGGACGGCCAGGTGACCGAGCAGCTCGAGGGCGGGATTGCCGAGTACCAGTTCTCCACCGTCATGGACTACGGCCACCACATCTGGGGCGACACCCAGGGCGTGGGCAAGTACGACGTCGCGGCGATCGTGTACGCCTACACGACCGGCTTCAACGGCGAGATGGCCGACGGCAAGGCGAAGTCCAACAAGGGCTACGTCCAGGTCTTCGCTGAGGACGCGTTCGCCGATGGCGCGGTGGACGACGACGGTCGCCCCGCCGCGGCCAACCTGCTCCGCGCCTTCGACGACCGCTCCTCGCTGGCCTACACCGGCGTGCTCGACGGCTTCCACTACCTGACCGTCGCCAACATGTTCGGCAACCCCGAGAACATCGATCGCCGCGGCTGGGTCCGCTACGAGGACGTGCTCGCCGGCCGCGCCGCTGACGACCCCGACCGCGTGGTCGAGGTGCCGTTCATGTTCTGCACCGACGACTGGGTCGGCGTCGACAGCTCCTGCCATCGCTGGGATGCGGGCGCCGATCCGTACGAGCAGGCCATCCACGCCGTGCGCCGCTACCGCAACTACTACCCGCTGACCAACTTCGACCGCGACTCCCTGTACTTCTCCCCGTACAACAAGGTCAGCGGCACCTACAGCCGCGTGTTCTACCTCCTGAACAACATCTATCAGCAGCTGTTCTTCGGCGGCGACTACGACGGCATCCAGTCCACCTACCGCTGGATGGCCTCGAACGTCGGCCTGAACCTCGCGGCTGAGGTCATGATGACGCCGAACTACGGCGACCACGTGTTCGACAAGGACCACGTGCTGGTGCACTGCTTCGATTCGAACTCCGAGCAGTTCGAGCGCGATGGCAAGATCGTCACGACGGAGGGTCTGTGCTACGGCGACTCCGACCTCGACATCGACCAGCACATCGACTACGAGATGCCGATGGGCATGGGTCGCTACCCGTTCAACCGCTTCGAGTACGACCGCGGCTACGCCTACTACCAGTACCCCACCGAGGCCGGTCACTTCTACGACTACCTCGCCGCGGTCCTGGCGATGACCAATACGCAGGCCGTGGTCCGCGGTGTGGACGTGGACGCCGACACGCTGTCCTACTCCCTGCCCTACTTCCTGGCCTTCGACCAGCAGATCACCCGACTGTTCAACTCGGTGTGGCTGGAGACCCCGCAGGACTTCGGTCCTCAGGTCATGCTGAACCAGGACAGCCTGGTGAACCGCCCGCTGTCCGCCGTCAGCTTCGGCAGCCTGTCGGTCGACCCGGAGACGGGCGTGGCCGTGGACGGCGACAATATGCCGGCTGGCACCGAGGAGGGCCTCCGGGTCCGCCCCTACCTGAGTTGGGGCTCCCGCCTGTATCCGTTCCTGTACGGCATGGCGTTCTTCTCCAGCAACTTGTCGCTCGAGTATGCGGACAACAACAAGGTGTTCCGCCTCGGCAACGGCGAGCAGCTCAACCCCGGCCCCGGCTTCGACGTCGTGACCTGCACCGACCCGCTCGGCGGCCAGACCTACGGTGCCCTCCGTAACCTGTCCTCCGTCCGCAAGTCCGCCGCCGTCTCCATCGTCGAGCACTGCGACGAGTTCGCGACCGAGTATGTCGATGCCCGTCGTCGCCTCGACTTCACTCGCGCCTCGGAGTTGGAGAACGAGCTGACCGGTATCATCGGCTACATGAACATGATGCGCTCGTTCTACGAGTCCTTCGGGCGGCTGTAGTCCGCCGGCGCCTTCGGGCGCTGATGTGACCTTGAACAGGGCGCCTTCGGGCGCCCTGTTTTGCTTGGGGGATGGTGGGTCCGGGTGGGTGCCTGGCACCTTGACGGAGTCCGGTGGGCAGGGGCCGGTTCGGGTGCCTGGCACCTTGACGGAGTCCGGTGGGCAGGGGCCGGTTCGGGTGCCTGGCACTGTGACGGAGGCCGGTGGGCCGGGGCGGGTTCGGGTGCCTGGCACCTTGCGGTCAGGTCTCGGAGGCGGTCGACGACGCGCCCTGCGCCCCCCCCCCGAGAACCGTCGCGACGTTGGGGCGGCTTGCGCATCTGCCAACCCCCATGTTGCGGTAGTCATGGCTCGCGCGTCGGTGCGAGCACCTTGCTGCGGCGTCGCCAAGGCTTGCGTGACGCGCGCAGGGGCTTGCGGCGCGGACAACAGGCATGCGGGTGCGGCGATAGAGGCCTCTTGACGGTCTGGCGAGGCTTGTCGAGCGAACGCAAGGACTGTGTGGGCCACCCGTGAGGGGGATTGGATGGGAATGTGGCCTTGCCGTCGGTTCGGCAAGCGTGCGGGGGGGAGGCGCAGGGCGTGTTGGCCGGGGCGAGGTCGAAGGGGTGCCAGGCACCCGGACGGAGGCCGGTTCGACGGGGCGGGATCTGGTGCCAGGCACCCGGACGGAGGCCGGTTCGACGGGGCGGGATCGGGTGCCAGGCACCCCGACGGAGGCCGGTTTGGCGGGGCGGGATCGGGTGCCAGGCACCCGACCCCGACCGCCCCTCAGCGCGCGATCAGCTCCACGCCGAGCGTGTACGGCTGGCTGGACAGGCCAGGCCGCGTCACACGGATGGTGGCGTTGCCGGTCAGGGTGCTGGTGAACGAGGCATACTCGTACCCCTGGTCGAAGTGGGTCGAGCGGGCGACGAGCTGGTCGTTCTGGTCGCGGATCTCAAGCTCCACGTCGCCCTGGTAGAGATCGGAGGCGATGTAGGCGGCGAGGGACTCGCCGGGGTTGAGGCGGATCTTGTAGTAGTCGTCGTCGGTGGAGCAGGCGACGAGGCCGGTGTGGAGGCCGAGGGCGATCTGGCGGGCGGAGCCCACGGCGTCGTTGGGCTCCATGAGGTCGGCGGAGCAGGCGACGGGCGGGAAGCGGTTCCAGGCGAGGGTGTAGGCCGTGCTGGCCGGGTTCTGGAGGGCCATGGTGTAGACGCCTGGCGCGGGACCGAAGGCCAGGCGCTTCTTGGTGCTGTCGGTCACGGTGGCGGTGACGACGGTGGCGTCGGCACCGTCGCGGAGCGTGACGTTGGGGCTGAGGCCGCTGGTGGCCACCACGCTCGCTTCAAGGACCTCGCCGGGTCCGAGTTCGAGGGCAAAGACGTCCGTGTCGCTGCCGCAGATGGAGCCCTGGAGGGCGCCACGGGCGGGCAAGAGCTCGATGGCCTGGGCGGTGGTGTTGTTGGGCTCCTCGACGTCGTGGGCGCACAGGAGGCGGGCGCGGCGCGCCCAGACCGCGATGGAGTAGGGCCCGAGGTAGCGTGCGTCGGGGCGTAGCAGGAACAGGACCTCCTGGTTGACGGGGCTCACGTAGTGGGCGCGGACGGACTGGCGGAGCGGGGTACCGGAGGTCAGGAGGCGCTTGCCGGTGAGGTCCATGAGGTCGAGCGCGATGCTGCCGAGGGTCGGCTCGAAGTTCACCTCGACGAGGATCTCATCGCCTGCGACGAGCGTGGCGCGGTAGGCGTCGGCGCCGTCGCAGAGGTTGGCGCCGAGCGGGGTGTTGAGGACCAGGCGGCGGGCGTTGGAGGCGTCGTCGTTGTCGGCGACATCCTCGATGCAGCGGTCCGCGGGGGCCGCAGGGAGGGCCTCGAGGGTGACGGGCATGGCCGGTCCGCTGATCCTGGCCCACAGGACGTGGCCGGTGGGGTTGGGCTCGTCGACGAGGTCGGTGCCGGTGCCGCCGTTGGAGACGTCGACGAGGGTGCCGTCGGCGTTGTAGAGGTCGAGGCGCGGGGTGCCGTCGGCGGGATCGTAGGTGAGCTGGACCTGCATGGCCTGGCCCGGGACGGTGAGGATGGCGTACCAGAGCTCACCGCCGCAGGTCTTGACCGGGAGCGGGGTGAGCAGGGGGAGCTCGCGGGCGGAGTCGCGGGTGATGTTGTGCGCCAGGGCCGGGCAGCCGGCGCTGGTGTCGAGGGTCAGGTCGTAGCGGGCCGTCGGGGCGAAGCTGCGCAGGGCGGTGACGCACACCACGTGGGCGCCAGCGCTCAGGCCGGTCAGGTCGAGGGTCTCGGCGTCGTTGACGTTGTTGCTGGCGGCGATGACCGCGAGGGAGGGGTCGAAGACGCGCATCTGGACGTCCGCCTGGCGGTGGTCGTAGATGGCCTGGGCATGAAGCTCGCCGCCTTCGGCGACGTCGACGGCGTAGCAGTCGCGGGTGGCGCCGCAGAGCGTGAGCCCGTCCAGGACGCCGGGGCTGACGTGGCGGGCGACGTCGGGGTCGTTGTTGGGCTCGAAGGCGTCATCCACGCAGCGCGGGGGGACGCGGCGCACGGCAAGGTCGTAGGTGAGGCTCACGGGACCATTGCCGGCGCGGGCGAGCTCGATGATGTACTCGCCGGGCGCGGCGTCGTCGATGTCGATGCGCTGGCCGTTGGGTTCGGTGAGGCCGGAGTACACGGTGTTGTCCGGGGCGGTCACGGTGAAGATGGAGCTGGCGGTGGAGGAGGGCACGGAGGTGGTGATCTCGATGGACTCCGCCTCGAAGAGGGTGAACACGAAGCGGTCCACGTCGTTTCTGCAGAGCGTCAGGGCGCCTCGGCGGCCGTAGTTGCCGTCGAAGGCGAGGCCACCCTCCTGGCCGTCGCGGTCGTTGGGCTCGGCGGTGTCCGGGGCGCAGTCGGCGGAGGCAGGGTCGATCTCGACGGAGAGGTCGTAGGTGGTGTTGGCGTTCGGGTCGAAGGGCAGCACGCGCAGGTAGTAGGTGCCTGGCACCACAGGCGTGTACACGATGCTGTCCAGATCCTCGACCGAGTTCGACCGGGCGATCAGGGTCTGGTTGCTGTTGTACAGCTCGATGTCGACGTCGACGCGATAGGCCAGGTACCAGGCCGTCGCATGCAGGGTCTCGCCTGCGCCGAGGGTGATGGCGTACCAATCCTCGTCGCCTGCGCACAGGCCGAGCCCCTCGAACAGGCCCTGGGGGAGCGGGGTGGCGTTGGCGCGCGCGTTGTTGGGCTCGTCGGCGTCGTTGACGCAGGCCCCGACGAGGTCGACGTTGACGCTGTAGGTCTGGTTCTCCGTGGTCGGGCCGGTGACCCAGACCACGTACTCATCCGTCGCGGGCAGGGTGACGGAGACCTCCTCATTGTCGGTGGCCGTGTCGACCGCGACGACAGACTGGAGGCCCGTGAGGCGGAAGACCTCGAGGGCGAGGTCACCGCGGCTGTGGTCGAAGTCGAGGCGGACGTGGAGGGTGTCGCCCTCGAGCCCGAAGAAGCGGTAGGCGTCCGGCTCGCCGCCGCAGACCTTGGCGCCGCGCAGGGGCTCGATGGCGGCGGTGTCCTGCGGGTTGCTGTAGATGAGGCCCAACGGGATGGGGTTGAGGAGGCTGGCGCGTCGATCGCGCAGCAACGTGGCGTTCTGTGGCCCATCGTTGTCCTCCCAGGCGTCGTCGACGCAGTTGGCCTCACCGGCGAAGCCGACCTCGAGGGTGTAGCTGTTCTCGACGGCGGCGTCGAAGCCGCTGGCGAGCACCCAGACGCACACGACCTCGTCCTGGCCGCTGGCGAAGTTGTAGTACTGCACGCGCTCGATGTCGCTGCTGGTCGCGCTGGCGCCCAGCGGCTGGCCGGTCGGCGTGACGAGCTGGATCTCGAGGTCGCCGGCGTCGTGCTCGAAGAAGGCGGTGGCGATGATCTGCTCGTTGTTGGGGACGAGCACGCAGAAGTAGTCGAAGTCGTCCGAGCAGATGGTGAGGTCGGGGTAGAGGCCTGGTGTTGAGAGGTTCTGGGCCTGGATGCTGATGTTGTCGTTGTCCTCCCAGGCATCGGGCAGGCACACCTCGGACAGGCCGACGCGCAGGGTGTACTGGCGGAAGGTGGTGGCGCCGTCGATCGCGAGGTAGAGGTCGCCGCCGGTGGGCGCGTCCGCGAACAGGGAGACGCTCTGGCCCGAGATGGAGTAGGTGGCGAAGGGGGTGGTGAGGTTGACCGCGCGGAAGAACCGCGCCCGCAGGTCACTGGTGCCTTCGCGCAGCCCGGCGTCGACAAAGACCTCCTGGCCGGGCAGCAGCGCCGGGAACTTGTACCAGTCCACGTCGCCCTCACAGACCCGCAGATCGTCGTAGAGGCGATCGATGGCCGGCACCGCGGCGTCGCCCGCGGTGTCGTTCGGCTCGAACTCGTCAGGGAGGCAGGGGTTCAACGTGACGGTCAGGCTGTAGGCGCCCACCGCTGCCGAGGGCGAGACGACCCGGACGAACCACGTCCCGGCCTCGGGCAGGAAGGCGCGCGCGAGGGTGCCGTCGGCGGCGGGGCGCTGCAACGAGATGATGGTGCGCCCGTCGGCGTCGATGATGTCGGCGCGGGCGTCGCTGGAGCCTCCCACGAGCGCCTCGGCGACCACGCCCGCCGGTGCCTCGAAGGAGAACCAGTCGCTGTCCTCGGGGCAGAGGAACAGGTCGTGGGTCTCGTCGAGCGGGAGCGGCATCGCCTCCATGGCGCCGTTGTTGGGCTCAAAGCCGTCGTTGGTGCAGGTGAGGGTGGCGGTCGTGTTGACGATCAGTCCGTAGGGCCCCGCGGCGTCGACCGTGTACATCCTCAGGTCATACCGTCCCTCCTCGCCGTCACCGACGGTGTGCCGCAGGGCGAGGGTGGTCTCGTCGGTGGACGCGACGACCTGGCCTGTACTGTCGCGGAGCTCGGCGAGCACGACGCCGCCGAGCGTGACGGGGTCCTGCTGGATGGTGACGACGAGGTCGTTGCCGGCGGTGACCTGCACGAAGAACCAGTCCTCGTCGCCGCACATGGTCAGGGGGATGGCGGCGGGCGAGGGCGAGAGCTCGATGGCCTGGGCAAGATCGTCGTTGGGCTCGTAGCCATCGGGGGCGCAGGTGGCGTCGGGGAGCGAGAAGCGGAGGCGGTAGTCGGCCGAGGTCGCGTCGAGCGGCTGAATCAGCAGCGGGTAGGTGCCGGAGGTCGACGGCGTGAACCGCAGCGCATAGCCGGTATCGGTGCGGGCGGCGGCCGCGGCCACGAGGTTGGCGGCGAAGGGCTGGCGCAGCGAGACCCCGAAGGAGGCCTCCGCGGTGATCTCCAGCACGATCTCCTGGCCGACGGTGGCCTCGAGGTTGAACCAGTCGTTGTCGCCGGGGCAGGCCGTCAGATCGTAGTCGAGGTCGGGGTCGATCGCAGCGGCGGTGCCGTTGTTGTCGTTCTGCTCGAGGTCGTCGTCGACGCAGATGACGGCGGCGTCGGTGTCCTCGACGGCGTCGGGGTCTTCGGCGGTGTCGGGATCCTCGGCGGTGTCTGCGTCTGCGTCGTCGGTGGCGTTGTTGTCTGCGTCGTCGGCGTCGTCGGTGGCGTCTGCGTCCGCAACGACGTCACTGGCGTCGTCGTCGCCGGCGTCCGGCTCGATGTTGTTGTTCGAGGCGCCGACGCAGATGCCGATGCGGCAGACCGCGTCGCCCGCGCAGTCGTCGTCGGTGGCGCAGGGGCAGCCCGCGGTGACGCAGGTGTTCGGCGGGGGACTTGCGCTGTCGTCGCAGACGCAGGATGGGGCCAGGAGGTTGAGCAGGAGCATCAAGCCAGCGAGCTGGAGGAGGCGAGCCCAGGGCGCGGTGGTGGTGGCGCGGGTGGAGGGCTGGGGTGAGGAGGCGAGGGGCGTGGCTTCGGGTCGGGTCATGGCAGTGTTCCCGCGGTGTGGAGGGAGGGGGACGCTGGCATTGTAGTGTTGGGGCGGAGGTGCGGCAACCGGAACCGTCGGGGCGCGTTTCGGGAGGTGGTGGTGGTGGGGCGCATGGGTCTTGTGCCGGTCGTTCGGCATCAGTAGAGTGTGGCCGCCATGGGAACGGACGGACCAGGACAGGAGCCCCGCGCGGGTTCACAGGATGTGCCGGAGCGCGGTCTGCTGCGTGCAGACTGGGACCCCGGGACGGGTGTGCGCGCCGCGCGGCGCGACCCGGTCCCCGATGTGGTCGAGCTCGGGGACGATGACAGCCTCCCGGTGGTGCGCGAGGCGGTGCGGGGTGGTCTGAACCTGCTTCGCCAGGAGCCGACGCTGGTGGTGTGGTCCGTCCTGGCCCGGATGCTGCGCTCGGTCGTGGAGGCGCTTCCCTTCGTGGTGCTGCTCTTCTTTGTGATGATTCAGCTGGCCAGGCTCTCCGAGCCGTCGCTCGATGGGATCGCGGTATGGGCCTCGCAGACGCTGACGGCGGTGCGGTCGCCCAGCTTCCTGATCGGCGTTGGCGGTGTGTTCGGGGTCGCCTCGGTGCTGTCGTGGGGCGTGGGCGTCGCCACGGACACGGGCGTGCTCGGCGCGCTGAGCCGGCGGGTGACGGCGGGTCGCGTGGTGGTGGAGCAGGGCCTGTTCTTCAAGCTGGTGGGAGAGCGATTCAGCACGCTGCTCGGCTTCGGGTTGATCCGGGGCCTGCTGAACACGGCGGCGCTGGCCCTGGGCGGCGGGCTGTTCTGGCTCGGGCTGGACGTGATGGAGGGGGCCGGTTTGTTCGAGGCGCCGGCCAGCCGTGTCGGGGCGACGCTGGGCCTTGCCGTGTTCGGGATGCTGGGCGCGGGGCTGGTGTTGATGGTGTGGATGCTCTGCCATGTGGCGCAGGCGCAGCTGATGATGCACGACCGCGGGATCTTCGAGTCGTTCTCGGAGGCCTTCGAGCTGCTGACGGCGCGAGTCGGCGAGGGGATCTGGCTGTACTTGATGGTCGGTGGGGTGTTCGTGATGTTGTGGGCGGTGTATGTGCCGTTCTACGGGCTGGGCTCCATGATGGGTGCGGAGCCTCGGCTGGCTCTGGTCGGCGGGCTGGTGCAGTTTCTGGCCAATGGGGTGCTGATGGTGGGCACGGCGATCGCGTCGGTGTGGAGCCACGGGGCGGCGTTCACGTGGGTGGGGCTGCGGACGGGGCTGGTGGATCGGGCGCCGTCGCCGCCGCGCCGTCGTCAGCCGGGTGCGCTGCCGGCCATCGTGCCCGGATTGGCCGTTCAGGGCGCCGCCGCGCGTCCTGCCGGTGTGGACGACGGGGCGCTCGAGGACCTGCTTCCGGAGGCGACGCCGCACGTCGTGTCGTGGGAGGCGATCCGGCGCGGCCTCGTCGAGGGCGACGACCGCTGAGCACGGCGTGCGGCGAGCCCGTCTCTGACGGGGCGGGACGTTGGGACTGGAAACCTTCACAAGCTCGCTTTACATCGGCCAGGACCGCAACTAGACTTCGAACTGTCCGCCGTCGGGCAGCGAGCACGCGCACGCCGCTGCGGACGGGCAGGAGCAGGGTCTGGGCGCCGTGAAGTTTTCCGTCTCCACCGTGTCGGTTCCGGTCGTTCACACCGAGGTTCGGCCGAGCGTCGTGGAAAGGGGCGGGGAAAGAATTGAACGCGGCGCGATGTTCGCTACAGTGTGCAGGTGTGGAGTACGGCGCTGTGAGAAGCCGTTCGAAAAATATATGCCTCGTTTCCTCGTATCTTCTAGACCGT